>Ga0209636_10003205_pt1 | contig 16680 bp, 14 predicted proteins | sample DeeMarSWOR152_54_FD_187464 | JGI IMG/M metagenome (GOLD analysis project Ga0209636, IMG submission 187464) | Marine sediment microbial communities from White Oak River estuary, North Carolina - WOR-1-52-54 (SPAdes) (version 2) | ecosystem: Environmental > Aquatic > Marine > Intertidal zone >...
CGATGAATTTGCCGGAAGAATTGCCTTCAACTTCGATATTCATGGGAATTTATGGGAGCAGGTGGCAAAATTCAGGGCAGGAAGAAGGCTCTGGGCAAGGATCATAAAGGACCGATTTGGAGCGCAAAATCCCCGTTCGATGACATTGAGAATGATCGCGGGAGGGGGAGGCGGAGGCCTCACCGTGCAGCAGCCTGAGAACAATATCGTGCGGGGGGCCTATTATGCCTTGATATCTGCCTTATCTGGAACTCAAACCATGGCCCTCTGTTCCTACGACGAAGCCTATACCATTCCTTCAAAAAAGGCTGCATTGATCAGCTTGAGAACCATGCAGATTCTAGCAGACGAGATGGGACTCAAAGATACCGTTGATCCCCTGGGAGGTGCTTATTATATCGAGTGGTTAACCAACGAGATGGAAAAAAAGATTGTGGAGTGCATGGAGAGGGTGGAATCCATAGGCGGAATGATCAAAGCTGTCCAGGAAGGGTATATTCAGAGAGAAGTGAGTTATCAGGCCTACGTGAGAGAAAAAAAGATTCAATCAGGTGAAATAACAAAGATCGGTGTGAACAAGTATGTCATGGAGAAAGAAACAGTTGATATTGAACTACATCCATTCAATCCAGAAGTTACTCAGGAACAAAAGAGGAAATTGAGAAAAATAAAGGAGCGAAGGGACGAAGCGCGAGTCAGGAAGGCCTTGGCAGAATTGGAAATAGCCGCTCGAGAAGACAATAATGTGATGCCTCCTCTTTTGAAAGCTGTGAAGAGCTATGCGACCTTGGGAGAGATAACAGGAGTTTTTAAAGGAATTTTTGGAGAATTCCAGGAGCCCAAAGGCTTATGACTGAATACAGGATTGGAATAGACGTCGGAGGGACGTTCACTGATTTTTTGCTGACCTCGAATGAAGGGGATTCAGAGATCTATAAAGTTTTATCCACCCCAGAGGATCCCTCGATTGGATTACTGAATGGCCTATCTGAAATGGCAGAGGCCCATCAGGACACCTTGGAGGATTTTCTCAAAAAGGTCAAGACGATCGTGCATGGAACGACTGTGACCACAAACGCTGTCTTAACTAGAAAAGGTGCGAAGACAGGACTTCTGACCACAAAAGGCTTGAGAGATGCTCTTGAGATGCGAAGAGGGATCAGGGAAGAGCAATATAATAACCGCTATACGAACGTCGAGCCTCTGGTGCCGAGATACTTGAGATTTCCCATCCAAGAGAGGATCGATTACAAAGGCGATCCTGTGACTGCGCTTAAAGAATCAGATGTCTATGATGCCGCAGAGTTCTTTAAAAAAGAGGGCATTGAAGCCATCGCTATTTGCTTCATGAATTCGTTTGCAAATGATATTCACGAGAGCAGTGCAGCAAAAATCGTCAAGGAGGAGTTTGGAATTGGACTCGATGATGCAAGCCCCTACTTGACGGTTTCCACCGAATTTTTACCGAGCATCAGATTTTACGATCGCATCTCGACCACAGTTCTCAATTCATATGTGGGTCCTATCCTGAGGAGCTATTTAACAAGCCTTGTTAAGAAGCTGAAACACATTGGATTCGAGGGCGTGCTGCTGATTATGCAGTCCAATGGAGGTGTTGTCTCGCCTCAGATCGCGATCAAAAAAGCGGCTGTCACGCTTTTATCAGGTCCGGCTGCAGGGCCAATTGCTGGGGTTGAGTACACATCTGTACAGGGCTACACTGACTGCATAACCATAGATATGGGAGGAACGAGTTTTGACGCGGCTCTTATCAAAGAGAGAACTCCATTGATAACCACTGAAGGAGAACTCGATCGACTAAAAATCGCACTCCCTATGCTGGGAATAGTCACTATCGGAGCAGGAGGTGGAAGCATCGGCTGGGCGGACGAAGGTGGACTTTTACGGATGGGCCCCCAGAGCGCCGGATCGAATCCAGGACCTGCGTGTTATAACTTAGGAGGCGAATTGCCGACATGTACGGATGCTGACTTGATCCTGGGCTATCTGGATAAAGACTTTTTTGCAGGAGGGAAAATCCCTTTAAACTCTAAAAAGGCAGAAAAGGCTATTCAAGAAAAAATTGCTGATCCATTGAATCTGGATGTGACAGAAGCTGCGGCTGGGATGTATCGAGTGATAAATGTCAACATGGCGACCGGAGTGAGAGAAGTCAGTGTGAAGAGAGGGCATGACCCGAGAGAATTTCCTTTGGTCGTTGCAGGAGGAGCAGGGCCTGTTCATGCCTGCATGATCGGACTGGAACTCGAGATTCCTGTTATGATCATCCCTAAGGAATCATCGATCTTCTGTGCAGCCGGAATGTTGATGTCTGATTTGAAGCACGATTTTGTCAGGACCTATTCTACACTTTTGTCAGAAATCGATGTGAAAAAATTTCAATCTTTTTTCGAGGAAATGGAGGAAGAAGCAATAAAGCTTCTTGAATCGGAACACATTCCCAGGAATTCTATCCAGCACGTCTATTCTCTGGATATGAGGTATATTAAGCAATATCACGAGGTAAACGTGAAGGTCACCAAAAAAGATATTGAAGAGGGAAGCATCAGCCCTATGGCAGGCCAGTTTCACCCTGAACACAACCGGCTGTATGGATATTCATTGGAGGAACAGAGAACACCCATCGAGCTTATTAACCTCAGGCTCTTGAGTACAGGGATAACTGTCAAGCCTGGTTTCAAAAAGGAAGATTATGACGGGGAAGATCCAGGGAAGGCTCTCAAAAAGAGACGCAACGTTTATCTTCCGGGTGAAAAAGCATTTAGAGAAGTGCCTGTTTATGATGGCCATAAACTGATGTACGGGAATCAAGTGCAGGGTCCGGCCATCATCGAACAGGTCAACACAACCACGTTTGTCTCACCCGAATACAGTGTTCTCTGCGACAGGTATGGAAGTTACACCATGTATTTGAAAGAGAGGGAGGAAGAAATCAGAACAAAAATAGGTGATTCTTGAGATGGCGGAAATAGATAAAGTATTGGCATCGGTTCTCCAGAGAAGATTTAAATCCATCACAGAAGAAATGAGTATCGTTATGACCAAGACAACCCGTTCGCCAATCCTCTGTGAGGCAAAAGACTTTGTCACTGGTCTTTATGATGGCCATGGCAAAATGCTTGAACAGACAGAAAATCTTCCCATCCTTTCTTTTTCACTGGGGCCTGTGTGTGAGTATATCGTTGATTATTTTGGCGATGAAATCTATCCCGGAGATGTTATCTTTCACAACGATGTCTTTTCCATGGGCAACCAGAACAATGACGTGGCTGTGTATAAGCCCATATTCTTCCAAGACAAACTGATCGCCTGGGCAGCCGCAAAAGGGCATCAGGCGGACATAGGAGGAGCTGTTCCGGGCGGATACAATCCCAAGGCCACTGAGGTTTGGCAGGAAACTCTCCGTATACCTCCTGTTAAGGTCTATGAGCGGGGTAAATTGCGCAAGGATGTCTGGGACCTCATTTTTGCCAATATCCGATTCGATATCGTGGCCGCTGATATGAGAGCTCAAATGGGCTCATGTGTGGTGGGAGAAAGAGGGGTTTTGAAGCTGGTCGAAAAATATGGATTAGATGTTTTTGAATCCCATAAAGACTATCTTTTTGATTCCACCGAGAAGATGATGCGTTCAGAGATAAAGACAATACCTAATGGAGTCTATCAAGGAGAAGCGACGGTCTATTTTGATGGCCGGACGCCTGGTTCAAGATATAAAATTAGAGTCAAAATAAGCGTTAGGGACCAGGAAATCATCTTTGATTATTCAGATACAGATCCTCAAACAGACGGATTTGTTAACGGGACCTACACGTCTTCGGCCAGCGCCACACTTTTGACGTTTCTCCAGATGGTCAATCCGGATATCCCCCACAATGATGGGATGGTCAGGCCTGTGGACATTATCATTCCAGAAGGCACCATCCTCAATGCCAAGTATCCAGCAGCAACGACTTTCGGAAACCATCTCTGTCCTCCGAATGCAGATGCCATCATTCGTGCTCTTTCCAGGGCCATACCAAAAAGAATCACAGCAGGATGGAACCAACTCTTATGCTATCTTACCAGTGGTTATGATCCCCGCAAACAGGACAACTATGTCGATATCGGATTTCTGGGATTAAAGGGAGGCTCAGGGGCTACCTATGGAGTGGATGGCTATGATCACATCGGGATGATCGATGCTTCTGGGGGAGTGCTCGACCAGGATTACGAGATGTTCGAGCAGCAAACTCCGCATCTCTTGCTCAAGCATGAGCATTGGCCTGATTCAGCCGGCGCGGGTCAATGGAGGGGTGGCCTGGGAGTCGAGACGGAGTTTGTGATCGGAGGTAAAAACACCAAAGTGGTGACTTTCGGAGACGGAGATGTGGAGCCTGCATTTGGACTGTTTGACGGAAAGAGGGGAACTTTAAATACAATTGAACTCCGGTATCCTGATGGGAAGGTCTATAAAACCACAAGCAAGGATTTGGTTGAAGATGTTCCTGCAGGAACTGTTCTTTTTCAGCAGGCCGGCGGAGGGGGAGGATACGGAAATCCCTATCTACGGTCCCCTGGACAGGTTGTGCAGGAAGTGAAAAACGGTGTCATTAGCATCGAACGTGCCAAACAGGACTATGGAGTCGTTGTTGATCCGGTGACATTGGAATTGAATTTGGAAGAGACTGAAAAAATCAGAAAAAATATCGAGTGATTTATACTGGATGATTCATGGATCAAGATTTCCAGTAAAATTATGATAACTATCTGATTTTAATGGAATTACAAAAACATCGGTATTTTTTATGAATCATTCAGATTATTTAATCCGGTAGAACCACATCAGAGGCAGCCAGAGCTGGTGGCCGTAAGGAATCTTCTTGTGATTCACCAGGACTTCAGTACTTTCCCATTCATGGACAAGGTTGAACAATTTGAAGAGCTCTTCGACCTCAGTGGGGGTATAGGTAGCTGAGTGACGGACCCATTCGCCGCTCCCTTCCTCTTTGTAGGTGGGATTTCTCTTTGCGAGATCCACAGCTTTTGCATAGTTGGGCGAGATTTTGTAGCCGAATTCAATGGTTATCTTGAATGCTTTGGCCTGAGTTCTGGGCTGGAGAATGCTGTCTAGTTTTGCTTCGGCCGCTTCATCCATATCTAGATTCTTTTTTTCCGCCATCCTCTTTATTCTATTTCCTCTCGATTTTATATATGATATAGGCTGCAATTTGTCAACTTGGATCAGGCTAAATGATAAGCATGCAGTCGCCGTAGCTGAAGAACCTGTATCGGTGGCGGATGGCTTCTTGGTAGGCTTTTTTAATCAGATCAAGACCAGCGAAAGCTGAGACCAACATGAGAAGTGTGGAACGCGGAAGATGAAAATTTGTCAGAAGCTTATCGACGACTTTGAACGTATAGCCTGGATGGATAAACAGATTGGTTGAAAATTGACCGGATCGTATTCTGCCTCCCTCGAATGCACTTTCCAAAGCCCTTACAGTTGTTGTTCCCACGGCTAGGATCGGTTTTCTCTTTTGTTTTGCTCGTGTGATGAGCTGACCAGTTTTGGGAGGTATGCTGTATGTTTCCTCGAGCATACGATGATCTTCAATTTTTTCCACTCTGACTGGCTGGAAAGTGGCCAATCCCACATCCAGAGAAAGCTCACAGATAGTGACTCCCGTGTCTTTGATCTTTTTTAGTAGCTGAGGAGTAAAGTGCAGTCCTGCGGTGGGAGCTGCGATCGAGCCATCTTTTTGGGCGAACACGGTTTGGTATCTCTTGAGATCCAAGTACCGGGAAGCTTGGTCCATTTTTTTCCGTCTGATGTAAGGAGGAAGGGGAGCATAACCCTTTTTCTTTAACAGCGCAATGACATCGTTTGAATGGAATTGGAGCCATCGTTTTCCTTCAGATCCAATATTTATGACTTCTCCCTCGAATCCCTCGGCAAAACAAATCTTATCCCCCAGTCTCGTTCTTTTGGCAGGGCGACAGATCACTTCCCAAATCCCGTTTTCCTTTTCTTGGAGAAAAAGAAATTCGATGGATCCTCCATCATCTTTGAATCCCCAAATTTTTGCGGGTATGACTTTGGATGAGTTGAGGACCATAATATCTTCTGTTTCGAGGAATTCGGGAATGGCGAAAAAATGGGAATGGGTGATTTCACTGGATTCCCTTCTGAGGACCATCATCCGTGATTGATCTCTTTGGGCATGAGGCCTCTGGGCTATGAGCTCAGGAGGAAGGTGGTAATCAAAATCGAATACAAACATGCTGATTAGTGGACCTCTAATTGAAGCTCACTTTTTAAAGAGTTTTCCCTGAACCGGTGAATCGGGGGTAAGTCTAAGATGTTTGTGTGCTTTTTGTGTGACCCGGCGCCCTCGAACGGTCCGCTCCAAGAATCCTATCCTCATCAGAAAGGGTTCGTATATGGATTCGATGGTGTCCTTTTCTTCGTCGATGGCTGCAGCGATGGTGTTGATTCCAACCGGACCGCCTCCAAAGTTTTCGATGATGGTCAATAAGATTTTCCTATCCACATCATCCAGACCGAGAGAGTCGACCTCCATCATATCCAGAGCTTTTGTGGCTTCCTTTGATGTGATTTTGCCATCAGCGATGACATCCGCATAATCCCGGACCCGCCGCAGAAGCCTGTTGGCAACCCGTGGAGTTCCTCTGGCTCGGCTGGATATGTGCCTGGCTCCTTTATCATCGATGCTTACATTGAGGATGGAAGCGGATCTTTTTATGATTTGTTCCAGATCCTCATCATCGTAGTAATCCAGGCGGTGAATGATGCCAAAACGCCCTCTCAGTGGTGCAGTAATGCGTCCTGCCCTGGTTGTGGCGCCGATAAGGGTGAATTTTTTTAACTGGAGCTTATGACTTCTTGCCCCTGGACCCTGACCGATGACAATATCCAAACGGAAGTCCTCCATGGCTGAATACAGAATTTCCTCCACAGCAGGATGGAGACGATGGATTTCATCTATGAACAGGATCTCTTTGTGCTGCATGTTGGAGAGGATGGCAGAGAGGTCTCCGGATCTTTCGATCACAGGACCGGATGTGGGCTTGATGCCCACACCCAGTTCTTTAGCCATCAGATAAGCTAGGCTTGTTTTTCCCAAACCCGGCGGACCGTAAAGCAGAACATGATCAAGGGCATCGTCCCGTTTACGGGCTGCTTCGATGAAAATCTTTAGGTTTGTTTTGATGGTTTCCTGCCCGATAAATTCATCAAAGTTTCTGGGACGCAGATTGTCTTCAAACTCTATGTCCTCCTTTGTTCGGACCGGACTCAATACGTCAGTCATTCGTGTGTCCTTTGTCCCTCATAGTAAAGATTAGCAATAGATTAGTAAAGTCAGAATATGGCACTGAGTTCAAATTTTTGCTAATCTCTTCAGGCTTTCTCGGAGAAGTGTTTCAAATCCTGCTTCTAAAGAATACGACCGCAGACACTCATCAACGATTTTTTCCACTTCTCTTCTCTTGAATCCCAGATTCATCAGGGCTGATACCAAATCTTCTTTTTCTTTTGAACTTGAAGTTTCCAGGACTTTTTCTTTCAGATCCAGTTTCTCCTGGAGTTCCATCGCGATACGCATGGCTGTTTTTTTCCCGATGCCAGGAATAAGAGAGATCCGGTCAACATCGCTTCTTCTGATAGCGTCCTCAAGATCTGACGCCTCGATCCCGGAAAGAATGTTCAGGGCAATTTTAGGGCCTATCCCTGAGATATTGATGAGTTTCAAGAAGAGCTCTCTCTCCTCTTCAGAGTGAAAGCCATAGAGAGCGAGAGAATTATCCGTCATATGGGTGTAAATATGAAGGTCGACGGTCTCGTTGAAATCTCCAAGCTTCAGGTAGGTTGAGAGGGGAATCCAGGCACAATAGCCAACTCCTCCGATGTCGAGAATGACCTGGTTTGGCGATTTTTGGATCAGTTTCCCTTTTAAGTAAGCAATCATTTCACCCTCTATCCTTCAGGTTCTTTGACTTTCTGTTCAAAAATTCTCGAGTTGAGATGACAGTAAGCTGTAGCCAGTGCGTCCGAAGCATCGGTTCCCAAATCAGGCTCTTGGATATTGAGAAGGGTTTTTATCATTGTCTTCACCTGGTTCTTATCGGCTCGTCCATAGCCAGTGACAGCTTTTTTTATTTCTAATGGAGAATATTCATAAAGATTGCAGTCGTGGGAAGCTACTGCGACGAGGGCAGCTCCACGCACTTGTCCCAGGGTGATGGCGGTTCTGATGTTTTGGGCGTAGAAAGGATTTTCTATGGCTACTTCCGTCGGCTGGTAAGTTTGGATGATCTTTTCCAACTGATTTCTTATCATGTTGACTTTGTGATGAAAAAGAAGGCGACGGGAGGGTTTTATGGCGCCGTACTCCAGCACCGAATAGCTGTTGTCGGAATACTCAATGATGCCAAATCCAGTAGATTGGACGCTGGGATCGATACCAAGAACCCTCATCGTTTGTAAAAAAATGACTGCTGATTGAGTGCGGTTGGACCCATAGATATTGTCTCAGCTTGAATATCTTGCGATTTCTTCTTCATCAATATCAAAATTGGCCCACACATTCTGGACATCATCATGGTCCTCGAGTTCTTCCATCAACCGGAGAAGCTGCTGTGCCTGTTTTCCTTGCAATTTTACATAATTTTGCGGGATTTGCCCCAGACTGGAAGCCGCGATTTCGATATCGTTGTTTTTCAACGCATCGGCGACATCTTCATACGTATCAGGAGGTGTGAAGATCTCGTAGTTGCTGCCGTCTTCTCTGAGGTCTTCGGCTCCAGCTTCCAAGATGATTTCGAGGAGATCATCTTCGGAAGCTCTGGATTTCTCGACAACCAAATATCCTTTTCGTTTGAACATCCAGGCCACGCAACCGGATTCGCCGATATTGCCACCGTTCCTGGTAAATATATGCCGGAGTTCGGAAACAGTCCGATTCTTATTGTCTGAGAGGACTTCGATGAGAATGGCCACACCGCCTGGGCCGTATCCCTCATAGGTATATTCCTCGTAAGTTATTCCTTCGAGCTGACCCGTGCCTTTCATGATCGCTCTCTTGATGTTGTCGGAAGGCATGTTGACAGCTTTTGCGTCGGAAATCGCTTTTCTCAATCTCGGATTTGTGTCCGGATCTCCACCCCCTATCCGCGCAGCTACAGCAAGTTCACGGATGATTTTGGTGAAGATTTTCCCCCTCTTGGCATCCTGAGCAGCCTTTTTATGCTTGATCGAATGCCATTTTGAATGCCCTGACATGTTTTGCTCCTTGTCTCTTGACTCAAAGGAATTCTAACACAAACAGAGGAATAATTAAAGCAGGGTAGACTATCAGGAATTTCTGAATCTGTGGAATTCTTTATTTTGTATTCAACTGGAAGGTTAAGCGATTTCTATGGTTTTTCGGGATTAAGATCATGACTGAACTGGGAAAGCAAGTCCTTTCATTTGATTTTATACAGGTGACCTTCAGCGTAGGATAGGAAAGACCATAAATCAGGGATTTTTCCAATGAAATGGAAAGGCCATTGCATACTATAGGGGGGTATGCTATAATAGATAAAAGTAAAGAAAAATTTACTATGGAAGAAAATGTTAATGCAAAATGAATCTCAATTCTCTGAAACCACTGTCAGACCCGCAGGAACTTAATAGGGTGGAATTGGAGAAAGAAGGTATTCTCAATAAAGGGAGCAAAGCGTGAACAACCATATGACAACGCACGAACAAGAACTCGTCCGTCTAAAAAGGATCGAGGGGCAAATCCGCGGAATTCAAAAGATGATCGAAGAGAAAAGGTATTGTATCGATATCCTCACTCAAATTTCTTCTGTAATCGGAGCGATAAAAAGTGTAGAAGAGAACATCCTGAGCAGGCATCTTCAGGGTTGTGTGCAGCATTCTTTCGACAAAGGGAGCAAGGAAGATAAGAAAAAGAAGGTGGATGAGGTCATCGAAGTTTTGCGAAAATTCAGAAAATATTAGGAGGTTTCATGAGCTATTATTTCAGCAGAATATTGAAAGGTTCCTTCGAGGAAGTGGAGAACAGAGTCAAGAGGTCGCTGAGCGAAGAGGGATTCGGGATTCTGACCGAAATCGATGTTCAGAAGACTCTGAAGAAAAAATTGGATGTCGACTTCAGAAAATACAAGATTCTCGGGGCTTGCAATCCCCCTTATGCCTATAAAGCCCTGGAGCTCGAGGATAAGATCGGGACTATGCTTCCTTGTAACATGATCATTCAGCAGGTGAATCACGATGATGTCGAAGTGGCCGCGATAGATCCTGTGGCTTCGATGCAGGCCGTGAAGAACGAAGCGCTGCAGCCTGTTGCCGAGCAGGTTCAGCAGAAGCTGAAAAAGGTGATTGACAAAATATAGGGAGCGATGCCCTGGAAAAGGAGAACAGAAAATGGCGAAAGATCCAGTTTGCGGGATGGAAGTTAAAGAGACTCAAGCCGCAGGGACTTCCGTTTACAAAGGCAAGACCTATTATTTCTGTGAGCCGGGATGCAAGACAAAGTTCGATGAGAATCCCGAGATTTATTTAAAACCCAAAGAGGAAGAGAAGAAAGTCAAGGAAGTTAAGCTCCAGTCCGCAGAAGGAAGGAAGACTTCTTTAATAAAAGAACGAGAGGCCAAATCCAACAGAATCGACCTTCCGATTGTAGGGATGAGCTGTGCCAGTTGTGCATCCACCATCCAAAGGGATTTGGGCGACCTGAAGGGTGTAGAAAGGGCCTCGGTCAATTTTGCCAATTCAAAAGCGACTGTCCTCTTCCAGCCACAGCTGATCAAGCCTGAAGATTTGATCAAGTCTATCCGCCGAACCGGATATGATGTGGGCACAGCATCTCTTGAGATTCCAGTGCGCGGTATGGAGTGTGCTTCCTGCGTCCAGAATGTTGAAAAAGCCCTTCTTGGAGCAAGGGGAGTGACCAAGGCAGCAGCGAACCTGGCGACCGAAAAGGTTAGGGTGGAATACATTCCTTCCGAAATTAGCTTGACCCAAATCAAGAAGATCATCGAAGAGGCTGGCTATAAAGTTCTCGAGATTCCTCATGATCAGGAAGCAGAGGATATCGAGAGGATCGTCAGGCAGAAAGAATACAAAACACTGAAGAGAAAATTTTTTATCGGTTTAGTTTTGGCCGTGGTCATCTTTGTAGGGAGTTCAGCCCATTGGTTTCCCTGGGTCCCGGATTTTTTAAACAGTTTCTTTGTCCTTTGGACCCTGGCCACACCTGTCCAATTCTGGATCGGGTGGCAGTTTTACAAAGGTGCATGGGGAGCATTCAGACACAGGAATGCCGATATGAATACCCTGATCGCGGTCGGAACATCTGCGGCTTATCTTTACAGTGTGGTAGCGACGCTCTTCCCCAACCTTTTTGCCAGCGCAGGCATCGAGCCCAAGGTTTATTTTGATACCTCGGTTGTCATCATCGTCCTGATTCTTTTCGGCCGGCTTCTGGAGGCGAGGGCCAAGGGGCAGACTTCTGAAGCCATAAGGAAATTGGTAGGCCTTCAGCCTAAGACGGCACGGGTGATTAGAGACGGAAAAGAACAGGATGTCCCGGTGGAAGAAGTCGTGGTGGGAGATGTGGTTTTGGTCAGACCCGGCGAAAAGATCCCTGTTGATGGAGTAGTCAAAGAAGGGAAATCTTCTGTGGACGAGTCCATGATCACCGGAGAGAGCATCCCTGTGCGAAAGAAGGCTGGAGATGAGGTGATCGGCGCCACCATCAATAAAATGGGTAGCTTCAAGTTCAAAGCCACCAAAGTGGGCAAAGACACTGCCCTGGCTCAGATCATTAAGCTGGTTCAGGATGCGCAGGGATCCAAGGCTCCTATCCAGCGGCTGGCCGATATCATCGCTGGTTATTTCGTTCCCATTGTGATCTCCATAGCTATTGTGACATTTATCATATGGTTCGACTTCGGACCACAGCCGGTCTTGACCTTTGCTTTGCTCAATTTTGTGGCGGTGATGATCATCGCCTGCCCCTGTGCTCTCGGCTTGGCCACCCCGACTGCTGTGATGGTAGGAACCGGGAAAGGTGCCGAATACGGTATTTTGATCAAGGGAGGAGAGAGTCTGGAAACCGCTCATAAAATCGATACTATCGTTTTCGATAAGACCGGAACCCTGACCAAAGGAGAGCCAGAAGTCACTGATATCGTGGTTATGAACTCCCTTTCTCAGCATGCCCTCCTCAGATATGCTGGAAGTGCTGAAAAAGCTTCCGAGCACCCGCTCGGAGAGGCTATCCTGAGCAAGGCCGGAGAGCAAAGAATTGACCTGATAGATCCTGTGGATTTCAAGGCTGTAGAAGGTCAGGGAATAGAAGCCAAGGTGGACGGCCGAAGCATTCTCTTGGGAAACAAGAAGCTGATGAAAGACCGTGGAGTCAAACTCAGAGATTCGGAGAGCAGGGCCGATCAATTGGCTGAGGAGGGGAAAACACCCGTCTATCTCGCCGTCGACGGTCAAGTTTCAGGCTTGATAGCCGTGGCGGATACCCTTAAAGAAAATTCTCTCCAGGCCGTGGGAAGACTTAAGAATTTAGGGTTGGAGATTGTTATGCTGACCGGGGACAATAGAAAAACAGCGGAAGCCATCGCAAGTAAAGCTGGTATCGAGAGTGTCCTTTCAGAAGTCTTACCGGAAGACAAAGTATTGGAGATCAAAAGACTTCAATCCGGAGGCAAAAGAGTAGCCATGGTCGGTGACGGCATCAACGATGCCCCTGCACTTGCACAGGCAGATATCGGCATTGCCATCGGGTCTGGAACCGATGTCGCTGTGGAGGCTTCCGATATTACGCTCATCAAAGACGATCTGGAGGGTGTCGTTTCGGCCATCGATCTCAGCAAAAAGACCATCAAGATCATCAAACAGAACCTTTTCTGGGCCTTCTTCTATAATACCGCAGGGATTCCTGTTGCCGCCGGTATTCTTTACCCCTTTTTCGGAATTCTGCTCAATCCGATACTTGCCTCGGCAGCCATGGCCTTCAGTTCGGTTTCGGTGGTCTCCAATTCCCTCAGGTTGAGACGGATTAAATTGGTTCGCCAGGAGGAGAAGTAAATATGGAGAAAATCATTGTGACCGTTTTAGGTTTGGCTCTGGTTATCCTAGTCAACTGGTATTTTTTGTTTTCAAGGAGAAGGGAGAGGCAAGCTGTTATGAAGAAGGATCGTCTTCAGGAAGTCACTGTCCGGGTCAAGGGCGGCTATGATCCAGATGTGACCGTGGTGAGAAAGGGGATTCCTGTACGCTTGAATTTTTATCGGGATGAGACTGCTGACTGCTCGGAGATCCTGGTTATCGGAGAATTCAATATCCGGAAGCCGCTCCCCGCGTTTAAAACAACTGCTATAGAATTTACACCCAAAGAAGAAGGAGAGTATGCGTTCACCTGTGGGATGGGCATGCTGAGAGGAAAGCTGATCGTGAGGTAAATTTTTTTGACCATAAAGTCTATAATATATATAGATACGATATATTATGTATGGAATCGAAGATCGAGAATATTGTTGGGAAAAATTGGGAATATTATCTTCCGATCCATAAAGGAAGGATAACATGCGAAAGATATTTTTTATCTTCTCATTCGCTTCTGTATTCTTGAATGTGCTTCCTGTTGGGGCTCTAAAGCGTCCGCAAGAACGTCTCATTCTTTCGGACCTCATCCAGGAAGCCCTTGAAAACAATCCAGCGCTGGAGGCTGCCGGCCATAAGGCTCTTTCTGCAGAGAGAGCCATCTCTCAGGCAGGCGCGCTGTCGGATCCAAAGCTTACCCTTGGTCTGATGAATCTTCCGGTGAACAGCTTCGCCTTCGACCAGGAGCCCATGACTGGAAAACAGATCGCAGTCACGCAGATGTTCCCTTTTCCCGGAAAATTGTCCCTGAGTATGGATATGGCGGAATTCGAAGCCGCCGCGCTCCAACAGCAGCAGCAGGAAATCCGCAACCAGATCGTCCAGACAGTCAGACGGGCTTACTACGATCTCTATGCTGTTGACCAGGCTTTGGAAACGGTCCAAAAAAACAAGGACCTGATGGAACAGCTCATACGGGTTGCTGAAATCAAATATGCTACGGGGTCGGGGCTTCAGCAGGATGTGCTCCGGGCCCAGGTCGAGCTCACCAAGCTAGATGACGACCTGATCATGTGGCGGCAGAAGCGTCTTGTCGTAGCGGCGCATCTGAATTCGGTCTTGAATAGACCGGCTGGAAGCCATGTGGACATGACTCCATCTAGCCTGGAGGTGCCAGAGAAGATGGATCTTGGCTTCTCTCAAAAAGAAATTGAGCGCCAGAGACCTCTTTTGAGAGCATGGAAAGAGAAACTCGGAAAATCTGAAGCGGCGGTCAAGTTTGCCCGCCGGGACGTGTGGCCTAATATAGCCGTCAGTGCGGCCTACAGCCAGAGGGATGATCTGAAAAGTGGCGTCAAACTGCATGATTTCTTATCGTTGTCGATGACTCTGGATATCCCTTTTTTTTATAGGCGCAAACAGAACCAGAGGATTGCTGAGAGAGAGTTGGATTTCCATGCTGCTGAAGCAGAGTATGCGAATATCCTGAACGGGATTCTTGCCGACGTCGAAGTCCAGAAAGCTGGGCTGGAAAGAAACCGCAAAAGGATTGAGCTGTATGAAGGCGGGATTCTTCTCCAGGCCCGGCAGTCGCTCGAATCGGCTCAGGCGGGATACCAGGTCGGAAAGGTCGATTTCTTAAACGTGGTGGATAACTGGATGAGGCTTTTGAATTACGAACTTCAGTATCATTTCGCCCTTTCCGATTATTATAAGGCGCTGGCCGGATATGAGTTCGCTGTCGGGAAAGATTTTTATGGGATGAATGAACCGCGAGATTGAAAAGGAGTATAAAATGAAAGCAAAAGTTTTCCTAATTCTTTTAATGGGGATACTGATTGGAGGAGGAGCGACCTATATTTTCTTGTCTAAGGCCTATGAGACTCAGGGCCCTGCACAAGAAGAGAATAAGCAGCTTTACTCCTGTGGGATGCACCCGGAGGTGATTTCGGATGAACCGGGCAATTGTCCCATCTGCGGGATGAAACTCACTCCGATAAGAGATTCAGGGAACGGCGCAGGCCGGCTTCAAGAAGAAGGAGAGAAAAAGAAGCACAAAATTCTCTACTGGCGCGCCCCCATGGATCCCACTGAAATCTACGACCAACCCGGAAAGTCGAAGATGGGAATGGATCTGGTCCCTGTCTATGAAGGAGAGGAGGCCAGTGGTGCGGGGAGCATCCTGATCGACGGAACGATCCAGCAGAACATGAATCTGCGCACAGCACCTGTGGAACGCCGGGATATCGAGCGTGTTATTCGGGCTTTCGGAAATGTGACCTATGCCCAGGATGAAGAATACTCTGTCAGCATAAAGATTACAGGCTGGATCGAAAGACTCTATGTCAATACCGAAGGTCAAAGGGTAAAAAAGGGAGAGGCTCTACTGGAAATCTACTCTCCTGAACTCGTTTCGACCCAGGAAGAATACCTCCTTGCCCTGGATAACTTTAAAAAACTGGAGGAGAGTCCTTATGAGAGCATCCAGAAAAATGCTGAAAGAATGTTCCGTCTGGCCAGAAATCGCTTGGAGTATTGGGATATCTCTGAGACAGAGATAAACAAAATCGAACAGACCAGAGAGGTCCGACGCACGATTCTATTGAAATCCCAGGTCAACGGCATCGTCACTCACAAGGCCGTTGTGGAAGGCGACAGGGTGGGGCCAGGTATGGACCTTTTCCATATCGCCAATCTCGACAAGATCTGGGTAGAGGCCGCAGTCTATGAGTCCGAACTCCCTCTCGTCAAGCGAGGTCAGAAAGCCGAACTGGAGTTAGACCAGATGAGAGGAAAAACATTCGAAGGAAAGGTGGATTTTATCTATCCTTATCTTGACCAGAAGTCCCGGGCCAATAATGTCCGGCTGGTCTTCTCTAATACCAATCTGGAATTGAAGCCGGATATGTTCGTCACGGTTCGTATCTTTGCTCCTGTAGCTGCCGACTCTCAGGCAATACCGGCCGAAGCAGTCATCTATTCTGGAAAGCGGCAAATCGTTTTTGTTAGCCGAGGCGATGGAAAATTCGAGCCAAGGGAAGTAAAAACGGGTGCAGAGTCCGACGAGGGATATATCCAGGTCTTATCCGGTCTTTTTGACGGAGAACAGGTCGTAGTTTCCGGACAGTTTCTGCTGGACTCGGAGAGCAGGACTCGGGAGGCCATCGCCAAGATGCGGGCTGCTCAGTCGCAGAGAATAGAGGCGGCATCTCAGGTGGAAAAGACCAGCGAAGAACATTCCCATCCTGGAGATGAGCATCAGATCATGGAGCAGGAAGCCAACGAGAAAGAAAGGCTTATGGACATGAAAGCGGAAGACGCAAAAAAGGCAGATGCCTTGAAAAAAGGAGATCGGATCGATAGAGATTCAAGAAAGTTCTATGCTTGCCCGATGCACCCGGAATTCATCACCACGGACCCTGAGGCAAAATGTCCGGAATGCGGGATGCAGGTCATCGCACTCAAGGAACTTGAAGTAAAGGTCGATCTGGATAAGGCTATATTTCATACCTGCCCGATGCACCTCGAGT
>Ga0209636_10003207_pt1 | contig 16673 bp, 7 predicted proteins | sample DeeMarSWOR152_54_FD_187464 | JGI IMG/M metagenome (GOLD analysis project Ga0209636, IMG submission 187464) | Marine sediment microbial communities from White Oak River estuary, North Carolina - WOR-1-52-54 (SPAdes) (version 2) | ecosystem: Environmental > Aquatic > Marine > Intertidal zone >...
ACGCATGGTTTCTGCCAGAGCCGTGGCCTGTGGCGCGGGCAGTTGCTTGCTGCCCAGGCCGTACGCCCTGTCGAGCACGAATATCAAAATCATAATCACGATGGGACCCAACCAGGTGGCCATGAACTGTCCTGTCTGCTGCTTTCTTGGCGTGGCACCCACCAGATAGCCGGTCTTAAGGTCAAGCATCAGGTCGGTGGCTTGTGCCATTGCCACACACGCAGCCGCTCCAACCATCGTTGAGGAAATGATCGCTGCGGTATCGCCAAGACCACTGGCGATAACAATCAAAATCGTCACGGCGATAAGAGTCATGCCGCTCAGAGGCGACCAATTCGTTCGGCCGATGCACTCAGAAAGAATGACCCCTGCGACCCATATCCAGGCGGTACCCAGCAGGGCCATCAAGGCACCTCGGAGCAGGCCCATCTGCTCAACCGACATAACCGCAACGGCAAATAACAATATCATGGCGCCGGCGATCCCGATATAGAGCAAACGAATCGGCATCTCGTCTTTCGATAGCGCCGTTTTCATTTTGGCGGCCGTCTGCATACTGCGAACCGCACTTATGATAAGAGGCAAAGCCAGAGCAATGCCGGTCAAGGCTCCGCCGATAAGCATGCCGATACCGACGGGCCTGAAGAGGTTGAGCCGTAAATATTCAGGGACACTTTCGACCGTTCCAGGGGCAGGCAGCAGGTTCATTATTCTAAGGATAGGCGCCAGGATCCAATAGCACACGAAGCCCCCGATGATAAAGTAGACACCGCCTCTTCCGCACAAAAAGCCAACACCAACCGTCAGCAGAGAAATATACCAGATGCCGTTCATATAGTCGGGCAATCTTATCAGCTCGCCCAGATTCCAGTACTTGAACTGTTCGAAGTGTAGAATCTGGCTCATATACTGGCTTGCAAGATGCACAGCGCCGCTTACAGCGATGCCCGCGAGCAAGAGCTTTGCTTTGCGGATGCCCGCATGGGGTGATTTCAGAATGGTGGCGACCGCCACGCCACCGGGATAGGTAAGGCGTTCAAAGTCAATCATTTGTTTCCGCAATGGAATGATGAACGCGATACCGAGAATGCCGCCAGCGATACACGAGAAAACCATTAGCACAGGATTAAAGTTGGTCTGCCGCAAGATGAACAAAGCTGGCACCGAAAACATCAAACCGGCTGACGCGGCGTTGACCGCGCTGGCGATAGTCTGATTGATGTTGTTCTCAACAATACTGCTTCGACGTAATATGCCACGCAAAATGCCAAAGCCCAGGATAGCCGCTAATTCCGAAGACTCGTGCGTGAAGCCGAGAATCAAACAGGCATAGCCTATGCTGATGGTGATTATGATGCCAAGTCCATAGCCGACCAGAACCGCGGTCAGCGTAAGCTCTGGATAAGGTCCCGTGCGAATGATTCTTTGCACGCTGCCTTCTGTCTTTGTCACTATCAACTCTCCTTGGTAGCTACGCAAAGGGATTCCCGCAAGGCGGGGTTCCTTTAATACGTAGACACCTTACCGTTTAATTTTTTGCTGCGCTATCTGTCGTTCCGGCGGCATCGTCACAATTCTTAAGTAAAATGGAGAGGGCGGAATTCAAATCCGCCCCTCCTGTTTAATGCTATAAAACTGAGGTTTTGACAGCAAGCTTTTTTCTGCATCAAATTATATGCTACGATTTGTGACTCCAGCCTGCTGCCATGACTTGCGTCGCGAGACGCAGAGGCACGAAATAAGACATTAAGCAGACATTAAGCAGGGCTATGAAATATAAAGGAGGCAAAGACCTGACTCCGACAGCGGCTTTCGGGAGTCCAGGTCTGAGTCCATGTTTAGTAATGCAGGTAACACGTGATTTCTCATTGGTTATCCCGACAAGTCGAGGGGGAATGCCGATACATTCGCTGGTCCTGTTTGCCAAGGCACGACGGCGGATGGACAGGCAGGTAGAAAAGCTGGCCCAGAGTGAATCTTATAAAGAAGTAGCTGGTCTTCTGCGTTGCTTCCATGGGATAGGTTCACTTTTGGTTGTTTGAAGTTGTCTATTCTCTTTGTATTTCTTTAACAATTGCTGTATGATGAGGGCTGTACAAAATATAGAATTATTCAACTTTAATTTTCGGTTTAAATAGGAATACATATTTCGAAATGATTTGCAGAGAAACTCCGGCATAGGCCGGCTCAACCGATCCAAACATTAGAATACGAAGGGCTGATAACAAGGATTACTGTTATGAAGAGGCGTGATTTTCTTAAAGCATTAGGTGTTGGTACGGTGGCACTGGCCCTGCCGTCCGGAATAAAAGCCAGCCTGTCACCAAATAAGAAGCCGAACATAATTTTCATTATGGCTGACGATCTGGGATACCAAGAATTGGGCTGCTACGGCCAGCAAAAGATCAAAACACCGCACATCGACAGATTGGCGGTGGAGGGAATGCGCTTTACCCAATATTATAGTGGCTCAGCAGTCTGCGCCCCTGCCCGCTGCAACCTGATGACCGGCAGACATGGTGGTCACGCTTACGTGCGTGATAATCATGAAATCGGTGGTTGGGACAGTTTCCGGGGTCAATTGCCCCTGCCTGCTGATACTATAACCATTGCCAGTTTGCTTAGACAACAGGGCTATGCCACAGGAGCGTTCGGCAAATGGGGCCTGGGCGAAGTCGGCTCCAGTGGCGATCCGCTTAACCAGGGATTTGACCGCTTCTTCGGTTACAACTGTCAGCGTCACGCTCACAACCTGTATCCAAAATATCTTATCAGCGACCGCGAAAAAGTTACACTTGAAGGCAATATGCGTGAGGTGACCGGAAAACGTTACGCACCCCAAGTGATTGCCGACGAGATGCTCAAGTTTATCCGTGAAAACAAGGAAAAAGCGTTCTTTGTTTATTACGCTACTGTCCTTCCCCACCTGGCTCTGCAGGTACCGGAAGAAGACCTCAACCAGTACAAGGGCAAATGGCCGGAAATACCCTACAAAGGTAAATCGTATTTGCCCCATCCCACTCCTAAGGCCTGTTATGCCGCGATGATCAGTTTTATGGACCGGCAGGTGGGGCGCATCATGAAACTGCTCAAAGAACTGAATCTGGACAACAATACAGTTGTGTTCTTTACTTCTGATAACGGGACCACGTATCTGAAAGACCAGGTCGATTACGAGTTCTTTGACAGCGTTGGTCCGCTTCGCGGGTTAAAAGGCTCGCTCTACGAAGGCGGCATCCGTGTACCAATGGTTGTTCGCTGGCCAGGAAAGACGAAGGCCGGCTCGGTCAGCGTTCACGTTTCGGCACACTACGATGTGTTAGCCACTTTGGCCGAAATTGCTGGGGCAAATCCGCCGAGTGGCATTGATGGGATAAGTTTTGTCCCAACGCTGCTATCGAAGCCGGATCAGCAGAAAAGACACGATTATCTGTTTTGGGACTTTGCTGGTTATGGCGGACAATTAGCTGTCCGTATGGGTAAGTGGAAGGGTATCAAACGCGATCTGCGGAAAAATCCAGACACACCGCTGGAATTGTACGACTTGGAAAATGATATCTCTGAGAAGAACAACGTGGCTGAAGAATACCCGAAGGTCGTCGCGAGTATCGAAAAGATCATGCTTGAAGCGAGAAGCCGGCCGGTAACGAAGAAGTTCCAGTTTGGCCGATACCTGGATTAGCTCTTTCCCTTCCTCCGGCTCTCTTGGCTTGGGTGGAGTGGCGGTGAGGGGAGCATGCTGATTCTTCTAAAGAAAGTTTATGGCGAATTGCCTTACCTTTGAATGAAATCCAGGATAACTCGCATTCTGTATCTATTCATATTAAAAAACAGGCACAAATTAAAAAGCTACTACGTTTACGATATTTCGGAAATATCTACCCATTTGATTCCGATCTTTCGCGATGCGTATCCCACTTCTTTGAGATAATCACCATAAGCCATCATCCAGTGAGAATCCCGCACTTCCTTGAGCAGTGTCCTCCAATTTCCTTGAATTTCGACATCTTGTTGAGAACGGCATATTTCATAATATGGGTTACTTTTAACAATTCCTTTAAATCCGACCCACCGGCCCGTACTGTATTCAGGGTCAATGAATGTCACTTCCTGTCCTTTGGGTATTTCCACCTTCGGTGCTGCGCCATACTCAGATTCATAATGTGTCATGATTTTTACCGGTTCGTAATGCGTCCCGTCCATCCGACGAGGAGCACTGCAATGTGCACAGGTGGCTATTGCTTTATGTGGAAATGTTGAGTTATGCAGAAACACGGGTTTGCCTGATATATAGTGCAGTAAAATCCCCGCGGGTATCACAACAAAATCTGATTCGCAGAAGGCAAGCATGCCCTCATCATTGAGCAAACTTAAAGAAAGACAGGGAGTTGTTTGGGCTATCGGCAGGATAGTGGTCATACAAGCCCTAATTGTGAATGCCGGTGCATCATATTCGCGCATTAAATCTCTGATGACACGGTATAGTAAAAAAGCATTAACCACAAACTTTTTATCAGTCATAAGAGTAGTATTGGGTCGAGAAAGGTATTTCTCAGTCTGCTTCTCTGCTTGTGAAATAAGCTTGCTGTCTGTTTTGGCACTTTTAATACGTGGTGCTGCATCATCATAACTAACTTCTATGATTTCGATTTTGTATTTTTCTTTTGCAACTGTGGGTGCCTCTGGGGAATACTTACCCCATGCACCGCCGAGAGCAACTATCCGCGTTCCTATAAAATTTTTGATTCCATAAAGTGCCCGCAGTCTCCATAAAAGCTCTTGATAATCGTCAACTACAACATCATAAATATACACGCCTCCATGATCGGAATAGCTGTTTTGTTCCGATTCGTTCTCTCCTGTTCTTAAATATTTAACGCTCAGCGCCTCATACCAGTAATATATTGGACCGGAACTATGTCTGACAAATACTATGGTGTCTTTGTCTTTTTCCCGGGAAAAACACGCTCTAAGCGTGTCTCCTGAACCTGTGGCGGGATAGACTATTATTACATCATAATCGTTTTTATGCACTTGTAATGCTTCTTTAGCAGTTTTAACTTTAATGATGGGCAGTATTTGTAAGGGGAAATCAGCCTTGGCGGATAACGAGTTTAGTTCTTTTGATATTCGCTTTGCCTCCTCTGATGCAGCCTGCTCAGTTTGCACACCTCCCCACGATTTCCAGGAGGTTGCCTCCCTTCTTTCGAAGGTTCTATACATAAGAACCGGCTGAGCTCTTAATTTCTTCCCTGTAACAATAAGTGGTTTATCCGGGTCCCATTCTTCAATTTTACTGTTGGCAAAAGCTGATGCGCTATAACCGAGAACTCCGCCGGCAATGCTTGCTGTTGTTAGGCCTACAAATTCCCTTCTGTTCATACAATTATACGACATAATAACCTCCTGAGTTTAATTAACAGGGATTTCCTATTTGACACTAATTCTGCTCTATTCCTCCAATTTCACTTGCTTCTAATACCAAATTTGTGTGATGAAAGCAACTGTTTCAAGCATTTTTTCACCACATACTATTACGCACTAAGCTCTTCCTGCTCACCTTGCGTAGAAAACATAAAACGATTGGCCCCGTGTTATTAGGAAAACAAAGAAAGTAACAAAAATAACTGAATATCATGTCTGCTATGGTCGTTCTAAATGGCTGTGGTGGTCGGAGAAAGACTGATTCGTAATCACAACTCCAAAATTCACATCTCCTAAAACACCGGAGCAGGTTGGGAGGGGCTATGGTGAAGAGGAAAGGCTGTAAGAATTCCAACAGTTAGGTTCCGCAATAAGTAAAGCGATTCCGTATCAGTTATCTACAAATTTGAAGTGTACCGATTTTAGAGATTTTTATGTTTTTCTTGACGATATAGGGAACAATTTGGTATAAATGAAAGCGGTAGGATGTGTGGATTTTGGTTCTCCGACGTGCGTAATCTTTGTAGTTTTTTGATAGAGGAGGAGTTATTATGCGTGGCACAAACCAGACCTGAAAAGTTAGATGTCAGATTTTTTCTGTCTTCTTTTTTCTGTATTCGAATCTTTTTGAAAACAACGGGTGTTTTGGTATGTGGCCGAAGCACAGGTATTTTAACTTTTTTGAAGGAGGAGTTATTATGAGGTTCAAGATACTAATTTTGCTCACTGCTCTGGTAATGACAGTAGGCTTCGGCGTCTCAGTCGCCAGTGCACAGATATGGAAAGTTGATTTCCAGGGTGATGAGAACCATAACGGTACGTATGGTCAGAATGGTCCGAGGGATTACGCTGAGCCAGGAGTTTACTGGAACATTTTTGAGGTCGCAGGGTTTAGTGCTGTAGGTGCGACCAATGTTTCAACACCGCCGACGTCTATGAATTTGCTTGATACCGAAGGCAATGACCATGGCGTAACGCTGACGATTCTCACTGAAGCCTGGGGCTGGGCCAACGAGGGTACCCTTGATGATCTGTGGGGCGACTACCTGATCATACTCAACGCTCAGGGGGCCACATCCGATCCGACTGATTGGGAAATTACTGGTCTGTCTCCAAATACCCTGTGTGAGTTGACATATTACCATCGCGCTAACATCGGTGGTCGAGGATTAAACTTCGTTGCCAATGGAGTTGAGACTACGGTTATTAGTACGAGCGACGGTTATATGGCTAAAGCTTCTGTAAAGACCGACGCCTCAGGTAAGATTACGGGTACTGCTGACTCGGATGGTTACAGTGAAGGCTGCTGGGCTGGATTAGTGATCGCCATAATTCCCACGGCGAGGGACCCCCAACCGGCCGATGGTGCCATACATCCCGATACCTGGGTGACCCTTGGCTGGACGCCGGGAGCTTTTGCGAGTTCGCACGATGTATATTTCGGCGAAAATTTTGACGATGTGAACGGCGGCACCGGTGATACGTTCCGGGGCAACCAGCCTGATACATTTTTTATTGCCGGCTTTCCTGGATTTCCTTATCCGGAGGGTCTGGTTCCAGGAACAACATATTACTGGCGGATTGACGAGGTCAATGAACTGGACCCGGCCAGTCCGTGGAAAGGTGACGTCTGGAGCTTTACAGTCCCGCCCAAGACTGCCTATGAGCCCAAGCCGGCTGATGGAGCTAAATTTATAGACCCGGATGTGACTCTTAGCTGGACAGCAGGTTTCGGTGCGAAATTACATACTTTGTACTTCGGCGAAAATTTTGAAGATGTCAACAATGCCGCTGGGGGCACCGCCCAGGGAGCCACAACTTATACTCCTGGTCCCCTTGAATTAGATAAGGCTTACTACTGGCGGGTTGATGAGTTCGATGCAGTCACCACATATAAAGGCAATGTTTGGAGCTTCAAAACCCTGCCTGATATACCCATTTCAGATCCTAATCTCATCCGCTGGTGGAAGCTCGATGAGGGTCGGGGCATTACTGCTGTTGATTGGTCCGGCCATAACAATCATGGCACGCTCATTAACGGGCCGCAGTGGGTGGAAGGCTATGACGCTGGTGCTCTGGAGCTTGATGGAAGTGATGATTACGTTAATTTTGGTAATCCATCAGATTTGCCGGCCGGTAGATCTGCACGCAGCATGTGCGGATGGGGCAAGACTGATAGCATTGCCGGTGGCTATCGCTGGATTGCGGCTTATGGTTCACCCGCCACGAGTCAGGCTATGTTTATTGGGATGAATGGTGATACTCTCATCGGTGGAGGCTATGGCGGCGATGATGTCATAAGTGACAATTTTTGGGAGGTGGATGTCTGGCACCACATTTGCCTGACCTACGACGGAACCAGGGCCAGAATGTACGCTGACGGTGTCCAAGTGGCTTTAGAGGCGAAGGACTGGGACCTGCTTTTGAGCCGTGCCCACATCGGACGGCAAGTTAATGACGCGGCTGAATTCTGGGACGGCCTGGTCGACGACGTCCGCATCTACAACAAAACTCTGACACCCGAAGAGATTAAACAAGCTATGATAGGTGACCCGCTGCTTGCTTGGAACCCAAGCCCAGTTAACGGGTCGGTACCTAACATCAAAGATGCTACACCTCTTAGCTGGTCTCCGGGAGATAGTGCGGCTCAGCACGATGTGTACTTCGGCACTGATAAAGATGCTGTTATCGATTCCGATACATCTGATACGACCGGTATATATCGAGGCCGACAGAGTACTGTCAGCTATACTCCACCGGAAGGCGTTGAATGGGGAGGGGGGCCTTATTACTGGCGTATCGACGAGTATAATACCGACGGGACAATCAGCAAAGGCAGAGTCTGGAGCTTTCTGGTAGCGGACTATCTTACTGTGGATGATTTCGAGTCCTACAATGACCTTAACCCTGATGAGCCCGGGAGCAAGAGGATATTTCTAACGTGGATAGACGGATACGAGCAGCCGGCAAACGGCTCCCAAGTAGGTTATCTTGATCCTCCTTTCTGCGAGCAAACTATCGTTCACAGTGGCAGGCAGTCGATGCCGCTCTTCTACAACAACTCTGGCCCTGCATATTATTCAGAAGCGACCTTGCCGTTGACTTATCCGCGAGATTGGACTGAGGAAGACGTTGGAGTACTGACGTTGTGGTTCTATGGTGACCCGGCCAATGTTGCTGAGTCGATGTATGTGGCTGTCGCCAATGCTACCGGCCCGACTGCGGTGGTGTATCACGATAATCTCGACGCAGTGCTGATAGATGCTTGGACGCAGTGGAATATCGGTCTGGAAGAGATTAGTAGTCAGGGCGTGGTCCTGACCAATGTTGATAGCATTGCTATTGGTTTTGGCAACAGGAACAATCCGCAGCTTGGTGGTTCAGGTATGGTATTCATTGATGATATTCGGCTGTATCGGCCGGCTACAGAGCCATAAGCCAATTAAAGCGGCCCCCATTGCTTCTTGCGAAGCAAGATATTGGGGCGCAGTTGACTTGGAAGATTTGCACCAGTTTGGGGCCTGTGCTGATTAGCTCGGTATGGGCCCCGTTTGTTTTCATAAGCATTGAGGTTGACCTGCCATCCTCTCACTGCTCCTATTAACCTATTTCTCTTGGTTTTGCCACAACTCGTTGTATGTCTGTATCGTCGGCGCACACTTTTCCATCGTGACTATTAACTATCATTGAGGAAGCTCTGAAAATCCTATTCCTGCTGCAATGCCACCGAGCCAACCTGGTGAACCACCCGCTCAACCGAGGTCTCTTAAACCTGTTGACCGCAAGTCTGCTCAAGCCTTCGCGAGGATTCAGCAAAACCAGCGTTAGCTACCAATAGACGACAGGCCTTTGCCAGACCGGGACTAAGCTGCTCACTACCCAGCCCTCTGGCCTGGTTATAGCTCAGCCCGTTCGACAATCCAGGCAATGACAATACGAATGCTTGAGTTTTATCCACCCAAAGCAAAGAAATGAATCGCTTAATCGAGAACTATTCTTGCGTATTGATTAGCTACGGTTTATTGTAGATCTTTGGCGGATGGATTATAATCGCTACTGGCCGCATTGTTAGCTCAAATATATGAGGCCGGCAACGTTTGCGACGATGTCTCAGAGGTCAGAAATCGGAAGTCACAGTTTTACTTCTGTCAGTTGTCATTTATTCTCTGTTGGGGGACTTAGCAGATGAGGCTAACAGGAAAGTAATCAATATCTGATGGCTAACTTGGGGAATCCCCTATATTGATAAGGAGGCCAAATCGATAATGAATATCGTTGTATTAGATGGGTATACACTAAACCCAGGAGATTTAACATGGAAAGAATTAGAGTCCCTGGGTCAGTGCACGATTTATGACCGTACAGACCCCAAAGAAGTCGTGCCGCGTGCTAAAGATGCTGAAATCGTGCTAACGAACAAAACCGTATTATCCTCTGATGTAATTGCACAGCTTCCAAAGCTGAAATATATCGGGGTGCTGGCTACCGGTTATAACATAGTAGATATTGAAGCGGCCCGTGATTTAGGCATCCCAGTAACTAATGTTCCTGCCTACAGTACACAGTCAGTGGCGCAAATGGTCTTTGCTCATATTCTGAATCTCGTTCAACATGTTGCTCACCATGCAGAAACGGTAAGGTCTGGACGGTGGGCTTCCAATCCTGATTTCTGCTATTGGGACACGCCTTTGATCGAGCTGGTGGGATTGACTATGGGGATAATTGGCTTTGGTAGAATCGGCCAAGCTACCGCAAAGCTGGCCCTGGCTTTCGACATGAAAGTCATCGTTTATGATATTGTCACGCCATCAAGCATGCTGGTGGGGTCCCCGGAAGGATGTCAATTCGTAGAGCTAAATGACATTTTCCGCCTCAGTGACGTCGTCAGTCTGCATTGCCCACTGACGCCTCAGACAAAGAAGCTCATCAACAAGGAGCGTTTGGAGCTGATGAAAAGGACTGCTTTTCTCATCAATACGAGTCGCGGGCCATTGGTAGATGAGCAAGCTTTAGCTGAAGCATTGAATAATGAGAAGATTGCTGGTGCCGGTCTGGATGTGCTCTCCGAGGAGCCTCCGAGTGAGAATAACCCGCTATTGAAGGCCAAGAGATGCTACATCACTCCGCACATTGCCTGGGCTACCCACGCAGCACGCCAAAGACTGCTCCAGGTGGTCGTCAATAATGTGGCCTCGTTCCTTGCAGGCAGGCTTCAGAATGTGGTCAATGGAGTAGAATAACAGCTTGAGCGATGAATAAGACCGATGAATGCAATTATGAGCATAACTGCTGTAGGAGGGAGTTTCGGGGCAGTGAATTACGTAATCCTTGGTGCCTATCTGACAGTATTGGTTGCCATGGGTTTCTACTTTGCTAAGCGGGAAAGATCAACTGATGATTTCTTCCTGGCTGGCAGGCGAATTCCTTGGTGGGCAGCGGGCTTGAGTATTTTTGGCACTCAATTAAGCGCAATCACTTACTTAGCCATGCCAGCGAGAGCCTATGCTACCGATTGGGCGTTGTTGATATTGAATATAGGCATATTTGCTATAGCTCCTTTCGTCATTTACTTATATCTGCCTTTCTTCCGGCGGCTCAACATCACGACTGCTTACGAGTATCTGGAGAAGCGTTTTCACGTAAGCATTCGACTGTTCGGCAGCCTATCGTTTGTGGCGTTTCAATTAGGTCGAATGGGAATCGTTGTCCTGCTGCCAGCGCTGGCCTTGTCCGCCGTGACAGGTTTGAATGTCTACTTAAGTATTGCCTTAATGGGTATTTTGAGCACAATCTATACTGTCCTTGGTGGCATTGAAGCCGTGATCTGGACGGACGTCCTGCAAGGAATTGTGCTGGTAGGTGGAGCCTTTGTCGCGCTGGGGATTATCGTAGGGGATTTGGATGGCGGTTTTAGCGAGCTTGTCTCTGTTGCCGTCAAGGACGGAAAGTTCAATCTTGCACATCTTAATTGGGACTGGACTGGCGATGCTCTAATAGTGGTTATCCTCGGGGCCATCTTCACTAATTCACTGGTGCCCTACACGACGGATCAGGCGGTCATTCAGCGTTACCTGACCACGCCGGATGAGAAGCAGGCAGCCAAGGCCATATGGCTTAATGGCTTGTTGGCCATCTTCGCAGGTGTACTGTTCTTGTCGGTTGGGACGGGATTGTTTGTCTTCTACAAAGCCAACCCACAGCGTTTAGTTCCTCTCGAAAAGACTGACCAGATCTTTGCCTTGTTCATCGCTCGGCAAATGCCACCCGGTTTGGCTGGGCTTGTTATTGCCGGCGTATTTGCAGCCGCCATGTCTACGCTCGATAGTAGCATGCACTCGATTTCAACTGCAGTGACGACAGACTTTGTTCGACGATTTATTTCGCGCCTCTCTGAAAGTAAATATCTTCTTGTTGCAAGATGTTTAACTATAGCTATGGGCTTATCCGGCACAGTAGCCGCTATGTTGATGGCCAGTATTGAAATCAAGTACCTCTGGGACTTTTTTCTTGGGATAATGGGACTGCTGGGAGGGACCCTTGCCGGCTTGTTTATGCTCGGTATCTTCACGCAAAGGGTAGGTGCTGCTCATGCGTGGATTGGGGCTATTGCGAGTATAGGCGTGTTGTTGTATGTGAAATTGGCGACAAATCTTAATGGTCTGTTATACGGTGCTATCGGCGTTATCACTTGTTTCAGTGTTGCATATCTTTCCAGCACGGTAATACCTACAAAAGTAGAACGGGTAACCGGTTTAAATATCTATAACGTCCCCCCTGGGCCCGCAGCCACCCGTCAGGGGCGGGCCGAACCCACACACTAAACTGTGGACCCCACTCGAATCGCCTGTCTGCGCCTGTGGTTACGCAGGCACAGTTGCTAACGGTTAATTTTTGCGCTTGGACGATTTTGGCTTTTGTCCAGTTCACGAAGTCGGACGACTCAGTCCGCGCCACTTGTCAAGTTGTTTCCACAGGGCAGGCGAGGAAAGAAAACAGAATATGAACTTGAACCCTGTGTTCCAATTGATGCCAAATAGGTCAGAGCTTCAGGACCAGATTAGAAGAGAGGTGGACCGGCAGGAAAAGTCATATATTGTCAGTGGCCAGGTAACCATACGCTGAAACGGTGCTATTATAAGGATGGCGCCTTCGACGGAGGTCAGGATTGCGGCTGGGTAGATTACGTGCAGTGGACAAGTTCGCCGGCGCCACCTCCGGATCCGCCACCACCGCCGCCGGGTCCAACAACTTGTGACACAATTACCTACAAATATGACCCGGCCGGCAGGCGTGTTCTATGCCTTTGCTATTGGTTTGCACTATGTGGCGAGTTGTCTGATACGCCGGCGGATTCACGCGATGGTTCTGGTCGTTCTGGTTCCGGCCTGCTGGTTAGGCCATGGGTAGGCTGGGTTATCCAGCTTGCTTGCACCAGCTTAGCTTGGCGCATATTTGTTGATGTGTCGCAGGTTCAAGTCTTGATGCCCTGAGTTTCTATATTGCCTTGAAACAAACGGGGCCTATACCGAATCAATCGGCATAAGCCCCGAACTGGTGCAAATCTGCCCTCTCAACCCCGCACCAATTGTCGCTCTGGAGACACACAGGCGCTTACTGCCGGTTTACAACCGACCGTTCTCATTCAATTGGTGCGGGGTCAACCGCGTCCCCATATCTTACTTCGCAAGAAGCAATGGGGGCAACTTTAATTTGCTTTTGGCTACGGAGCCGGCCGGTACAGCCGAATATCATCAACAAATACCATACCTGAACCACCAACCTGTGGATTATTCCTGTTGCCAAAACCAATAGCAATGCTATCAACATTGGTCAGGACCACGCCCTGATTACTAATCTCTTCCAGAGCGATATCCCACTGCGTCCAGTCATCTATTAGCACTGCATCGGGATTACCGTGGTAGACCACCGCAGTCGGGCCGGTAGCATTGGAGACAACCACATACATCGATTCAGCAGCATTGGCCGGGTCGCCGTAGAGCCACAGTGTCAGTATTCCAACGCCTTCCTCAGTCCAATCCCGCGGGTAAGTCAACGGCAAGGTCGCCTCTGAATAATATGCCGGGCCGGAGTTGTCGTAGAAGAGCGGCATCGACTGCCTGCCGCTGTGAACGATAGTTTGCTCGCAGAAAGGAGGATCAGTGTAACCTACCTGCGAGCCGTTTATCGGGGTGTCGTATCCATCTATCCACGTCAGAAATATCCTGTTGCTCTTAGGGTCATCGGGGTCAAGGTCATTGTAGAGCTCAAAATCGTCCACGACAAGGAAGTTGCCTGTCGTAAAGCTCCAGAGGTTGCCTATCCACGGGCTGTCGGGATGAACGTTATTGACCTCATCAACGCGCCAGTAGTAAGTGGTATACCAGGCAAGCTTTCCAGGATCATAGCTCTCGGAACCAAGTGCCTTAGTGCCTTTGTACTCGGGCGAAGCCGTTGTGGCATTTTTCACCGCATCCTCATCGGTGCCGAAGTACAACTGGTGCGAAGCGGCACTATCTCCCGGCTTCCAGCTAAGAATAGCTGTCATTCTCGCACCTGTGGCGCCATTAGGCGGATTCGGGCTAAGGGCCTTTACAGGCAGCGACAATGCGGCCTGCGGAATGAGCTGCTTTGGCGTGCTGGGACTCGACCAGCGCAGCTCTGCTACTGCACCTCCGCCCCTCTCATACCACCACATTTCAATGCTATATTGCTGCTCGGCGACAAGGTCAATCTCTCCTCTGTTCTCGGTGGTGCCGTGGTCGGTCCAGTTGTCAATAATCAACTCGTCATTCACCCACAGCTTCACACCATCGTCGGTATTGGTGTAGAAGGTGTAGGTCTCGGTAAAGGCCGCCTCCACGTTGCCGGTCCATCTGGCCGAGAAGTCATCAACGTTAATTGACGGATCCGGTGAGCCGGGGTCGCCCCAGCTAAAGTTGACCTGAGGGTCTGTCCGAGTCAGTATGAGAGTCCTGAAGGCCAAGGATGCAGGGTCGTGGGGGGTGGTGCCAGAATGGTGATAGTACTCTCCTTTCAAACCTCCGCCAGCCTTTGCAGTCGTAAAGCTCCAGACATCGCCTGTATGTGTGGTGATGGCATCATACTCATCAACCCGCCAATAGTAAGTCTTCTCCAATTCAAGCGGGCCGGGAGTATAGGTTGTAGTTCCCTGTGGCGCACCACCAGCGGCATTGTTCACATCGTCAAAATTATCGCCGAAGTACACGGTGTGCAATTTCGCACCGAAACCTGCGGTCCAGCTAAAGTCTGCATCCGGGTCAATAAATTTGGCGCCATCAGCAGGGTTGGGATAATAGGCCTTCCTGGGGGGAATTGTAAAGCTCCAGACATCACCTTTCCACGGACTGGCCACATTGGCATCATTGACCTCATCGATGCGCCAGTAGTAGGTCGTGCCAGGGACAAGACCATCCGGATAAGGAAATCCCGGAAAACCGGCAACAAAAAATGTATCGGGCTGGTTGCCTCGGAACGCATCGCCGGTGCCGTCGTTGACATCGTCAAAATTGTCACCCAAATATACATCGTGCGAGACGGCGAAGTCTCCCGCCCGCCAGCCGAGACTCACCCACGTATCCGAATGGAAGGCATCGTCAGCCGGGTTAGGGCTGGAGGCTAATGGATACTCTGCTCCACCACCTGCCATAACACCCAGAATCTCTGTGTCCGTCAGCGCCCGGCTGTAAATACGCACATCGTCAAGGAGACCGTGCAGGAAACGCCCGGTGGCTCCTGAGTTTTCACCGATGTAAAGATCGGAGGAAGTAAGATTTATCTGTCCAGTCCCCGGACTGGCTGTATCTAATTCGCCGTCAATGTAAATCCTCCCCTCGGTCCCATCGTACACTCCGGCCCAGTGGTGCCATTGACCATCTGTCACGATAATGGCCGCATCGAACCAGCCGTTGCCACCGCCGACTGAACTACCTGAAGCACCCATGTGAGTGGCATTGCCGGTAGTAGCCGAGCGGCTGGCTCGATAAGCGTTGTCGCTCTTGGCTAGGAAGGCCTCCCAGCTGTTCTGGAACGCCTCGACCTGAAACCAGAATGTTATTGTAATCTCATCCTGGATCTGGAGCGACGGACCGTTCCCACAGTTGAGGTAGTCGTCACCGTTGAACTCGAGTGCACCGCCAAGCTTTCCGGGCACCCACTGTGGGTCGCCAACGAAGACGCCGTCGTTCCCATTGCCGGTTGCATCATGTGCTATGGTCCCGGAGCCCTCATCAAACTTCCAGTGGGCGGCAAGATCTGGGTCAGCAGCTTTTGCCACGCTCATTAGGGCCAGGCCCAGCACCAAAACAAAAGAAACCGAATAAATCAATCTTCTGCACATAATAGTCCTCCTTCAAAAAAAGAAGTTAATATAAATAACTGTGCTTTGGCCACACACCAAAACACATGATAAAAACTTTCACCTTTACTAAATTTCGTGCCTGCCCAGGACACTTTTTTACGACTTGACGCTACCTCCTTCCTTACAAAAGCCTATTCTTAGCTGTTGATTGAAATGTAAAAATCTTTACTTTGCGACAGAAAATCGCTATACGGCTCTGTACCTCGGATAATAATCCCTCTTCTATCGAAAAACTATAAAGTTTCCACAGGTCAAAGGAGTAGAATCCATAGATTCAACCAATTTTATTTATACCAGATTAGCCATGTTTTGGTCAAGGAAAATTTATACAAAACTGCCGTTGCAGGAACTATTCCTTCGTCTTAGCAACTGTGCCTGTGCAACCCCTACGATTGCTTGCGCAATCAAGCGTGGGGATGCAGGCAACGGCCATTTTTGCTTGCGTAAAGAAGTTGTATAAAGGATGGGAGTTTATAGAATACATGTTAAAAGTCTTCATGGAGCAAGAAAATGACCAAAGGTACCTCTGGCTATTTTGATGATAATGATGGAACTGGGATAAATCCAGATCTTGTATCCAAGCCCAGCCTTTGTGTGTCCTGCAAGAAGGATACCGACCCAGTGGAAGAACGTCTTTGCGCGTTAGCAAGGGCGGATCAACGAGGCGAAGAGGAATTTCGATGCTTTGCCGATGTGCCAAAGGAATCTGACTAAATGCCAAGAAAGCACAAATAGACTTTTAAGGCTAAAAAAAAAGCTGTTTTTTAAAAGCTGGTGCTTACAGTCGCCCGGTATCAACCCACAGCGGTGCTGTGGATGAAACATTGTTTGAAAAATGACTATTTTAACGTGTCAAATATCGAACTGATTA
>Ga0209636_10003209_pt1 | contig 16661 bp, 12 predicted proteins | sample DeeMarSWOR152_54_FD_187464 | JGI IMG/M metagenome (GOLD analysis project Ga0209636, IMG submission 187464) | Marine sediment microbial communities from White Oak River estuary, North Carolina - WOR-1-52-54 (SPAdes) (version 2) | ecosystem: Environmental > Aquatic > Marine > Intertidal zone >...
GCGCTTCAGGTAAGGCCCAGGCCTTTGTCGTGCTGGGGGACATGCTTGAGTTGGGAGATACAGCTCAGGTGGCTCATAAGGCGGTGGGACGACTCATCGGAAAACTCAACGTGACGGGGGGGTTTCTTCTGGGAGATCACGCCACCGATGTGGCTGCAGGGGCCATCGAGGCGGGAATGGATCCTCACAGATTACGCGTTGTTAAGAGTCACCAGGAGATCGTACACCTCCTGAAAGACATTGTTCTTCCGGGAGATTGGGTTCTGGTAAAGGGATCCAGACAAATGCGAATGGAGACCGTTATTCGAGGTTTTGAAGGAGAGGCATAATGCTGTTCCATCTCCTCTATCCGCTGCACACGGTCTATTCAGTTTTCAACGTATTCCGCTACATCACTTTCAGAACCATCTATGCGGCCATTACCGCCCTGCTCATCTGCTTTGTTCTTGGCCCTTGGATCATTAAAAAACTGAGCACCACCGGAGCGATTAATTCAGTTCGCGAAGACGTCCCTACAACGCACCTGACAAAAGAAGGCATCCCCACAATGGGAGGGATCCTGATCCTTACAGCCCTGGTAATCCCCACACTTCTATGGGCTGATCTCACCAGTACCTTTGTCTGGCTTGTTCTTGTGGCGACTCTGCTTTTTGGTTCCATAGGGTTTGCGGATGACATGCTGAAACTGAGACGGGGAAGAGGGAAGGGATTCAAAGCTCGGTATAAGATCGCACTCCAGGCCGGGGTGGCCCTGGTCGTGAGCGGAATCCTTGTCGGAGCCCTGAAGTTTGACACCCGGCTCTATTTCCCCTTCTTCAAAGGCTTCACGCCCGATCTGGGGTGGTTCTATGTCCCTTTCATCGTTCTTGTTATTCTGGGAACATCCAATTCTGTCAATCTTACGGACGGGTTGGACGGCCTTGCCATCGGCCCTATTCTCGTATCGGCTGGGACATTCATGCTTTTCTGCTATCTGGCGGGTCACTCCCGGTTTGCCGAATATCTTCAGATTGCTCATGTGAAGGGAAGTGGTGAACTGACAGTATTCTGCGGAGCCATGGTCGGATCGAGTCTTGGTTTTCTGTGGTTCAACACCTACCCGGCTCAGGTATTCATGGGGGATATCGGCTCCCTTGCCCTTGGTGCAGCATTGGGAATCGTGGCCATCATCGCCAAACAGGAACTCCTTCTGGTCATTGTGGGAGGAATCTTCGTCTTGGAGGCGATCTCTGTCATCGTTCAGGTCGCCTCGTTCAAGGTAAGGAGAAAGCGTGTTTTCAACATGGCCCCAATTCACCATCATTTCGAATTGAAGGGATGGGCGGAACCGAAGGTGATCGTTCGTTTCTGGATAATCGCCCTCATCCTGGGGCTCATCGCCATCAGTACGTTGAAGCTGAGATAAAACGGGGGTCAGGGATCAATCACAGTTAGCGTGAACAAAAAAGACTGAGAGCTGACTCCCGACAATTGAAACCTTAGCAATAGGGAACGAACCCTGATGTTCACCCTTTCTGAATCGACAAACCCAATGAAAGGACTTGAGAGAACCCCAGACTTGAGCGGCATGCGGGTTTCGGTCGTTGGGTTGGCCAGAACTGGGCTGGCAGTGGTGCGGTTCTTGTCCAATCGCGGTGTCAGAGTGATAGGATCCGATACTCGAACCAGAGAGGAGCTGGAAAAGGAATTTCCAGACCTCAAGGATCTCGACGTTGAGGTCCAGCAGGAACGCCATGCCGAGGAGAGCTTCCTTCAATCGGATCTGATCATCCTGAGCCCCGGCGTTCCACCCTCTATCGAACCCTTGGCCAGAGCCCGGAAAGGGAAGATTCCTATTATCAGTGAAATCGAACTGGCCTCCTGGTTCACGACGATCCCCATTGTGGCGGTGACTGGAACAAACGGAAAAACGACAACCACCCTCCTTATCGGAGATATGCTCCGGAAAGCAGGCGGACGGGTCTTTGTGGGGGGAAACATTGGAGATCCTCTGATCAATCTTGCGGCAAGTGATGAGGGAACGGATATCGCCGTGGTCGAACTCAGTAGTTTCCAACTCGAGGGAATCGAGAGGTTCCGACCGGCCGTCGGTGTACTGCTCAATATTACCGAGGATCACCTCGACCGCTACAGGAACTTCGAGGCCTATGTGGAGGCAAAATCCCGGCTCTTCATAAACCAAGGGACCTCGGATGTCTTGGTTCTGAATGCCCTAGACCCCATAGTGGACCGAGCTACCTCCTCTTGCAGGGCCCGCAAGGTCTATTTCAACGTTACCAGCGATCAAATGGAAGGTGCCTTCTTCGACGGTCGTCACATTATCCTGAGGGTGCAGGAGGGGGAGGAGATCTATGACCCCAATAGAGGTGGACTCAAGGGGCTCCACAACATCGAGAACATGATGGCTGCCGTTGCCACGGCCAGGCTGTATGGGTGCCCGAAAGACCTGGCTCAGCAGACCCTGGAGACGTTCGAGGGACTAGCCCACCGTCTCGAATTCGTGAAAGAGGTAAAGGGAGTCAGGTACTTCAATGATTCAAAGGGCACAAACGTTGGGGCTGTGGTGAAGTCCTTGCAGACTTTCACTGGCCCCGTGATTCTTATTGCGGGTGGAAAGGATAAGGGCGGGGACTACGCTCCACTGAGAGAACCGATCAAGGAGCGGGTGAAGCACCTGATCTTCATCGGCGAGGCCAGAGAGAGGATGGCTCGGGAATTGAGGGATACAGCGTCGATCACCCTTGCCGATTCTTTGGAGGAGGCTGTTACGAGAGCTCGCACCCTGGCCAGACCCGGGGATACCGTGCTTCTCTCTCCAGCTTGTTCCAGTTATGACATGTTTCGAGACTATGTGGAGCGGGGTGACAGCTTCAAGGCCCTTGTGCGAAGGCTTGCTCGCTCAGAAAAAAAGGAGGAAGAGGCTGAATGCTGACCGCTGACAGCTGAGCGCCTCTGCTCTCATAACAATGGATGATTGGAAGGCGGAGAAGCATTCTTGGCATGAGTGATCGGGACAGCTTCGATTTTCCCATACTCCTTGTGGCCCTGGTTCTCTTGGGGTTTGGCATCATCATGGTCTACAGCGCCAGTGCGGTGCTTGCCGCTGATCGACTCAAAGACGGACTGTATTTTCTAAAGAAGCAGGCTCTTTATGCTGCAGGGGGCGTCCTCGTTATGTTTGTGGTGATGAATCTGGACTATCACTTGTGGCAGAAGCTCGCCTATCCCATTCTCGCCATCAGTTTCCTTCTCCTGGGCCTCGTTTTGGCTGTTGGAACAAAGGCAGGAGGGTCGACACGGTGGCTTCATATTGGATCCCTGTCCTTTCAGCCGTCGGAGTTCTCGAAGCTGGCCCTGGTTGTTTTCCTCTCGTATTTCCTCACCAAGAAAGGAGAAAGAATCAAAACCTTCCGGTTCGGGTTCCTCCCCACCGTCTTGATCTCGGGGACAATGATTTTTTTGGTGGTCCGTCAACCAGATTTCGGGGTTGCTCTCTTTCTCGGTATCATGGTGGCAATCATGCTTTTTGTGGGGGGAACAAGGCTTTTCTATATCCTTTCCTTGGCACTCATGGCCATTCCAGCCATTTTTTACCTAATTGTCAGGGTGCCATATCGAGTTCATCGAATCATGAGCTTCGTGAATCCTTGGAACGACCCCAAGGGCATCAGCTTCCAGATCGTTCAGTCTTTTGTGGCCTTTGGGGCCGGTGGTATCCTTGGATCTGGATTGGGACAGGGAAAACAGAAGCTCTTTTTCCTTCCGGCTCCTCACACGGACTTCATTTTTTCTGTCGTAGGGGAGGAGATGGGTCTCATTGGGGCTATCATCATTCTGGCGCTCTACCTGGTCTTCACGGTGAGGGGAATTCGGGTGGCCCTGGGAGCCCCGGACGAGTTCGGCACGTTTCTGGGTCTGGGGATCACCTCACTGATTTCGCTCCAGGCCATCATTAACATGGCCGTCGTACTGGGGCTGCTCCCCACCAAGGGACTGACCCTTCCCTTTGTCAGTTATGGGGGGACGTCCCTGGTGGTGAGTCTCGTATCAGTCGGAATACTGCTCAACATCTCCTCCCATGCCCGGTACTCGGGTGAGGGGTGACACCCTTGGTGCTATCTTGCGGGTGGGGGGATTCACTGGCAGACATGGGAAGGGGAATAAGGATCATTATCGCGGGTGGTGGAACAGGGGGGCATTTGTTTCCGGGGATCGCTATCGCCGAAGAACTGACTATGAGAGACAGCGACAATAAGGTTCTTTTTGTGGGCACAGCCATGGGTCTTGAGGCAAAGGTGCTTCCGAGAAGGAACATTCCTCTGCGGACCATCGAAATTAAGGGCGTCAAAGGGAAGTCTCTTTTTCTTAAAGTGGTAGCTTTCTCGCGGATTCCACGGGCAATTGTCGAGGCGCTCGGTATCATCAGAGACTTCAATCCGCACCTTGTCATCGGTCTTGGTGCGTATGTTTCGGGGCCGATGCTGGTGGCGGCATTTCTGACCGGAATTCGAAGGGTCGTCCAAGAGCAGAATGTTATCCCGGGGGCCACCAACCGTATCTCCGCAAGGCTAGCCCATCGGGTGTTTGTCTCCTTTGAAGAGAGTCGCCGTTTCTTTCCCCCCAAAAAGGTGGTCGTCACTGGGAATCCGATCCGAAGGGAATTCACTCTGCCCTGTAAGGAATCAGAAAGAAAAGGGTTCAGCCTCTTGGTATTTGGGGGAAGCAGGGGAGCCCAGCGCATTAATCAGGCCATGATAGAGGCTCTGGAGTTTCTGGGAGATCTGAAACCCCATTTGAGGGTGGTTCATCAGACGGGGAGCGATGATGCTTCGAGGGTGGCAGAGGCATACGAGCGGAGTGGTTTTGTGGCCAGGGTTGAACCCTTTATTGAAGACATGGTCACTGCTTACAGGGAATCACATCTGGTCGTATGCCGGGCCGGAGCCACGACCATCTCAGAACTGACCACCTGCGGAAGGGCTTCCATTCTGATTCCGTACCCCTTTGCCGCAAATAGTCATCAGGAAATCAATGCCAGGTCCCTATTAGGAAAGGGGGCAGCAAGGATGATCCTTGACAGAGATCTCTCGGGAAGGAACCTGGCAGGAGAGATCCGTACCTTGATTGAGGAGCCGGCGAGGGTTGCGGCCATGGAGAGGGCGTCGGCCTGCCTCGGAAGGCCAGATGCTGCCAGACGGCTTGTAGACGAATGCTATCGGGTGATCGGCTGTAACCGGTAGGTAAGGGACTGTGTACCGAAAAAGGATACAGCATATCCATTTTGTGGGGATCGGAGGAATCGGCATGAGTGGTATCGCCGAGGTGTTGCTGAACCTCGGATACCGGATCAGCGGCTCTGATATTAAGGAATCCCATATCACCCGCCGTCTCCAGGATCTTGGTGCCACCATCTTTTATGGACACCAGAAAAAGAATATCAGGGGTGCCCATGTGGTGGTCGTCTCCTCAGCAGTTCAAGAGGACAACCCGGAAGTCCGAGCCGCAAAGGAGCGTTTGATACCTGTGATTCCACGGGCAGAGATGCTGGCCGAGTTGATGCGAATGAAATACGGAATCGCTGTGGCCGGTACACATGGAAAGACGACCACCACATCTCTGATCGCGACAATCCTTGGACACGGACACCTCGATCCCACAGTGGTCATCGGTGGAAGGCTCAACAGTATAGAAAGCAATGCCAAGCTCGGTCAGGGGGAATTTCTCGTGGCTGAGGCGGACGAAAGCGATGGCTCTTTTCTTAAACTATCCCCGACCATAGCAGTGATTACCACCATTGATCTAGAACACGTTGACCACTACCCCAGCATCAAGACAATCAGAGAAGCCTTTCTCGATTTCGTCAACAAAGTTCCTTTTTATGGTCTCGCTGTACTCTGCCTCGATCAGAAAAACGTTCAGGCCATTGTTCCAAAAATAAGGAAACGATTTGTCACCTATGGTATGACCCCTCAGGCCGATTTCCGCGCTGATCGGATCGTGTTTGAGGGTCTCTACACCTCGTTTGATCTCATGCACCAGAGCCGCTCCCTTGGGAGACTGCGGACGCGTGTTCCGGGGCTGCATAATGTTTACAATGCCATGGCCGCAACGGCCACCGCCTTTGAACTCGACATCGGATTTCCGGTTGTCCAGGAGGCGCTTGCAGACTTCTCAGGAATTGAGCGCAGGTTCCAAATAAAAGGGGAGGTAAGGGACATCCTGGTAATCGATGACTACGCTCACCATCCGGCAGAGATCAAAGCAACCCTGGAGACGGCCAAGAGGAGCTGGAATCGGAGGGTCGTTGCCGTTTTTCAACCCCATCGGTACACACGAACCCAGGGTCTCTTCAATGAATTTCTGACGGCTTTCTATCAAGCCGACATCTTGATCATCACGGACATTTATGGCGCAGGAGAGAAAAGGATCGAGGGAGTGGAAGCCTCAAGGCTCTATGAGGGAATTCGGGATCACGGCCATCGGGATGTGACCTATATTACCCCCAAGGAAGCCATCACCGATCATCTCATGAGGATTGTTCAAAATAATGATCTCGTTATCACTATGGGGGCGGGGAATATCTATCAGGTCGCCGATGAGTTCATGATGAGACTGGGGGAGGAACCACGACAAGGACCGCAGGCAGCGACACGTCGGCAGGCTGATCATGTGGAATGAATCTCTGAAGAAGGAGATGCAAGAAGCGATTCGGGGCACGATTGTGTTTGATGCGCCCATGAGTCGGCATACCTCTCTTCAGGTCGGCGGACCTGCAGACGTTCTGGCTTTTCCTCACGACGAAAGAGATCTGGCGACCCTGATAACCATGGCTCGGGAGAGGGACATCTCCTATCTGGTCATAGGGAAAGGGACCAACCTTCTGGTTCGGGACCGAGGGATTCGAGGGCTTGTCGTGAGTCTCTCTCAAGGATTCAGGAACACTTCGGCCAAAGGGGAGAAGATCAGGGTAGGAGCGGGAACCCTTCTGAATGAAATGATCGATTTCGCCATGGACCGGGGACTCTCTGGCCTGACCCCCCTATATGGCGTTCCTGGAACCGTCGGGGGTGGACTCGCCATGAACGCTGGAGCCTGGGGCTCCGAGGTGAAGGAGAGAGTCGAATCGATCACGGCCATGAATGGGGACGGTTGCACACAAAGAATTTCACGGGAGAATCTGACCTTCAACTATCGTAAGCTCCATCTGCCAGAGGGAACGATCATTGTGGAAGGGACCTTTGTGATGGAACGGCAGAAAAGAGAAGACATCAAGAAGGAGATCGATTTTTACCAGCGCAAGCGGAGAGACACCCAGCCGTTACAGTTTCCGAGTGCAGGTTCCGTATTCAAGAATCCACCTGAAGCTTCGGCGGGAAAGATCATTGAGGAACTGGGGTTGAAGCGCAAGAAAGTTGGAGGGGCAGAAGTCTCTGCCATCCACGCCAATTTTATCATCAATTCCGGAGGCGCCACGGCCAACCACGTGCTTGAGTTGATCCATCTGATCCAGAGCCAGGTCTTCCGGGAGAGGGGAATTCGCCTTGAACCCGAGGTGAGGATCGTAGGGGAATGAACCGGTATGGAGGACTCTCACCGTGAAAGAAAGGATGGGTAAGGGCTGGCGGGAATCATGACCTTGAGAATGCAAACGACAAACCCCAACACGAGGCCAAAAGGGTATCAGAGATTTCTCCTAAGGGTCTCTGTCATCACCCTCATCCCCTTATCTGTGGCGGGGGTGACATTTCTGTTTCTCTCTCTCTACCTCTTTCTCAGAGGGGCCCCATTCCTCCGTCTGAAGGAGGTAGAGATCGAAGGCAACCGGAGAGTCCCAACAGATGAAATCCTTGCCATCGCTGAAGTAGAAGATAAACCCAATATCCTTTCCCTCGATATCAAAGCACTGAACAGGCGACTCGAAGGGCACCCATGGATCGAAGGATCGACAATCAAAAGGATATTCCCTGATGGCATCCGTATCGTAATCCAGGAAAGGAAGCCCATGGCCCTTATCCATCTCGGAAGACTCTACTATGTCGATGTAAACGGCGAAATCTTCCATGAAGCCAGCGGCCGAGAGAGAGCAGCGTATCCTATCGTGACAGGTATTAGAAGGGAAGATGTTGAAAACAAGGAGCGGAAAGCATACATGCTCCTCCAGAAAGCCCTCCAGTTGCTCAAGATGACACAAGGCAACAAGATTCTTCCCTACCGGTCCATTTCTCAGGTCCATCTGGACAGGGCTGTTGGGCTTCTGCTGTATACAACCAAGAAGGGGACGGAGATCCGATTGGGATTCGGCGATTTTGAGAGAAAACTCCAACGCCTTTCAAAAATTTGGCCGGCCATCCGGTCTATGGAATTGTGCTTCATCGACTGCACGGTTCCGAAGAGAATCATCGTTGGACAAAAGAGGTCAGGCAAGATGAGTGCATTTAAGCAGAAGACTGGACAAAAGCACTCCCAATAGAAAGGAGGTGAAGGGTATGGCAAGGAAGGATCGCGAATTGGTGGTTGGTCTCGATATCGGAACGACGAAGATCTGCACGGTAGTTGGAGAGCGGCTCAACGGCAGTATCAATATCATCGGCCTCGGCTCCTACCCTTCGAGGGGTTTGCGACGGGGGGTTGTGGTCAATATTGAAACCACTGTTGAGTCCATCAGAAAAGCCGTGGATGAAGCCTCTCTGATGGCTGGCTGCGATATTCGCTCTGTCTACGCCGGAATCGCGGGGGGCCATATCAAAGGAATCAACAGCCACGGGGTCATTGCCATCAAGAACCGAGAAATCTCAGAGAATGACATCAAACGCGTGATCCATGCTGCCAGTGCTGTGGTCATTCCCGTAGACCGTAAGCTGATTCATGTCCTACCACAGGAGTTTGTTGTGGATGAGCAAGACGGGATAAAGAATCCAACGGGAATGTTTGGTGTGAGGCTCGAGGGGAAGGTCCATATCGTCACGGGAGCCACAACGTCAGCCCAAAACGTCATTCGATGCGCCAACCGGGCCGGACTTAACGTACAGGACATTGTTCTGGAACAGCTAGGATCCGGCGAGGCGGTTCTAACAAACGAAGAAAAGGATATCGGGGTGGCGCTCGTCGATGTCGGCGGGGGAACCACAGATCTGGTGATTTTCTCCGAAGGAAGCATCAAGTATACGGCGGTTCTTGGCCTTGCAGGAAACCACATCACCAGCGACATCTCCCTGGGATTAAGAACCCCCAACGATGAAGCAGAGAAGCTTAAGAAGAAGTATGGGTGCGCTATGGCATCTATGGTGAATAAGGATGAAACCATAGAGGTTCCGAGTGTGGGGGGAAGAAAAAACCGAATTCTCTCGCGACAGACACTGACGGAAATCATCGAGGCGAGAGTCGAGGAGATCCTCTCTCTTGTCCATGGCGAGATCATCCGATCGGGGTACGGAAATCTTCTAGCCGGAGGGGTGGTTCTGACCGGTGGAACGGCAATCCTAGAAGGAATCGCTGAACTGGGGGAGCAAATCTTCAATCTTCCGGTGCGAAGAGGGATGCCGATAGGCGTTGGCGGGCTGGTGGATCTTGTCAACAGTCCCGTATATGCCACAGGTGTGGGTCTGGTCCTCTATGGAGCCAAGAACAATCGGCCGGGAAAATTCTCCGTTCATGAGGGAACCGTCTTCGATCGAATAATGAACCGAATGAAGGACTGGTTTGCAGAGTTCTTTTAGCCGAGGACTGATCTGTCGCATTGCATTCAACAAATGAATCACAGAAGCGGCACTCCTCAGAGCCGGTGCGCCCACGACCGCTTCTGTGGCTATGGAGGAGATAGATGATCGAGTTTGACGAAAACGAAAACCTGTCGGCGAAGGTCAAAATCATCGGCATCGGAGGCGGTGGATGCAATGCCTTGAACACAATGATCGAGTCGGGTCTCACGGGGGTTGATTTCATTGCTGCCAACACCGATGCCCAGGCACTGGCCGCGAACAAGGCGTCGATTCGTCTCCAGCTGGGGGTCAGGTTAACCAAAGGACTGGGTTCAGGGGCAAATCCGAAGATTGGGAGGGAGGCGGCCGAGGAGGCTGTCGATCAGATTCGGGATGTGCTAGCTGGGGCCGATATGATCTTTATCACCGCCGGTTTGGGAGGTGGAACTGGAACGGGCGGGGCACCCATTGTGGCGGAGGAAGCCAGAAAACTGGGCGCGCTGACCGTGGCCATTGTGACCAAACCCTTTCTCTTTGAAGGGAAGCAGAGACAGAGACAGGCCGAGGAGGGGATTGCGAACTTAAGGAGTACTGCCGACACCCTCATCACCATCCCAAACCAGAGGCTTCTCGGTATTGGTGGTAAGAGTATGTCCCTCCTGGGAACATTCAAGAAAGCGGACGAAATACTCCTGCATGCTGCCAAAGGTATCTCCGATCTGATCACGGTTCCCGGCCTGATCAATCTCGATTTCGCCGATGTTCGGACGATCATGTCGGAAATGGGGATGGCTCTCATGGGGACGGGCGTGGCCTGCGGTGAGAACCGGTCTCTCGAGGCAGCTCAAATGGCCATCTGCAGCCCCCTTCTGGAGGACATTTCCATCAAAGGAGCCAGGGGAATTCTGGTCAACATCTCAGGAGATTCCGACGTGACCCTGAACGAGGTGAATGAGGCTCTCACGCTCATCCAGAAGGAGGCCGAAGAGGAGGCCAATATCATCTTCGGAGTCGTTGTCGACGACGCCATGGAGGATGAGCTTCGCGTTACGGTCATTGCCACGGGATTCGGGTCAAGGGATGAAAGCGTTGCCCATCACTTAGGGCAGGTGCCTCCTGTTGCCCTCTCTCTCATTGACGAACGGGATGTCCCAACTTTTGTGCGCAGGGGAAAACAAGAAGAGCTCCGTAAGGCCGCCACAGGCAGCAGAAAGATCGAGAGCTTTTCGGACTATGAGGAAGACCGATTCGATCTGCCAACCTTCATGAGAAAGCAGGCAGACTGAGGCCTCCTAGGAGACACAACTCCCCTTGCCGGAGACGACTTCGCTCTACAATGTGTCTCCGTCTGCCTGTGGGCCGCGTGAAAAATGCCTGACCGTGTTTTGCAGAGAGCCCGGGAGATCTTGAAATCGGAAAGGGGGACTATCAGAAAGGAATGGGGCGGCAGAATAACGGTCTGTCTGATCTATCCAAACCACTACCACGTGGGGATGTCGAATCTCGGTTTCCACACCGTCTATGGTCTCCTGAACAGCCAGCCATGGATTGCCTGCGAAAGAGCATTTCTTCCAACGGGGTTAGAGCTAGAGGAAGTCCGCAGACGAAAGAGCTCTCTCTTCTCCATTGAGTCTCAGAGACCCCTGAGCGATTTTGAGATACTGGCCTTTTCGATTTCTTTTGAAAATGATTTTGTCAACGTCATTACGATCCTCGATCTCGCGAGGATTCCCTTTGAATCTCTCCAAAGAACACCAGGGCACCCCCTGGTTCTGGTGGGAGGAACGGCAACCTTTCTCAACCCGGAACCCCTGGCCGATTTTGTCGATGTGTTCCTTCTCGGTGAAACCGAGGAGGTCCTTTTGAAGTTCATGGAAAGATACCAAGAGGCCTCTCAGGCGGGAACCGACCGGGCGGGCTTCTTCCGATCACTGAGCGATCTTGATGGCGCCTATGTGCCCAGATTCTATCAGCCTCGCTACGACAAAGATGGATGCATTCGGGATGTCTCTGTTCGCTCCCCTTTTCCTCAAAGAGTCGAGAGAAGATATGTTAAAGATATCAATGCATTCGCAACTACCTCGGTGATTCTCACCCCAAACACCGAATTCGCCGATATGACACTTCTGGAGATCAATCGTGGCTGTCCCCGGGGGTGTCTCTTCTGCTCGGCGCGCCTCCTTTACAGACCATATCGAAATCGCTCTCCGGACACTCTGACAAGGGCGGCAAAAGAGGCAATAGACAAAGGCACTCGAATCGGCCTAACCGGCGCGGCCGTCTCTGATCATCCCGACCTCGAAACTCTCTGCGAGTTCATCGTGGCGAGGGGGGGAAAGTTCTCCCTCGCTTCTGTCAGACTCGACAACATCACCGAGAGACTGTGTCAGTCTCTGAAAACTGGAGGAGTGAAAACGGTAGCCCTAGCCCCTGAGGCTGGATCCGAACGACTGAGGACCCTGATCCGCAAGGGAATCAACGAGGAGAACATTTTTCGGGCCACTGAAATCCTCTTAAAAAATAATCTCATCAATCTCCGCCTCTACTTCCTGATCGGCATTCCCTCAGAGACCGACGAGGATGTGGAAGCCATTGTTCAGCTCACGCGAAGAATCAAACACCGAATGCTCCAGTCCGCAAAGAGCACGCACCGCCTGGGCAGATTAACTCTCAGCATCAATGCATTGGTCCCGAAACCCGCGACCCCTCTTCAGTGGGTGCCCTTTGAGAACGTGAACAGCCTTCGGAGAAAGTTAAAACTGATCAAAAACGGGCTTAAGAAAGAAGCCAACGTGGAAGTGACCCACGATGTACCCAAATGGAGCTACATCCAGAGTCTTCTCTCACGGGGAGACCGACGAGTGGGAAAGATTCTTCTGGCCGTCCACCAGAACCAAGGTGATTGGAAGCGAGCTTTCCAACAGGTCAACATCAACCCGGATTTCTACGTCTACCGGGAAAAAGACCGGAGGGAGATCTTTCCCTGGGACTTCATTGACCATGGAGTGAGCAAGGAGTGGCTGTGGGAACAGTATGTAAAGGCAGTCGGGAAATAGAAGAACCATGACGAAGAAATCGGTGCGCCCACCAGCCGCCCCATCGGACGGTTGTTTCTGTTTGAATCAGAAAACGCTACCGGCAGTTTCCTCCTGCCCGAACAGAGAAACTTTTTCCTTCAGAACGATTTCTTTCTCCTAACGCAAATCCTAAGTACAAGATTTCCAATTAAATTTCAGCAAGTTACGAGAATATCAGCTTGCATTGATCCTTGGCATCGAACCCGCTAAGTAGAGAGCCTGCTGACCTTTTTCATATTCGGTAGAACCGCCAGGAGACTGACCATGCGGGTTCAGAAGAGAAAAAGTGTTCTGTTTCTTCTCATCTTCTTTCTTATGACCGGCTTTTGCAACTCTCCTTCACACGGCTCAGGTCCAATTCCCGGTCCTGCTATCCTAGGTTTCACTGCCTCCGAGGCCGGGATGAGATTCGGGAAACCGTCCACTGCTCACTTCCTCGTAACCTTTCATGATCTTGAGGGAGCTCCGGCGGCTTATCTCTTTCTTGTCACAAAGGATCAGGAATCAATCCCGGAAGATATAGGGGAATGCATAGAGGAGGCGAGAAGGACGCTTGAAGAAGGGGAGCATTGGATTGAGAAAGGCCAAACCCAGGAGGGACTGGACCTCATTTCTAGGAGCAGGGCTCTCCTCTTCCAGGAGGATCGCTTTGCTACCCTACTCGTTTCAACAGAGAACGCGCAACCCTCTTTGCTTGCCTTCCACCACGGCCTCCCTACATATGTCATTGCCAAGACGGAGGCCCAGGAAAGGGCAGAAGCTCTCTCTCATGGGAAGCAGGTCATCCCTGTCGGGGTCCTGTATCTTTCTCCTCTGGAGTACTATTTTGAGTTTGAGACCGAAGGCCAGAATGTCTTGGTGAGCCCCTTCCATTCAAAAATCGCCTTCAGAGATAACCTGGAGGAAGATCTCGAACCCCGTCGCTTGCCGGTTTCTAAGGGCCCGGGCGAGTGTCCTGCTGATCTCATCCAAAGAAATCTCTATGAGGCCCCCGAAACGGACCAGGCGGAGGCAGATCTCCCGGTCCAAGCTTCCGACCCCCGGATCATTCACGGTGTGCCCGATTACAATCAGCGGACTTCCCTTCCCAATAGTTGTGGACCAACAGCCGGGGCCTGCCTTCTTGGGCACTGGGACACCCTGGGCTACGACGATTTCTTGCAAGGAGCGGAGACTTATGATGATGTGACCCGTCTGATCGAGGAGCTTTGTGAGGCCATGGACTGGAATCCCTCCTCCGGAGTCAACTACTCTCGCATCCCCGCGGGACTTCGACTCGTCATTGATGACCGAAGTTATGAATTCGATATTAGCAATCTCTACGGAATTGACTCCCTCAACATTGTAAGACAGGAGATCAATGCAGCACATCCCTTCATCTACGGAAGTCAGGAGAATCCATGGGAAACTGCCCATTATGTCGTGGTGGTGGGCTACCAGGAGAGCTTCATCATCGTTCATGACAATTGGTGGTCCACTCCAACAGACTATTTTGTCCATTGGGATGCCCTGGGACACACCGACGACATGATGACCACCCTTACCCTTCAGGGCCAGGAAGAACCCCCTAGCGAGCCTTTGCCGTCCGACGTCGGAGGCAGCGGCGGAGGCTGTTTTATTTCAGCTGCGGCCGAGCGATAAGGCGCGAAACTCTCTCCCCCCACCGGGTCAGAGAAACTTCCAGGCTCTGAGGGTGCGGAGAGCGTCAATACAACCACTCCAGACTTCAGTGTTGTTCTTTTAACAGGGGTGACGACAGGAAGAATCAGGACAGAGTCTTCAGAATGATGTTCTTAACCTCATAAATGCTTTTGCAAGCAGTTCCCCGATCAGAGTAAAAGAATGCATCATCCTGTGTATGCATCCCGCTTAGATCGGTTTTGTCGAAAATCTTTTCCTTCTTGATCGAACCTTTCAAATCAAAGCCATGGTTGGAGAGGCACACCAAATCAGGCGCCTGATCCGTCAGGGGGCCGTCATAGATTTCCTCTTTGGCAAAAACCCTCCGCATGACCCGATTCCCCTCCATTTCCAACTCGAGCAGTCCCTTTTTGATGTCACCCACTACCTTGGGCACATCCGATGAATCCACCTCACCCCTAGGGTAACGACCCTTCTGGTGAATGTAGATTCTGGCAGGATCGAGGGCAAATGCCTTTGTCCCCTGCGCGATGTCGTTGAGAGACTCAGGAGATGGCCGGGCGAATTTCAGAAACCCATTTTCCTGAAGCCATCGGTTCACATAGACCTCAGATCGAACACCCGTGAACCCATGGTCCGACAGAATCAGGAGACTATTTTGTCTGTTTTGCCCGTTAGAGAGAGCCAGATATTTTTCATGGATTTTGCCGACGAATCGATCCACCTTTTCGTAGTAGTCCAGAAATGCGCCGTGGTAACGGTGGTTCTCGTCCTCATAAGCATTCCAGAGATAGTGATTCAACCGGTCGGTGCCCGTGATGGTGACCATCAGAACATCCCAGTTCTCGCTCGACCACAGGTAGTCAACTGTTTTCTCCCTGAATTCCAAGGTCTGGTCCAGCTCGGCGATTAGGAATTCGTGGTCCTTTCTCGCCCTGCTGGTATCGATATCGATTCGGTATTCCAGTTTTCTCAATACTGGAATAAGCGAGGCGGGGAACACCGCTCTCTTCAGGTCTATGGCCACAAAGCCCGAAATCAAGACCCCCGGAATTTCACGGGCGGGATAGGTGGAAGGCAGGTTGATCACCACCGACCGCTTATGGGACGTTCCCAACTCATCCCAGATTGTGGGCACGTGAAGATTCAAAAAGTTTGGGAAAACCATGTCGTAACTCCCGGGTCGAAGATCCATGAACCCGAAGATCCCATGCCGGCCGCAATTGGTGCCGGTCATGAAAGAAGACCACGAGACCGAGGATATCTCAGGAATGCTTACCTCCATCTTTCCAAAGTAGCCACTTTGAAATAGGCCCGCCATGTTTCGTAACCGCCCCTTGCTTGTCAAATCATTCAGCAGAGAAAAAGGAACCCCATCCAACCCTACAACAACGGTCCTGGGCTTCACCTTTGATTTGGGATGGGTAAAGAACGCCATCGTGCTGTTCCCTCTATTCGTGTTCTGCCCTATCCAGTGGACCGAATCTGAGCGATTCGCCGAAAGGTCAGCGGCCAAAATCCTTCCCAGTAATCTCCTCCAGGGCATCCACGGCTGCCTCTCTCACATCCTCATCTTCATCCTGTAGCGCGCCCATCAAAGACTCGATAGCACGGTCCCCGCCTATTTCGGCAAGAGCATCTACAGCACTTTCTCTCACCCCGGGATCCCTGTCCTGGAGAACCTGAATCAATGCACTAATCGCCCGTGCATCTCCAATCTCTCCCAGTGCTTCCGCCGCGACTTCCCTAACATCCGCGTCTCTGTCTTTGAGTAATACCTCGGTCAGGTGTGTCACGGCCCGTTCGTCCTCCGACTCCCCCAGATTGTCCACCGCTTCCTCGCGAACCTCCGGATCTTTATCCTCAAGAGCTTTGACAAGGGATTCGAACGTTGCTTCTTTCACTTCTGGAGACTCTTCCTCCTCCTGCAAGCTTCGTCCTTGCCGAGTGATCACCCTGGGCTCAAGACTCCTCTTTGGGAATTCACCCTTCTTGGAGTAAATGATCACCTCTGTGACCGATGGCGCTCCTGATTTTCCCTTTCCAGGTTCGTAGATGAAGACGTAATTGAACTCTTTGACCAATCGCTTCAAACCTTCCTCTAGGGGAAGGTCAGAAAAATCGACTGAAAGAAGCCCGTCCAGTTCCCCATGAACAATGATACGGATTCCGGTCTGGTTGACGACCTCCGTCAGGATCTCTCTTAGGGGAATATCCGTGGCCCTTAACATTATACGATCTTTTC
>Ga0209636_10003212_pt1 | contig 16656 bp, 16 predicted proteins | sample DeeMarSWOR152_54_FD_187464 | JGI IMG/M metagenome (GOLD analysis project Ga0209636, IMG submission 187464) | Marine sediment microbial communities from White Oak River estuary, North Carolina - WOR-1-52-54 (SPAdes) (version 2) | ecosystem: Environmental > Aquatic > Marine > Intertidal zone >...
AACCGCGGAAAGAGCTCCGCCGCCTCTGGCAGACCCGTCTAACTTTGTGACCAAAATCGCGCCTATTGGTGTTGCTTCATGGAAGGTTTTGGCTTGGATTAGCGCTTGCTGCCCGATTGTGCCGTCGATTACCATCATGACCTCGTCAGGTTTGATTTTTTTCTCAAGGACTTTCATTTCTTTGATTAGCTCTTGCTCCTCTTTGTGGCGTCCTGCAGTGTCAACGATTATCAGGTCTTTGTCGCTGAATTGCTTCAGTCCATCTTTAACCACTTTAACTGGGTCCTTTTCTTTCAAGTCGCCATATACTGGAACGTTTATTCGGTTTGCCAGCTGTTGAAGTTGTGCGTAGGCTCCAGGGCGGTAAGTGTCCGCGCAGATCAAGGCAGGTTTTAGTCCCCTTTTTTGGAAGTACTGGGCGAGCTTAGCTGTTGCCGTGGTTTTTCCAGAGCCTTGAATCCCAACGAGCATTATTATTTTCCTTTTTTCAGGTTCCATTTTGATTGGAACAGGTTTATCGCCCACGAAGCGGGTTAATTCTTCGTAGACTACCTTTATAACATGCTCTCGTCTTGAGATGCCTGGAGGAACCTTCTCTTTTAGTGCTCTTTCCTCTAACCTTTTGGATATGTCGAGAACAAGTTTGACATTAACATCTGCTTGGAGCAGGGCTCTTTGAATGTCACGAACGAGTTCCTTAACTGTAGCTTCATCCACTACGGAAGCTCGGAAAACCTTTTTTAAGGCTTCGTAAAGAGAGGAACCCAACCGGTCTAATGCCATTTGTGTCTCCAGCCTTAAAACATCTTAAGCGGCTTTAAATATATATTGCAACTGAAGCCTGAAGCCTCAGTCCCATTAGATTCCCGTCACAATTCAGATGGCTCTTCATGCATCATTGGTTTCATGGTCGAACTGTGCTAACACTGGGAAATAAACTTTGACGGAAGGATAAAACAGGCAAAGTGCGCGATTATTTTGCTCTGACGATTTTGAGTCTGCCCAGTATCTTCCAGTATTCGATCTCGGTGCCTACGGTAAGCTTGGCTTTAAGATCTTCCTCCTCGGGAAAAGGAGCATCAACATACTCATATGTTTCTAGGTCCATGATCTGGACACTGTTTGGGTTAACAGTGAAAACTTGACCTGGTCTCTTGTCAATAATGGGGATTTCCACGTTGCTGTCAACGGGTTTGACGAAGCTCCTTTTAACGCCGTCGAAGACGCCGATGGCCACTATTCTTGCCTTTGCGGAACCGTGTTTTCCAGGTTTTGATTTGGTTATGTCCACTATGCGGCACGGTTCATTATCTATAATCATGTAGCCTCCAACGCGTAAACTTCCAACATCAACTGGCTTGCTCATATACTCACCAAAGGGCTTGTTTATTCAAAGCAATTTTAAACAACACCCATATATAGATTAAGGTAACGCTATTTACCTGAGCGGTGAAAGTAGTGTTCAAAAGCGTGGGATTAGTCGCCCGTTACGACAAGAAACATGCAATAAAGCTCGCAGAAGAATTGGCAGAGTATCTTAAAACCAAAGGTTTGAAAGTTTACATAGAAGATACTCTCGCGGGAAAAATGAACACCCAAGGAAAACTTGCTCCGCTCACGAGCATGAAAACGGATTTCATAATAACAATAGGCGGAGACGGGACAATTCTGAGAACTTGCATTGCAGTTCCTAAACCTGAACCGCCAATACTAGCCATTAACATGGGCGTGCGGGGATTTCTAACCGAAGTAGAACCGAAAGACGCACGCGCAGCTGTGGAAAAATGCCTAAACGACGAATACAAGATTGAAAAATGCGCCAAGCTTGCAGTATACACGGGCGAGGAAGCAGCCCCTGACGCTTTAAACGATGTTGTTATTTCTGCTGGAGAACCCTCAAAAATACTTTACACGCAAATATTCAAAGACGAAAAGCCTATTCTGAAGTGCCAAGCAGACGGTTTGATAGTGTCCACGCAGACGGGATCCACTGGCTATTCGCTCTCGGCAGGGGGACCAGTTTTGGATAAGGAAGTAGACGCGTTCGTTCTAACCCCCATTTGTTCCCTAACAGTGTTCCGCTCAATTGTCTTTCCAGCGGACTCCAACGTCACGATCAAGGCCATCAGACCAAAAAAGATGCTTGTCTTAATTGACGGAAACTACCGGCTTGCAGCGGCAAAAGATTCTACGTTGACAGTTACGCGCTCGAAAAATCTGACTTCCCTCATCAGGTTTAAAGACGATTTCTATAATCGATTGCGAAGCCGGTTGCTGTTTAAGGGAACGGGATGAAAAATCCAGAGTAACAATCCATGCAAACGAGTTATGATACTAGATGCTTCTTCCTTTTTAGCAGGATTTGATCCTTTTTCCGTAAGCGAAGACCAAGCTACGGTGCCCAAAGTCGAAGAGGAGATAAGAAATAGCTCAATGCCAAGGGTACGGTTCAAAACAGCAGTAGAAAACGGAAAACTAAAAGTTAAGGCACCTTCCGAAGACTGCTGGAACAAGGTGAGAGCTTCTGCGAACAGCGTCGGAGACTCTTTTTTCTTGTCAGAAACCGACATGCAAATCTTGGCTTTAGCGTTAGAATTTAAGACAGCAGGCTGCACCCCCCAAATCGTGACAGATGACTATTCAATACAGAATGTTGCCACTCAAATGGGGATAGAGTTTGTGCCTCTTGCAACGTTTGGTATTCGTCGTCTTCTGGAGTGGGTTAGATACTGCCCAGCATGCCACAGAGAATACCCCGCTGATTACAATTCCACGAAATGCACAGTCTGTGGGACGACACTAAAAAGAAAGCCTCGAAGAACAGCTAAAATCTAAAAGGTATAAGTTAAGAAAACAGAAATAGGAAAGACAACATATGGAGTCACATAAGAAAAAGGCGACATATTTCAGAACGGCCGGCGCGCAAAACACAAAAGCTCTCTTTAAAGTCGTTAAAGAATACATCAACAAAGAAAACATCGAAAACATAATTGTCGCCACAAGCACAGGTGAAACAGGAGCGGAAGCTGCCAAAGCCTTCAAAATCAAAAACGTCGTAGTGGTAACGCACTGCTACGGATTTCAAGCACCAGGAAAATTCGAGTTAAGAGAGGAGTTCAAAAAAGAAATTCTGACTAATGGAGCGAAAATCCTCACAGCGACCCATGCATTGAGTAGCGCGGAGAGAGCAATTCGTAAAAAATTCGGCACACTGGAACCGCTGGGGCTAATCGCTAACACGCTTAGACTCATGGGTGAAGGAACAAAGGTATGCGTGGAAATAACGCTGATGGCTGCAGATGCGGGGTTGATACCTGCCGATAGAGACGTTGTTGCAGTTGCAGGCACTGGAAAAGGCGCGGACACGGCACTAAGAATCAAACCCGCCAACGCCGCAAGATTCTTCGACCTAAAAATAAGAGAAGTAATAGCAAAACCGAGCGATTTCTAAAGCCGGTTTTTCTGTTGTACCGCCAGTACCTCATATATCAAGGCGAAATTTATTTTGCATCTTAAAAGCCTCTGGCTTTGAGACCAAGCGGAGAAACGACTATTTTTGGATAACCACTCATTTGGTCCTACTCCAGAGAAAGCCACTAGGCAAATACGCAATACTAACCTTTATGTTAAAAGAAAAGGAATGGTTTTTGGCTTACAAAAGCGCCAGAAGCAATATTAAAATCAGCCCTTCAAGCGCAAAAATTGGAACGACTATCTGCTTCGCCCTTTGAAGAGCCTTATCAACAAGCATCGACAATGATTCTAGTCGAGCCTTCCCGATTACTCTAACTTCAGGCACGACCATGCGCAGGCACCCAGCTTTAGAGTGTTCCAAGCTTGCTACCGCCGTTTTTGCGGCTTCCTGAATGTAACTGATCAGCGTCTCATGGTTCATGACTTCGCCGACAGGGTGGTAACCACGGCGTCCCAAGACTACAGCGCTTACTGCATGCGTATCAGTTGTAAAAACTTCGCTTGCGTGAAAACCTGTAGCCTTAAGAGCAGAAAGGATTTCTTCGCGCAACCCAGAAACCATGTTATTTCCGTCAATGACTACATAGGCAGTTTTCTGCTCAGCGACCTTCACCACGACTGCAGTGATTCCGCCAGGTCCCATACCGTCTTTCAAACCAAATTCCTTAGGGAAAACGGTAGCAGCGCCAACCTCAAACGGGTAAGATGGCAGAGAAACAGCTTTTTGGAGGCATTTGGAAGCTACCTCGCGCAACGTTTCTAAAGAAGCTTCTACATCAACTGTGTCATCGATACTGTTATGGGCGTTGGCTACTATACTGCAGGTAAGACCTTGTTTTTCTGCTTCTTCACGAACTATGCAGCCTAACTGTTGCGGCAGGTCTTCGGTGGTTTTTGGCGCAAGCGTGAAAGAAATAAAGGCCATTTTTCCAAAAACTTGACATGAAGCAGTTGCGAAGCCATCGGTGACTTTAACGAAGGGCGTTGCTTTATTAGCAGAGGCGGTGAATTTTGCAGCGTTTATCACATGATTTATTATTTTCTGGTTCTGGGCTTGTGAGGCTAAGTCAAGCTCATGACCGAGTAGCCCCAGAGGAACACACGTGTCACAGCCAAACTCTTTTTCAAACTCGCGTTTGAGCATAGACGGCAGAAGGCTGCTTCCAATGTTCTTAAAGGGGCCTGGATGAACAAGAGGAACTATGATCGCGGCCTTAGGCTTGTAAGAGTCGCACTTCAAAATTGTAACTTCAATATCCTCATTTTCACCCAGTTTTTCGAGAAATTCTTCGAAGGGGGCGTTGAGACCGGCCACCCAGTTGAGCATGAACGCTCTGAAAAGAGGCATAGAAGGTACGCCATACATGCGCCGCCCCAAACAATCTATGAGGAAAACAAATAAGAAAGCAGAAGCGCAGCCAACTATGGGTGAAATAACCAAAAAAGGCAGAACTTGGAGAGGAATAGCACTATCGAGACTATTCCAAAAAACCACAAACACGGCTATACAAAGGAAAGGCTGAAGCAAAGAAGACACCAAACGCCGCAAGATTCCTGCAGATGACGTTGAAATAAACACAACAGCTCGAAAAGTCAGCACGGCGGCAAAGCCTAAAAGGCAAAGGTTAACCCACCACCATAAACCGAACACAGCGCCGAAGATAACTCCAAAAATGAGGAAAAACAGCCAGAGAATCCAGCCGAAGAGGGAAAGCGCCACCGTTCTTCTCAAAACATAGATTGGATCATTTCCAAAAACTATTTTGCTCGTTACGTAATCAAAGAGGAGGGCCGTAGCGAAAAGGGAAACTCCGAAAAAGAGGCAGCTGATTAACCCTTCAACCGAAAAGACTTCAATTGAAAGGAAAAGGACAAAAGTAGAAAATCCCACTACGCCTATGCAGAGCCCCGCTATCGCACCGACTGCCTTTCGGAATGAAGGAAGGAAAAACATGGAAGAGTAATGCTTCAACGCGCTATTCATGGAGTGATTCAGTGAATCCTCAGTCGCCATGTCCACCCTCTCAATTTGGGTTCCTAATGAACTTGGATATGCCTATTAAAGTCTAGCTAAGTTAGGGAATTATTCTTTGCGACCGTTAATACATGTTTTTCTATAGCCTGATGGAAAGCATGTTAATGTTTTAACATGAAACAATCAAAAAACAAGGCAAAGTACAATGCTACATAACACATGTGCCATGGATTTAATACCCATTATGGGGGACAATTGCTTTATCTTTAAAGCACTGAATATATTGACTCCGCGAAGTTAAGTCTATGCCAGAGCAAGAATTGCCCCCTTCAATATTCTTAATGCTCGAAAGAAACTTGGGCAAGAAAATCAGGGTCATTCTGGATCCAGCCTACGGTTTTGAAGGCACCCTCATTGCTGTGACTCATGAACCCTCTGGGATCTGGCTCTCAGACGCTGAAGCTGTTGTTTTAAGATCAACGATTGCTCAGCCTATACCTCAAGTCGCAAGCCGAGAAGAAAGAAGCGAGTTATTTCTCCATCTTAATTCAGTTCAAAGAATAGAAGTTTTGCATTCTCCACGACGGTAAAAGGCACCTAAAACAGCCTTAGGCGGGGAAAAAAGCTTGGGCTAGGACAGAGATTATTATTAGAGCTACCGCAAATATCACGAGAAGCTCTGGTCTAAGTTTAATGCCTTCGGTTTCTTCCTCGAAAAATCGTAGCAGTCCTGCGCTCGCCGCTGGCATTGGACTGCTTTCTTTCTTCTTCTTGCTCATCTCAGTTTACCTGTTTTGTTAATCGAAGCGATGCAACCCTATAATTTTTTCTGTATTATTAATGTTGTGCATTCTTCTGAAATTCTTTGATTGAGTAACAAGAGCGTCATTTGAGAAATCGTTTGTTACGACAGCACATCGAAATTTTAAACTTTGGAAGAGCATAAACAATATAGCTAAAACTGGTGAGCAAAATGCACATACACGAGTTCCAAGAAATGATGCGCCGCTTATACTTTCATAGAGATTCTGAACGCGGGGTAAAAGGGACATATGAGTGGCTTGCGGATGAACTCAGAGAGTTAGGAGAAGCGCTTAAAGGAAATAACAAAGAAGCAACTGAAAATGAGTTTGCAGATGTCATTGCGTGGCTTGCCTCACTTGCTAACATAACAGGAATTGATCTTGAAAGAGCCGCAGTTGACAAGTATAGCCACAAATGCCCAAAATGCCAACAGTCACCATGCCAATGCACTTTCTAACCGACTAGGCGTTTCTGCCCTAAGCCTGTCAACACCCAAAAATACGGGCGCTTTCCTTTTCGATTAACTATTCCTTCTTTTTCGAGAAGCCGCAAATGATGTATCACAACACCATATGAAAGCGAGTTTTCCTTTGCTATAGCTGCTGCGTTAGAGGACCGCTTTTCTAGAGCGGTCAGTATTTTAGTTCTGGCTTTGAGCCCCCGTTTTACGTTTTTCACGCGCTCCAAGTAAGCGTTAGGATGAAAAATTTCTTTGATATTTTTTCACCAAATGATAGATTGTTGTTTGTGTTGAAAAGCTTTAGTCTTAGGTGAAGTCTACAAGGCTGACTTGTTTTGGTTTTTTATTATCGAACATGGATGTGATTTCGTCTTTTATCAAGGCAATTCGCTGAGCGTAATAATTTGGTAACCCATACTTATCAATCAACTGTTGAGCTGCTTCAAGATACTTTTCTATACCGCCGCGGTAAACCGTCAGAGTTAAGGGTCCACCACAGAAGGAACACTTGCCGCGTAGAGGCAAACGGCGAAAACGCTTGTTACATGATTTGCACCTAAAACCCTGAGTTGAGAAAGCACGCAAGTTGCCAGTAATGTCTCGAAGGAAATGGGTTGTCAACACCTTTAAAGCGACATGCTTCACATCCACAGCGTCAATTCTTTCCCCTAACTCTAATTGCATGTTTAATTTTTCAAGCATCGACTTAAACTGCTTGTAAGAGCTGACGGGATTACCAAGGTTTATGTTTGAAATAGGCGTGGTAAATTTGAACCCTTCAAACTGCCCTTCGGTTCCAAGCCTGTGGCTGACAAGATCCGTCATAGAGCTGACCTGCTTAGCCTCAGCTCTTTCCAAGGTCTTTTCGTAAAATTCAAGAGGATACGCTCCATCAACATCAAAATCATGAGCTTGCCGCTGCACTTCCTGGGTGTTCACAAAAGGAATTAACAGCAAAGGAGCATCCATTATTCCGCCTATCTGCGCTGGCAGGTACCTGCGGGAAAAGTTCAGAAGCGTGTCCAACGCCAGCATAACAGTGTCCTCATCACCGTCGCAGTCGCGCCGTTTGGCTGAATGCCAGATAGGATGGGCGTAGCAAACGTTGAGATCAGTAAATCCGACGATGCGACCTAAGATGCTAACGCATGTATGGGGAGCCAAGCCCAAAATCAAGTGCCCAACGAGGTCATTGGGGCTTTTGATGTTGTAGTAACTTTGAAGTTTGTAGACTTTGGCTAAGAGTTCATCTATGAAGTTTGCGACCTGCACAAAGTACTCTGCTGCTTTCCGTGGGATGACAACATCTTGAATTCTAAGTTCACATATCTGGTTAGGGTCAGTCAAGGATGCACCGCATGCGTCGTAGTAGTAACCGAGTTGCCTAAGCTTTTCAACCGTCACTTTGACTTCAGCGGGCTTAAAATGCGTCAAGGGTGCATTAGTGGCGTCGAATCGAATTGTTCCATCCTTGTAAACTGATAAATCGTGCTTTGCCCGCAAAACCCCCTTTTCGATAATTTCAGGCGTCTTATCCTCATTGATTAACCCTTTAACGCCCTTCAACATTTTTGGAGTGGGAACACCGAGCGAGTGGCATGCGTCTTCAAGCAAGTTCTTGAAGTTAACTGCCTGCCTCTGGTACGCCACAGCGCCAGCTTTACAAGTTGGGCAAACGTTATCCTTCAAAGGCCTACCACAACGCGGACAACTCTTCTCAACGATGGTTTCGCATCCACAATCAGCGCACTTCACCTTGAAAGTAAAAGTCTTGCAGCTGGGACACTTGCGCTTGACAACATCAATGAAGACATGCTCTTTTTTTGCCGCTTTCACAAGGTCTCTATGGGAACCCCCGGCTAAGCTTACTGGAAAAAGAACGTGGACCAGAGGCTTCATCTCCCGCCTCTTCGCCTTTTCAGGCCGGCCCATACGCGCACCCACAAACGTAGGCGCCTTCTCCTTGATTTCAACGCCAGAAAGCAAACTAACCGCCTTCAACACGGATTCCGTCTGACTATCTTCCACTATTCGAGAAGTTCCATAGCCAAGACAGAAAGCAAAGGCGCAAGCATCTTCTCCTTCAAGGGCGATCTTGCCTTCCAGAAGCCTGTGCGGCGCAAAGATTTTTCTCAAAGCCTGAGCCACGTTCGGTTCCATTGCTCCAACAATCTTGCGAACAGTACCAGCATCAAGCGATACTTCGGCGTCTGACAGCCACTTTCGCAACAGTTCAACCTCTTGAAGGGACGACAAGTTTGACCAGAAAAACGTGAAACTTGGATGTAGAGGCACATTGAAGTTCAGGGACAGCATTATTGCTTCTCTAGCAGTAGGCTTGTTGTAAAAGGGGTCCTCCAAAAAAGCGCTCAGTTTTCCCTCCGAAATCTTGACGGCTTCAGCGGCTTTTGTAATGTTTCCGCCGAATCTTTCCGTGAGAGCCTTCTTTAAGTCTTTAGTCCACCATTCTTCAACATATCCTGAAGGAGAAAGTGTTTTGCTTGTGTAAAGAAAATCGCCGAAACTGACCAAGATGTCGCCTAAAAACAGAATTTTCTCAATTCTATCCTTTATTCGCTTAAAGTTTTCAAGGGAAACACGAACTACTGAAAAATCCTTCAATGAAACAATAGGGGGTTCAAGAACATCCACTGGCACTACGACACAGCCTTTTCCAGGGAGCTCTAGGCGCATTTGTGTGCCAGCAGCAAGAAAACGTTCCACCACAAGCATAGTGGCTGGGTGAATCCCCACAGCTGAAAGCCCTGTGTTTCGCGATCGGCCATACCTAAGCCTGAAGCCTCCGCGTCTGGAAGGGAAGGAGAAAATGGGGCGTCCAGCGATTACGTCGTCCATGAATCCAGCAGACTTTTTTTCTGATTTTTTGCGAAATTCTCTAAGCCAATCCCAACCTTGAAAGCCAAGCTTTTCTATAATAGTTAGAACTTTGGGAGCACGCCCTACAACGCCGTCGTTAACGACTCGTAAGGCTCCGCCTCTTACACGGTTGGTCTCTACCCTTTCAAGATTTCTGAAGGAAGAAACTTCTATTGGATCAGATTCAGTGCCAGTGACCTCGACAGGAAGCCAGTCAAGCGCTTTTCTTAACTCTTCATCTGAAACATGATATTGGAAGCGCCCCACGGAACGTTCGTATAATCTTAGTTCCTCAAGGAAGCGGGAGATTTCTTCCGCAGTGGGCTTATATCGGTCAAGTCCCAGCAAGCGGCGCACAAAATCTCCAACAACAAGAATTAACGCTTGGTCTGTTCCTCCAGCGGCTCTTATCGGCCCTGCAAAGTATATGGCAAGGTACCTAGTTCGATCATAGTTAGCCTTTATTTTTACTTGAGACACTCCTTGTATTGGCGCTGCGGTGAGGCCCTCAGTGAATATGGCGAGGGCAGTGCGTATAGCTTGTTCTGCCGCCGCTTCGGGTTCCATGTGCCCGAATTTGCCGTAAACAATTTCTTCAGCAACCTTAAAGGCTATTTCTTCCCGTTGCAGTTTCGCGTTTAATTCGCGGATGCTGACCGATACCTCTTTTGGCCCTACGAGCCCCTCTACAAGATCAGCTATGTCTTTTGCGATGATACATTCGGTCTTCAACGACGGGTCAAGCCCACTGGATCTGGCGCTCTCACTTATGGCGTACAATTGCTTGAGCTGGTTCTCCATAGTTTCGACGTAATTTTTATAGCCCACGCTCATTTTGCTGTTCAAGTAGCGGTTCCCTCCAAACATTGTTAAAAACGCATTTATTTTGGCTTTCTAACATAAAAATCGAAAAAAGCCCTCAGCGAAGAAGCCACTTCGGCGGATTCAACTCAAAAAGGGCAAGCTATCAGGGCCTAGTTCCTTTAACGCCGTCAATTATTTCAGACATTTTTTGTTTGGCACCAGTGCTTTCAGTGATGTTGCCAGTGACTATGATGTCTGCTCCTGCTGAGGCTGCGGCTAACGCTTGCGACCTAGTTCTTACTCCTCCGCCCACTATGAGTGGGATGTCAGTGAAGTGCTTAACCGTTCGGATCATTTCCGGGGGCACAGGTTTCTTCGCCCCAGAGCCGCCTTCTAGATAAATGAAGTGCATGCCGAGGTACTGCCCAGCAAGAGCGTGTGCAGCTGCGAGTTCTGGTTTGTTGTACGGCACGGGGATGGCTTTGCCAATAATGCCAGCGGTGCCGCCTTCGCCTACTATTATGTAACCCATAGAAATCGGTTCTAAACCATACTTTTTCACTAGAGGGGCACCCAAAATTTGAGCGCCTATAAGGAAGTAAGGATCGACAGAGTTCAGAAGAGACATGAACCATATGGCGTCTGCGTAGCGGCTTATTCCCGTTATATTGTTCGGAAAAAGAATTATTGGAATCTTGACGGCACGTCTAATGGCTTTGACCACACCATCAAGGTGGGCCTGCGAAACAAAAGTTGAGCCTCCGATCATCAAGGCGGAAGTTCCGCTGACTTTAGAGTTTTCAGCAATTCGTGCCGCTTGCGTGGAAGTTATCTTTTCAGGGTCTACGAGGGTTATGTGAATCGAGCCCTCCGCCTTGATTTTTTCGAGGAGGTACTTTTCAACACGCCTAACCATGCTTGAAATCCTCCTGACTAGGCATCTTTAGCGTTTGCCATAGATGCTCTTTTTGAAGGACTATAAACTCTGTCAGTGAGCATGCAGTAAACGTCAACTTCACCTTGCGCAGGTTTAACTTGAAATTTTTCCTGAAAGCCACAGCTGCTGCAACCCGCCATAGCGCGACCTTCCTCTCTAAAAATTTCAACTCTAACAGTTTCTTTTCCACATTTAGGGCAAGAAAAGAACTTGGGCAAACGCTTCTTAGGGATGCGAACCACTTTTTTCCTTCTTCGCCCCATTACAACATCTCTTCTACATCGTAAGTTTACGCTCCTTTAATATTTATGCTTGCTCTTAAATAGTTGCCTACGATCATAGAAAAGCAGGGATGGGATGCATAATTGAAATTGACCCCTACTGCTCTAGAACTAGACTTACCTGAAGTCGAGAAGAGAATCAGTCGTTTCATCAAAGAATACGTCGAGAACGCGGGAGCAGAAGGCATAGTTCTCGGCATGTCCGGCGGAATCGATAGTAACACAGTAGCCGCACTTTCTAGCCTCTCAATCGGAGGAAACCGAGTGATAGGGCTTATGCTCCCCGAAAAAGAAACGTACAACTCCAAAGATGTTAATGACGCAAAGTTTGTTGCAGAAAAATTCCGTTTGAAAACGCAAATATGTGAAATCACACCTGTCTTAAGAAGTTTTTACAAGACAATACCAATATTTGACCAAGCAGACAAGCTTTGTAAAGGGAACATAAAAGCGAGAACCAGAATGATTATCCTATACTACTACGCTAATAAGCTCAACAAGATAGTTTGCGGAAGCTCGGATAAGTCAGAGACGATGATGGGGTACTTCACTAAGTGGGGAGATGTAGCCGCAGATATATCACCCTTAATGGACTTGTATAAAACTCAAGTTCGCAAACTCGCTGCCCACTTAGGTTTTCCAGATGAACTTGTATCAAAACCATCTACACCCGCCCTTTGGCCCAACCAGCTTGCGGAAACAGAACTCGGCATCAAATACGAAACGCTAGACCTCATCCTTTATGGACTTGAACGGTTCATGACCACAGAAGAAATAGCACAACAGCTAAGTGTCCAAAAAGCTCTTGTTGAAAAAGTGAAAAGCAGATGGCTCTCAGTAGAACATAAAAGGCGATTGCCGCTAACGCTAAAAATCGAATATCGAACGGTGGGAACTGATTTTAGGCTTCCGCGGCACACATATTGAAATTAAGAAGGGAAAAGGAATTAAAGAAAAAATCAAGTTAGCCCTCGCGCAAATAAGCAGCAGACGTGAAAACAAAAAAGAAAACTTGCAGAAAATCGAGGCATTCACCATAAAAGCAAAAGAGCAAGCCGCTGACCTCGTGATTTTTCCAGAATTATCATTGACTGGTTACGTTCTACGTGACCAAATTTATGAACTGGCTGAAATAATACCTGGACCATCAACCAAAAGAATAGAGGATTTAGCAAAGAAAACGGGAACACACATCATTTTCGGCATGCCTGAGTTAAGCGAAAAAACAGAAGCCACAATATTCAATACAGCTGTTTTTTTAGGTCCAACGGGTTTCGTTGGGAAATTTCGTAAAATGTATCTTCCCACTCACAGTGTCTTTGAAGAGAAAAGATACTTCCGTCCTGGCTATCAAACAGCCGCATTTAGCACGCCCGTAGGAAAGATAGGGCTATTCATATGCTACGACATTTTCTTCCCAGAAGTATGTCGCATTACGCGATTGAAAGGAGCAGAATTGATAGTATGCATATCGGCGTCACCAGCCGTCCGCAGAAGGTACTTCGAGATTCTTACCGTAGCAAGGGCTTTGGAAAACACAGCTTTTCTCGCTTATGTTAACCTCGCAGGCGTGGAGGACGGACTGCAATTTTGGGGTGGAAGCAGAGTGGTAAGCCCGACAGGAGACCTGCTGACGCAGGCAAAGTATGACGAGGAAGACCTCGTCATCTGCGAAGTTGATTACAGTGACATAAGACCCGCTGAAACTTTTATTCCTACTCTCAGGGACCTACGCCCAGAACTCTTTGATGAACTAAAAAAACATTCAGAAACTCTATAGCGTAACACGTAACTATTAACCTTTGCTACAACGCTGAAGCAACAAAATCACAAATCACAGGCGCATCACATTCTTTTGTGACATCAAAGAATCAAAAAGCAATCACGTGCGAGTTCCCTGTGATAAGTGACGTCACACCTCAGAAAAGCCCAAGTCGATGGACTTCGTAGCAAACGCGCGCGCTATTAAAAGAACCGCAAAGATCCATACAAACCGCTAAAAAAGAGTAAAGAGCCAAAGTATTCCGCCTAAAGTGTTAACATGAATTAGTTTAACATATACATAAAATTAAGGATGTGGAGTCCCTCGCTAAACAGCAAGATTAATGGACCCACAGCTAGGTTTCACAAAAAACATAATGGGTCGTGGAAAACACTTTCTGCAGGGTTTTTTACGGGCTTAGAGCTTAATTTCAGTTTAAAAGAAATAATACGGCATTTTAGTGGTTATAATTCACTTAAAATCGTTAGGAATTGTTTATTTTGTGGAGAGTGCCTTCTGTACGACTGAAGGTTGCAAGTTAAAAACGCATCCAACAAATTTAAAAGTGAAGCCAGTATACAAAAATGTATCCATTTGAGACATCATAGGAGAAACGGTTTTGAAGTTAAAAGAAAGCGTTCAAGCGTGGCTAAACGGGGCTTTAAATGACCCCATTGTAAAAATCCTCTCCAAAAACAGCCAATTAACAAAAACACAACTCGAAACACTGCTCATAGACATTTTAGCCGAAAATATATCAGGAAAACAGTTAAAGTACGATGAAAAAGCCAGATTAAGGCTAACAAAGGCCAAAATAAGCCGCGGATCCTTTAATAGGACACTAAAACAGTCTAAAGAAAACGTTATAAAATCTATATACACGGTATTGCTTCTAGGATATTTAGGTGTCTTCGAAAGCACAACTCTTGACCCTTACCTCGAAATCGCCAACAAACTAAATGAGTACGTTGAAGCACATAAAGACATGCCAGACAAGGGCAAAGAACTAAAAGACCATCTAAAAGTCATAAAAATCATACGAGAAGAGCTCGAAACAAGCCTAAAACGGCTTTCTACCCCATCAGGAGCCGCGGTGTGACGTCACAAATCACACTAGCCAAACACGACATTTTTGCCCGAAAAAACAAACGTGGGCAACGGGTATTAAAAGGTTTAAATGGAAAAATAAGGCATAAGAGGAGAGATTTTCGCAACATGCTCGTAGTAAGCAAAACATACTATTAACTGTGATCTGTGACGTCATAAGGGATTATTGGATGAAAGCACCGTAAAACTTAAATTTTCCATGGAAAACTGTGATATGTGATGCAACAGTTAAAATCACGTGCAAATCACAGAAGTGAATTATGTGATTGAGGTACTGCTAATGTTTATAGGCGTTCTACTTGCCGCAACCATAGGTGCTTCAGTTGAGTATTACAGGCAGATTCGAAAGGCTCAAAGAGAGTACGAGAAAGCGAGAGAAGCCGTGGAAGATATTGTACTGAGTTTTAATCGTGAACTAAAACGGGAGGCAGATAGGCTGGAGTTGGTTGCGTATAAAGTGGAGGGAAACACAGCTAAGACGGATACAAGCCTTAAGAGGGTAGACAGCATCGAAAAGAAGATCGCGCCTGTTGAGAGTAAACTGAGAGCAATCTCTGAAAATGATGCAAGCATTCTATCAAAGATAGCAGAGGTTAAGACGAAAACGCATAACATCGAAGCAGCACACCAAACGCTGAAAACGAAAATCACAGAAGTGGAGGAGCAAGTGCAAAAATTATCCGCGGCACCGGAAATAAAGAGCGCGCCAGTTATACCAATAAGAAGGGACAAAGCCATGGCTGCATTAACGGACACGGAAGTGACAGTTTTAGAAATGCTCTCAGCGGAAGGATCAAAGACAGCGCCTGAGATTAAGGACAGAATCCGGCTTAGCAGAGAACACACAGCAAGACTCATGAAGAAACTCTACGAAAAAGGCTATCTGGAAAGAGAAACGGGCAAAATCCCGTTCAGGTACAGCGTTAAAAAGGAAATGAAAAAATTCTTAAAAAAAGCAGAAAGCGAGCAGGTTTAATTATTCCAAGGAAAGGTTTTCTTGCCCGCTCAATTGTTTGAGCCGCGTATTCATGTCCGAAAGCGTTGGAGAAGCAGGAAGCCCATAATCCGCTTTGCCTCGTTTCTCCAGATAGTCGGGGTAATGGATGACCTTTATTGGAACCGCAAATTTGATTTTTGGCTCAGAAATAAGCAGGGCTTCGCCTACGTCAAGCATTTTTATCTCCGTCTCGCTGTATTCCATGTACGGTGTGTTTTCAGTTAAATACGTCCTGTCTTTCTTTAGTTCCGTTTTCATGATAACCTTAGTCCACAATTCAGCAAAAACATCAAAAGTAATTCTAGAAGGTCTAGGTGTCACGGCGTTAAGACCCACCCGGTACTTGCGATATGTAAGGGCAATGTCCGAAAATATTGTTCGCGGATTATTCGGCTCAAGAAACTCGTGTGCTTCTTCAAGGGTTATAAGCAGGGTAGGAAGCTTCCCCCATTCCTCGTAGTTTTCTTCCCACATTCGCTTGTAATGTTGTGCCACAGCTGAAGCGGTTAGGCAGACTACTCTAATTTGATCATCTGAACTTATTCCTGATATGTCTACGAGGCAAGTCACCCCATTGCAAATGTTTTGGGTGACATTTTCGATAAAGTCAAAGTCAGAGGCGGGGAACATGCTATGAGATAGCGAGGCTAGTTTAAGCATTAAAGCTTCAATCACCTGCCTGTTTTTGCATCCAGTGAGAGTCCCGATTTCCTTAGATCCTTGTAAGCTATAGATTTCACGAGCTTTCTCAATCCACAAGGCGCCTAATGTTTTATAAAGCTTCCAAGCAAGTCTTATTTGTGGAAGGCCAATATCGGGAAAGAGCATGGTTAGTTTCTTTGGAGAAATCGTATACAAGCCCACAGCGAGTTTTCTATTTTTAGCGGAATAATACTGAATCTTTGTGTGAAATAATGGATGATCCTTCAAACCTCTTTGGGGGTTTATACCCTTTCCTTCAAGGAGTTGACCAGCGAAATCGAAGATAAGAGCGGCGGTTTTAGGGCTATTATCAATTAGATGCGCATTCAAAATTAGCTCGGTATTCGTTTTTCCTGAACCAGTCATGCCAAACATACCCATCATTAGAGGTATCGCTTCAATGTTTATACCCACTGACCCTAATACCTGATCTCCTGACCGCAAACACCCGACTTCGAGTTCTCCTGAAAGTCTAA
>Ga0209636_10003213_pt1 | contig 16649 bp, 8 predicted proteins | sample DeeMarSWOR152_54_FD_187464 | JGI IMG/M metagenome (GOLD analysis project Ga0209636, IMG submission 187464) | Marine sediment microbial communities from White Oak River estuary, North Carolina - WOR-1-52-54 (SPAdes) (version 2) | ecosystem: Environmental > Aquatic > Marine > Intertidal zone >...
CGGCAATTGTTGCTACATCCAGTCTCGAACTGGGCATCGATATTGGCGCTCTTGATGAAGTGGTACTGATTCAGGCTCCTCCTTCGGTTGTTTCAGGCATACAGAGGATAGGTCGAGCCGGGCACTCCGTGGGGCAGGTAAGTAAGGGGGTCATTTTTCCGACTCACGGGAGGGATCTTATCGATTCCGCAGTATGTGCGAAGAGTATAATGGAGAGGGAGATTGAAGAGGCCAGGCCAGTACAGTGCCCTCTTGATGTCCTTGCCCAGGTAATTGTTTCAATGACAGGGATTGAAAAATGGAATGTTGAAGGGCTTTTTAATTTTATTCGCACCAGCTCTCCCTATCATAAACTTACAAGACATCAGTTTGATCTCGTCCTCGAGATGCTCGCAGGAAGATATTCGGAGACACGCATTCGTGAACTACACCCCCGTATCTCCTATGATCGCATTGACAATACTGTTCAGGGAAAGGAGGGTGTTCTGAATCTCATATACCATTCAGGAGGTACAATCCCTGATCGGGGATATTACGGACTACTGTTAAAGGATTCAAGCGCGAGAATAGGTGAACTTGATGAGGAGTTTGTCTGGGAGCGGAAAATCGGTGATACCTTCAGCCTGGGGGCTCAGTCATGGCAGATAACTAAAATAGACAGCCAGAATGTGGAAGTAATCCCCTGCGAAGGTCCTGTTGGTCTCGCACCTTTTTGGAAGGTGGATAAAGGATACAGGGGATTTCATCTGTTTGAGAAGATCGGTAAGTTCCTCGAGTATGTGAATGATCGCCTCTCTGATCCTTCTTTTTTGCATGAATTAATGGATACCTATTTCATGGAGGAAGCTGCAGCAATCCAGTTAATAGATTTTTTGAAATCCCAGAAGGAGGCAACAGGATGTGACCTCCCTCACCGACACCACGTTCTCATCGAGCATTTTTCCGATCCTCTGAGTCCTAAGGCCCCGAAACAGGTGATTGTGTATACCATGTGGGGCGGCAGGGTAAACAAGCCTTTTTCCCTTGCCCTTTCAGCAGCATGGGCGGAGCACTTCGGGTATACGGTTGAGATCTTTTCAGATGATGATGCTCTTTTGCTCCTGCTTCCCCATGACTTCGATCTTTTTGAACTACTGAAACTGGTGAGGCCTGAAAACATCGAAGCACTGTTGAGGAAAAAGCTTGAGGCAACAGGATTTTTTGGTGCCCGTTTTCGCGAGAATGCCGGAAGGGCCTTGCTCCTGCCGAGGGGCCATTTTCGTAAAAGAATGCCCCTCTGGCTCAATCGGCTCCGGTCGAAAAAGCTCTTTAACGCGGTGGTAAAATACCAGGATTTTCCGGTTACGCTTGAAACCTGGCGTCAGTGCCTGAATGATGACTTCGACATGGAAAATCTGGGCATGCTCCTTGATGAGCTCATCACGGGAAAAATCAGCACAACAGAAATCAATACCAAAGCGCCCTCCCCCTTCTCCCGGGGACTTATCTGGTGGCAGATAAATACCTATGTGTATGCAGACGACACGCTACATACTGCTCGTTCTTCAAGTATCAGTGAAGATCTTTTAAGGGAGGTGGCCCTCTCTTCGCACCTGAGGCCAGAACTGGTGCCTGAGCAGGTGCTGAAGTTTCAAGAAAAACTTCATCGATTATCACCGGGGTATTCCCCTCAAACCCCTGTGGATCTACTCGATTGGGTGAAAGAACGGCTCCTGATACCCGAATCTGAATGGAACAGCCTTCTTATAGCAGTAGAAAAGAATAACGGTATTTCAGGGAAGGATTTATGCGAACCGGTTTCTGACAGGATAGTGAGAATCAGGCTTCCAGGGGCAGAAGTTTTTTCTATTACTGCAGTTGAGTCCTTACCGAGAATTCTTCAGGCTATCGGTACAGGTATCAAAGATGTAGAGGTGACCAATATACCACACTGTAGAGCAGTGCGTTCCCTTGCTGAGCTTCATAGAACGGTACAGAGAATAGAAAGTAACCAGAACATTGAGAACGAAATTCATGGGATGGGTCTCTTGGCCGATCTAATAGTGGAATGGCTCTATTCTTACGGCCCGGTGGAGACTTCATATATCGGAAAGGTTTTCGGAATCGACAAGGGGAGATTAGGAGAAATTCTGGCGGATCTTTCAGGAAATGATACTGTGGTAATTGGGCGGCTTGTAAAAGACGCAGCAAAACCACAGATATGTGATAGTCAGAACATGGAATCATTGCTGCGTATATCGAGGGCAGCGTCCCGTCCCTCCTTCAAGGCTCTAGACGTCCAGTATCTGCCACTTTTTATGGCGCAGACTCAAGGGATCACCGATCCAGGTTATTCACCCGATGATCTCAGGACAATATTGGATCAGCTTTTTGGATATCCTGCACCCTATGACCTGTGGGAAAGCAACATACTTCCTGCGCGCCTTTCCAATTACTCGATGTCCTGGCTTGATACGCTGTTTGCGCAGAGCGAGCTCATGTGGTTTGGCTGTGGCAGGCAATGTGTAGCCTTCTGTTTCTCTTCGGATTATGAGCTCTTTTCTGCAAACGGAGGAGGTGAAGATACTGAAGATATAGATAAGTTGTTCCCTGCTAAACGGGGGAAGTACAGCTTCTGGGATATTGTTGACCATTCAAGGTTAAGTGCCAGTAAGCTTACTGGCCTTCTCTGGAAGAACGTCTGGCAGGGCAGGGTGTTTAATGACTCATGGAACAGCCTGCGTGATCCCGGGTTTGGTGTTTCAGAGCCATACTCCAGACGGCGGTCTGGTAGAAGAATACGCACAGACAGGTGGAAAGCTGGACGTGGGTCGGCAGGTAACTGGTATTTGTATCAGATACCTGATTCCAAACAGGACCCCCTTGAGGAGCTTGAGCTGAGCAAGGAGAGGGTCCGCCAGCTTCTGGCACGGTATGGAGTGCTGTTTCGGGACCTGTTGGAAAACGAGCTACCGCTACTACGCTGGAACAGAATTTTTCGAACCCTCCGCATAATGGAACTTTCCGGCGAGATTATCGGTGGACATTTTTTTCAGGGTATACGCGGCCTTCAGTTTACCTCCCCCCAGGCATTTCGTATGCTCCAGAAGGGATTACCTGAAGACTGTGTATACTGGATGAATGCCTGTGACCCTGCCGCACTTTGTGGCATTAAGCTCGAAGGGCTGAGCCAGTTACTACCGGCAAGAATTTCCACCAATCATGTAGTGTATCATGGCACAAAACTTGTTTTGGTTTCAAAAGGGAAGGGAAGAGAGCTGGAAATTTCCGTTCCACCGGAAGATCACAATCTTCAACAGTACCTCGCCCTGTTTAAGATATTTGTGAACCGGGAATTTCACCCGGAATCCAGGGTGAAAGTGGAAAAAATAAATGGGACTCCTGTACACGAAAGCCCCTATCAGGGGGCTTTAACCAAGGTTGGTTTCAGAAAGGGGTACAGATATTATACGCTCGAGAGGGATATTTGAAATTATGGAAGCTCGAAACCTTTTTCATTGAAGAGTTTTAGACAGACGGTCACCACATTGGGGTCGTATAGTATGCCGCTGTTTTTTGATACTTCTTCAAGGGCTTTCTTAATACCCAGAGCGGGTCTATAGGGACGGTGTGTTGCCATGGCTTCGACTACGTCGGCAACCCCCATTATCCGTGCTTCTATGAGAATTTCCTCGTTTTTTCTTCCGTGAGGGTATCCTGAGCCATCCAGTCTTTCATGGTGCTGCAGGACGATGTGAGCGATTGGCCAGGGAAAATCGATCTTCCGTAAAATATCATATCCTACCTGGGCATGAGTTTTTATCAGTCCTATTTCATGGCCCGTGAGCCAACCTGGCTTGCTGAGTATTTCAGAAGGCACATATATTTTTCCAACGTCATGGATGATGCTTGCAACGTAGAGACCTTCAATTTGATCATTTGAAAGACCGATTTCACGTGCAATTTCGCATGCTAAATAAGCAACACGCTTCTGGTGACCAGAGGTGTAGGGGTCTTTGGTTTCAATGAGCGTTGCCATGGCTTCAACGGTGCCCTCAAGGGTCTTCTGCAGTTTTACAAGGCTCTTCTGAAGCTCCTCTTCTGCCTTTCTGCGCTCTGTGACATCACGGATTATTGCCATGCTCGCTGATTTTCCCTGGTATTCGACGATACTTGCATTTATTTCAACAGGAATTCTTTTTCCATCAGCAGAAAGGAGCTCTATTTCGTACTTGCTTTCAACCGGTTCTCCGGAGAGCTTAAGTTCATAACGCTGGGCAACCAGTTCTCTGTACTCCGGTGCAATGAAATCAAGAAATGGCCTATTCTCCACCTCTTGCAATGAGCGTCCGGCAATTTCACACATTTTCGAGTTGACAAACTTAAGAATTGAGTCCTGTAATATAACGATGCCATCACTGCCCCTTTCCACAATTGTTGAATATTTTTTTTCCGACTCCCTGAGCTCTTCAACAGCATGCTTTCTCTCAGTAACATCCTCGCCGATGCCAAGGATTCCAATTACGTTGCCATCCTCATCGAACCTTGGGCACGCAGTCAGGTTGATCCAGATCATGCGTCCTTCCTTTGTCATTTCCTTGATTTCCATGTTTATCTCTTTCTTTTTTTCATATATGAAAGAACGGACCTGATTTACCTTTTCCCTTGTGTCCTTGTCATCGGGATAGAGAACGTTTATATTGAGATACCTTACAGCCTCATCGGTAGTATATCCGAATATTTTCTGAGCACCAGCGTTCCAGAACAGTATATTTCCCTCGCGATCGGTTGATATTATCGATATTGATGAAGAACTGTCGAGTATGCTTTTAAGGAATTTATTCGTTTCATTGAGAGTGCGCTCTGTTTTTTTATGCTCTGCAATTTCACGAAGAAGCTGTTCTTTCATAACATTTGTATGTATGTCTTCCACTTCTTTCAATGACCTTGTATCCTCTGACATTTCTTCCATACTGCTCGTGTGACTCATGTTTTTATTATAGAGATTGATATTTCAATGATTATTAAATTTTACACCAAATATGTTGTGATTTCAAATTTATGAGGTTCTTTTTAGATAAGTTATATTTTAACAGAGGTGAATTGAAATAGATGAGAACGTTTCTGCATATATGTGGTTTAAGATCTTGATTTTTTTTATGAAGAAAAAGATAAAAAGTGTGTATAAATGAAATAAATGAATAAGAAATTGTTTACTTGCAATAATGTGAAAATTCTGTTACCATACCTTACAAAATCCTATATAGAAGGAGGAGAGATGAAAATGAAGGCAAAATTATTTTTAATTCTATCTATTGTTCTCACATTGATCTTTTCAGCATCCATTATTTTTGCTGGTGCTGAGAAAGAAGCGCCACCTGAAGAGGTAAAACCTCTCGTGATTGGTACTACAGATAAGCTTACAGGTAAAATCGATTCTGCTCAGGCTTATGATTTTCATACTTGGGAGATATTTTGGAACATGTCAGTAGGGCTTCTTACATACAAGCCAGGCACAACAGAGCTTGTACCTGGACTCGCAGCAGAATGGCCTACTGTCAGCTCGGATGGGCTTGAATACACATTTAAACTCAGAAGGGGTTTAAAGTTCTCAGATGGAACACTCTTTGATGCGAGTGTTGTAAAGCATTCAATAGACAGGGTATTTAATACTAGGGGTGATCCAGCATGGCTTGTAACTAGTTTTGTTAAAGAGGTGCAGGTTGTTGATGATTATACTGTAAAGTTTATTCTTAATGATGTTTACGGGTATTTTCCCGCTTTGGTTGCAACCGTACCCTATTATCCGGTAAGTCCAAAGTTTTATCCAATTGATCAACTTGTTGATGAACCAGCAGTTTTTCCCTGTTTAGGCCCGTATGTCGTAAAGAGCCTTATAAGGGATGTTGAGATTGTCATGGAGGCAAATCCCAATTGGTATGGCCCCCCTCCAAAAGAGGAAAAGGTCATCGTTAAATACTTTGCCGATGCAACAACAATGAGACTTGCCTTGGAAAATAAAGAGATCGATATAGCGGGGAAAACCCTTAATCCTGCTGATATAGAAGATCTCAAAACAAAGCCGGATTTGAAGACTGTAGAAGTAGGTGGTGCGTACATCAGATATCTCTGCTTTGTAACAGATACATCTCCAACTGATAACGAGATAGTAAGGCAGGGAGTTTCTTATGCCATTGACAGAAAGGCAGTAGCTGAGAAGGTCTTTTTCAATCAGGTGCTTCCGCTTTACAGTATGGTGCCAATGGGTATGTGGGGTCACATTGATGCATTTAGTGAGTATAATCCGGCGAAAGCAAGAGAGATTCTTGCAAAAGCAGGCTATAATGAAGATAATCCATTGGAGATTCCTCTATGGTGGACACCTACTCACTATGGCGATACAGAGCAGGATGTTGCTTCAGTGCTGAAAGATTCAATGGAAAAAACAGGTGTAATCAAGGTAACGCTAGAGAGTGCGGAATGGGCAACCTATATAGATAACTTTGATTATCATAATATGCTTTTGTTCCTGCTTGGATGGTATCCGGATTATATCGATCCCGATAATTATACCACACCCTGGGCTCATTCCGGGGATGCTTCGGATGGAATGGGTATTTTCCTGGACGATCCAAAGATGGATGAACTTCTTGACAAAGCAGCAACGAGGCCAGATCAGGCTGATAGAGAAAAACTTTATAAGGATATTCAGGAATACTGGACAAAGGCATGTCCAACTGTACCAATCTTTCAGGGCAAACTATTTTATATTACCCAGCCTAACGTTTATGGAGTAAATGTTGCACCAACCATGATCTTCAATTATCTCATCGTTTATAGAAGGTAGAATATCAGAGACACTGTATAGCCCCTGCAATGCAGGGGCTTTTTTATAATAATTATATGGATTTTTCATTCAATGTTTTTTATACTGGATAACTGTGTTTTTAATATACTATTGTAAGTATAATTGCAACGAAAAGGTTACTAGTAAAGTAATGTAAGGACTTTATATGAGAGCCATACTCTCCTATTTTATTACAAGGGTTTTGCTTACCATTCCTATGCTTCTTATTCTTCTTACAGTGGTTTTTCTCGTTTTGAGAGTGATGCCTGGAGATCCTGCAAAATCAGTACTGGGGGCTCATGCACCGAAGGATCAGATTGAAATGGTAAGGAAAAGTCTTGGACTGGATAAGCCAAAGTTCATAAACCTTCACGGTAATCCTTTTGACAGTCAATATTTCCACTACCTCTATAATCTAATAAGATTTGACCTTGGTAACTCTATGATCTGGGGAAAGAGGCCTGTTGCTACAGAGATCAAGGAGCATTTTCCAGCCACTCTTGAGCTAACTGTTGTATCCATAACCATAACAGTTCTTATAGGAATATTTGGAGGGGCATTTGCTGCCAAAAAACAAAAGACTGTAGGTGATTACGGATTGAGAATATATGGAATACTTATTTACTCAATTCCAATATTCTGGCTTGGGCTTATGTTTCAGCTAATCTTTGGAGTTTGGCTGGGCTGGTTTCCTGTAGCTGGCAGGATTGGTGCTGGATTGGAGCTTAAAAGCGTAACTGGACTATACATACTTGATTCTATTCTTACACGTAATTGGAGAGCTTTTAAAAGTGTAATCAAGCATATTGCGCTTCCTTCAATTACCCTTGGTATGGTTCTTTCTGGAATATTTGTAAGACTGACAAGGGCAAATATGCTCAATATGCTGAAGCAGGATTTTGTTACTGCAGCCAGAGTGAGAGGACTCCCTGAAAGGATTGTTGTATATAAACATGCATTAAAGAATGCATTTATTCCCATATTAACGATGATGGGGCTCCAGTTTGCTATGCTCCTTGCAGGCGCTGTTTTAACAGAGACGACCTTTTCATGGCCTGGAATGGGAAGATACCTTGTTGAAAGAATTCTCTACAGAGATTTTAATGGAGTGCAGGGAGGAATAGTCTTTTTTGCACTTCTTGTTTCTGCAGTAAGTTTAATTGTAGATATAATTTATGCAATGATTGATCCAAGGATTAGATATTGATGGTGTAAGGATTTTAAAATGGGTGGATTTTTCTCACACAAGAGTGCTCAATTGATAAAAAAAGGAATTAATCGCATTTTTAAAGGTGCAAAATGGCATGGCGTTGAGTGGTATTTAACCTTCTGCGGTGCCGTTATCATTTTATTTGTATTATTTATAATAATTTTTGCAAAGTGGATTGCCCCATACGATCCACTTGAGTTTGTGGGGAAACCCTTTATCAGACCAGGACAGGATGGATTCTTGCTTGGAACAGATAACCTTGGAAGAGATGTATTGTCAAGGATAATCTATGGTTCAAAAATCGTAATGACCGTTGCGGTCACTGCTACAATATTCTCTGCTGTTGTTGGGATACCAATTGGATTAATATCAGGTTACTTTGGAGGAACACTTGACAGAGTTTTAAGTCTGATTATGGACAGTATATACTCTTTTCCAGGTTTGATACTTGCCATTGCAATGGCTGCGATGCTTGGCCCTGGAATGCTAAATGTTTCCATAGCGATTACTGTAATCTATATACCCACGTATTTTCGTGTAGTGAGAGGACATGTTCTTTCTGTAAAGGAAGAGCTCTATGTTGAAGCTGCAAAAACTCTTGGCGCTTCCGATTTAACTATTATTGCAAGATATATATTTCCTAACGTTATAGCTTCTATTGCTGTGATTTTCTCTTTGAATATTGCAGATGCTATATTAACAGAAGCTGGTCTTAGCTTTTTGGGTCTTGGGATTTCTCCCCCTAATCCAGATTGGGGGCTTGATATAAGTAAGGGAAAGGTGTTTTTACCAACGGGACGCTGGTGGCTTGTAACCTATCCAGGAATAATGATTAGCCTTGTAGCCCTTGGCTTTACACTCCTGGGAGAGGGATTAAATGAGATTCTAAATCCAAGGCTAAAGGAGGCATAAGTTACTAAATTAATATTATGCACTCACTTGAAAAAATCATTCAAATTAGGGATCTTGAAGTAACTTTCCCTATACGAGAGGGTGATTTAATAGCCATAGCTAGCGTCTCCCTTGAAATTTATAAAGGTGAGACACTGGGGCTTGTAGGAGAGTCGGGATGCGGAAAATCGACTTTGGGGTTTTCAATCCTAAATGCTGTTCCATCACCTGGCAGGATTACAAAGGGGAAGATTCTCTTTCATAATGAAAATCTCTTAGATAAGTCAGAGAGTGAACTAAGAAAGATTAGAGGAAAAAAGATTTCCATGATATTTCAGGACCCAATGACATCATTAAATCCATTAATGAGGATAGACCGACATATAATTGAAACAATTAAAAAGCATGAGAGAGGTACAAATACTCATACCGCAAGGGAGAGAGCGGCCTTTCTTCTAAATAAACTGGGGATAATAAAGGAAAGGCTTTTTGATTTTCCCCATCAACTATCGGGTGGAATGAGACAGAGAGTAATGATAGGTATAGGATTAGCTCTAAATGCGGAATTACTGATCGCAGACGAGCCCACAACATCCCTGGATGTAATTGTCGAAGCACAGTTTTTAGATCAATTAAAACAGCTTAAAGAAGAGTTCGGACTTACACTTATTCTTATTACCCATAATATGGGGATAGTTGCTCAGATATCTGACAGGATTGCAGTAATGTATGGTGGAAAGATTATGGAGGTGAGTGAAGCGGAATCTCTGTTTAAGAGGCCGTTGCATCCATATACAGAGGGGTTGCTCAATTCTATACCCAATATAAAACTCTATGATGATAACCTTGAATCTATGCCTGGCTTTCCACCAGATTTACTTAATCCACCGAAAGGGTGTCGGTTCTCGCCGCGCTGTAGATATGCATTCGATAGATGCTTTGAAGAGTCCCCGCATCCTTATCATTATGAAGATAGACTTGTCAGCTGTTATAAATATGCAAATGATAAAAGCTGAATAGTTTAAGGAGTATAGTGGTGCTCGAGCCAATAGTTGAATTACAAAACGTTAAAAGATATTTTGAAGTCGAAAGAGATTTCATTCAAAAGTTTAATCCAAAAGCGAGAAAGTTTGTAAAGGCGGTCGATGGTGTATCTTTTAATATAGAGAAGGGAGAGGTTTTTGGATTAGTAGGAGAAAGTGGAAGTGGAAAGACTACCACTGGAAAATTAATCCTGGATGTGATAAAGCCAACAGCTGGGAAGATATTATTCGAAAAAACGAACCTTACCCAACTATCGAAAAGAGAAATGAAGCTATTCAGAAGGAGGATGCAGGTCATCTTTCAGGATCCTTATGCTTCTTTAAATCCAAGGATGAAAACTGGAAAAGCTTTAACTCAACCACTTGAAATTCATGGAATTGGGACTGTGAAGGAACGAAAACAGAGGGTGCTGGATATGCTTGAGCACGTTGGTCTTACACCTCCCCAGACCGTGTACACAAGATATCCTCATCAACTTTCAGGAGGTCAGAGACAGAGGGTTGTTATTGCGAGGGCTTTAATACTTAATCCGGATTTTGTTGTTGCAGACGAGCCGATAGCAATGGCAGATGTATCTATGAGAGTTTTACTATTGGATCTTATGATGAACCTAAAGAGGGAGTTCAACCTTACATATCTTTTTATTACCCATGATCTTGCAACAGCAAAATACATATGTAATCGAATTGCAATTATGTATCTAGGCAAGATAATCGAAATTGGTTCTCTGAAGGAAGTTTTCAGGGATCCACTTCAGCCATATACAAAAGCTTTACTCTCAGCAATTCCTATACCCGATCCAGAGGCGAAGAGGAAAGAACCAATTCCAAAAGGAGAAATACCAAATCCCATAAACCCACCATCAGGATGCAGGTTTCATCCGAGGTGTCCCTCGAGGATGCAAAGGTGCGATAAAGAAGTACCTCCTTTAAATGAGGTAACCCCTGGACATTTCGTTGCCTGTTATCTGTACTATTAAAAATCTACTTTCATATGCTTTTTTTTGAGAATAATTCAAAGACTCAAGAACAATCTCCCGCCATCTTCAAGGTATGAGAAGTAAGTAATTAGTCGTTGGTGAACAATGTTCACCAACTCAAATAATTAGTTCTTTAACTTATTAAATATTAAACACTTTTAATTTTATACCCTATTTATTTTTTCTGTATACATGAATTATTCACTAAGAACTAATTATGAAAAAAATCTAAAGACATATTGAAGATACCTTTGAAATGATTGAATTAAGCATAAGAATTAGTATTTTTACATCGGTTTTGTGATGCAGGTTAATTGAAAGAAGCAAAGGAAAATACGACCTCATCTATGTTGAAATCTGTTCCCTAATGGAATTTCACCTTCTAACCTTCTATGCTTAAGGATTTTGAAGAATACTGTACACAAAAATGCCTAGTATTACAACATAGAAATTCACCCGTCGACTTCCTTTGGGAGAAACAGAGAGAACAAGGTGGCCACCAGCGGGAAAATGCTCATCACCAGAAAGCCTGATGTAAAACCACCGATTTTCGGGAACACACCGTGGGTAAAGGCACACAGGGTCGGTCCAAAGCTCCCAGTGGCCCACGCAAAGCCCATAAGAATTCCACTGATAGTGGACATCATCTCAGGTGCAATTCGGTGTCCCATCACGATGTTTATACCGTAGCCACCGTGAAGAACGAATCCTGAGAGTGCCAAAAAGACAAAGGCAGGAATAAGCTTATAGATGTTTCCGAAATGGAGAAAGAGCAGGAAGAAGGGGAAGAAACCAACCAGAGAAATTACCACAAGCTTTCTTGGTTTTATACGGATCGCAAGATAGCCAGCCGTGAGGATTCCCATGGCACTTGCTATCATGAATACGGTGTTTGCGCTGCTATACACAGGCCGTGAAAAACCCCACTCTTCAAAGGTTTTGGCGACAAAGGAGAATATTGAATACACAAAGGCAGAGCGAAATACCATGATGAGGAAAAGCAAAAAGATAGGAATGAACTTTCTTGCAAGCACCTTCCTAAACTCCCTGAAGTGCAGGCTATCAGTATGTCCTTCAATTTCTATATTACTGTAAAGCAGGTAGAGCACAGCAATGAGAATTGTGGGAAAACTGAGTATATATGAGTTATGGGTGCCGTATTTACTGGTAAAGGCTGAAAATAACGGTTGGGAGAACGCAAATCCTATTGTTCCGATGGTCGAAAATATTCCAAAGCTTGCATCTCTATCTGCATGGCCGGCGGTGCTGGAAACGTGTGCACCTGCTGGGTGAAACAGAGAAGAGCCAAGGTGCCCAAAGAGCACAAAAACAAAAAGAAGGAGGTAGTTCACTGTAAGTCCGATCATTGACATTGATATCGATGCGATCAGCATACCGAAAAAGAGAGGTAGTTTACCCTGTATGCGGTCTGCTGTATATCCAAGAAACGGCTGAAGGATGTTGCCGGCAAAAGTGGTAAAGGTTATGATAAGTGCAGCCTTTCTGGGATCAAGCTGTGCAATAACGAGATAAATGGCGAAGAATCCCATATAAGAATCAAGCAGAAAGTGCATGATTCCCAAAGAAAGCACCTTCCTTTTTTCCATACAGATGTCTCTCTTATAATGGTAATTCCCTAAGATAGTGTAGGAAGTAGGAAAAGCAAAGTAACTTTGCTCTCATAAGTTTTGGAAAGCATGTCATAGCCGATAATTTTTCCTGTTTTTTTCTGGTCGCATGGATAAATTTAATCTAATGTCTTACTGAAAACAGAGAAGGTTGACTAGAATGAAAAACGGTAGGTCTGCCCACGGTCGCGGGGATTTGGATAGAAAATCAAACACAGCGCAAAGGCATGAGGCTCTGAGTTTTTTGCTCTCCTATGTGAAAAGACATATATGGAGTATTGCGTCAGGGGTCATTCTTTTGATATTTGTCGATTTTATTCAGCTCATTATTCCAAAGTTTGTGCAGAGAACCATTGATATTCTCGGTAACAGTGCTTTTACAGATGACATTATTATAAAGAATGCAGTCATTATTCTTGCCCTTGCCTCCGGGATGGTTCTCATACGATTTTTCTGGAGAGCGCTGATCATGGGTTCTGCCAGGAAAGTGGAGAGGGAAGTCCGTCAGGACATGTTTTCACATCTTCAGAAGCTCGGTTTCAACTATTTCAACACTACACAGACAGGGAGCATTATGGCATTGATGATCAATGATGTAAAGGCGATACGAATGGCCGCAGGGCCATCCTTTATTGCGCTCACGGATGCAATATTTATGGGCTCCCTGTCCCTTTTTTTTATGCTTTCAATCAACGTAAGGCTGTCTCTACTCACGATCCTCCCGCTACCGATTATTTTATTCATGATAGCAAAGTATGGTCCCCTGATACAATCGAGGTTCAAGGCGGTTCAGGAATCCTTTGCCGAAATTTCCTCGCGAACACAGGAATCTTTTTCAGGAATACGCGTGGTAAAGGGGTTTGTGCAGGAGGAAAGCGAGATCAGCGATTTTGACCAAAAGTGCGGTGACTATGTGGAAAAGAACCTTAAGCTCATTCGAGTGTGGGGGCTCTTCTTTCCCTCTATTACTCTCCTTGCCAGCTTCTCCTTAGCTCTCCTGTACCTCATTGGTGGAAGATTTGTCATTATGAACTCCATTACCTTTGGCGAGTTTGTCTCATTTGCGATGTATATCAATCTGCTCGTCTGGCCAGTTGTTGCCATAGGGTGGGTTTTCAACATTCTGCAGAGGGGCATTGCATCCTCAAAGAGGATACTCGAACTCCTGAATATCCAATCAGATGTATATGACGCCAAAGGGGTTGACCTGAGTATAAAGCCTCTGAGGGGAGAAATCGAGATAAAAGACCTTTTCTTTCGTTATACAAAAGACGGGAGGTCAGTGCTACGCGATATCAATCTGCTCATACCTGCAGGTACGTCACTGGGGATCATGGGAAAACCGGGATCAGGTAAATCAACACTCGTCTCGCTACTCTTCAGGTTGTTTCCATTGGAAAAGAATAGAATTTTTATTGATGGGCGGGAAATCCACGAGATTCCACTCGCTATTCTCCGGGGATCAATTGGATACGTACCGCAGGATTCTTTTCTTTTTTCTGATACTATTTCGCATAACATCGCTTTTGGACTGGATGCAGCTGCCATTGATGAGGGGGAAATTGAGAGAATGGCACGGATCGTTTCAATAGAGGATGAAATAATGGCATTTAATAACCACTTTGATACAAGGGTGGGGGAGCGAGGTATCACACTGTCAGGCGGACAAAAGCAGCGGCTTTCCATTGCACGGGCACTCATCATAAAGCCCCAGATACTGATTCTTGATGATGCATTTTCAGCGGTGGACGTGGGAAAAGAGACGCAGATTCTCAAGAACATACACCCTGAGATGAAAGACCGGACAAGAATCATTATTTCACACAGAGTATCAACGGTGAAAGACTGTGATAATATTATCGTGCTCGATAGAGGAAGAATCATAGAAATGGGATCACACGATGAGCTTCTGGAACTTTCGGGCTATTACAAGGGGCTCTTTGAGCTCCAGAAATTAGAAGAACAGATAGCGTAAATATTGGGTGAGGAAGTGGATATTATAAAATGGAAGAGTATTTTGAAGATACTACAGAGAACGGGAAGCTGTACAACAGGGAAGTATTGAAGCTGCTGTTCAGTTATGTGATCCGGTATAAGAAGTACCTTTTCACTGCTCTGTTCTTTGTTTTACTGATTACTGGCGCAAATCTTATAGTGCCCTATCTATTAAAGACTATTGTAGATAGGTTTATATTCAAGCAGGGTCGGGTAGTACATCTGATGAATGAAACCTTAGAGGGCATTAACATCCCGTTAGAAAAAAAACTGCTGAGAAAGTCAATTCATCTCTCTGGGGATTCCTACTTTCTCTTTCAATCACAGCTGAGGTATCTCACAAAGGGGGAAATCGAAAATCTTGAGTCGGCCGGACTACTATCAAAACAAAGCTATGTACTTATCGAGCTTTCTGATCTTCGCACTCCATTGAAAGTAAAGCTAGAGAATTTCGTTAGAGGCGGTGACATACTCATCTTTAGAGGCACAATCTATCTCATGAACATAGATGTTCTTACCAGATTCAGCGTGAGAGAAATTATTGAACTGAGAGAGAGTGATTTCAAACACATTGTTTTCTATGTCCTCATTATTATTTTAATCCTGCTTGTTCAGTTTGGTGCATCCTACGTGCAGATAATTTACCTCATGAAACTCTCTCAACTCGCTATGAAAGATTTGAGGAGAGATCTGTTCACCCATATTGTGACCTTCGAAGTATCATTCTTCGATAGAAATCGGATTGGAAAACTGGTAAACAGGGTGACAAATGACATTGAGACCCTCAATGAACTCTTCTCCTCGGTATTGGTAACCCTCTTTCAGGACCTGCTCATGATGCTCGGCATTGCGCTGGTGATGTTCTTAACAGATCTTTACCTCGCTTCCGTAGTTGCAATAACCTTCCCGTTCATCGTTGTTTTAACGATTATTTTCAGGATCAAAGTCCGGAATGCTTATAGAGTCATCAGGACGAAGATTACAGAGTTAAACAGTTTTTTCAACGAATCAATCACAGGAATACGAATTATCCAGATTTTTGTGAGAGAGATGAAGAACTTCATGAAGTTCAGTATATTGAATAACGCGGTATTTAATGCACAGTTGAAGCAGCTCTATGTGTACGCAATATTCAGGCCTCTCATTAGTTTCCTGCGCTGGTTTGCAATTGCTGCGGTGATTTATTTTGGTGCCCGTGGAATTGGTCTTGATAGGGTTTCCTATGGGTTGCTCGTGATGTTTATCGCATATATTGAAAGATTTTTCGCCCCTGTGCACGATTTCTCTGAAAAATTTGATATCATGCAGAGTGCGAATGCTGCGGGGGAAAAGATAATTTCCCTTTTCCGATCTGAAACAGACCATGAACTACTTTTAAACCGGAATGAAATCGAACTTGAGGATGATATGTACCGGTCAGTTTCTTTTATTCCAACGGGTGACCGAAGGTTACGGGGAGAGATCCTTTTTGACAATGTCTGGTTCGCTTACGAACCGGATGAGTGGGTGTTGAAGGGGGTATCCTTCTCCGTCAAGCCAAAGGAGAGGCTTGCCATTGTTGGAGAAACAGGGGCAGGGAAAACTACCATAACCAGTATTCTAACTAAGTTTTACAGGGCCCAAAGGGGGAAGATCCTCATTGATGGTGTCAATATCGATGATATACCCCACTGGAAGATCAGGGAAAACTTTATCTCAGTCATGCAGGATGTTTTCCTTTTCTCGAGGAGCGTGAGGGATAATATAACCCTTGGACGAACCTATGATGAGGAGTGTTTCAAAACAGTGAGTAGAGCAACACATGTGGATAAGTTCATAAACAGCCTTCCCAATGGTGAAAGTGAGCCGGTAATGGAACGAGGGGCGACATTTTCTACCGGAGAGAGGCAGCTTCTCTCCTTTGCCCGGGCACTTTATTTTAATCCTTCAGTGCTGGTGCTTGATGAAGCAACTTCAAATATCGATACGGAAACTGAAAAACTCATACAGGATGCAATTATGAACCTCACAAAGGGAAGAACATCCATCGTCATCGCTCACAGGCTTTCTACCATTAAAAATGCGGATAATATCATT
>Ga0209636_10003215_pt1 | contig 16648 bp, 16 predicted proteins | sample DeeMarSWOR152_54_FD_187464 | JGI IMG/M metagenome (GOLD analysis project Ga0209636, IMG submission 187464) | Marine sediment microbial communities from White Oak River estuary, North Carolina - WOR-1-52-54 (SPAdes) (version 2) | ecosystem: Environmental > Aquatic > Marine > Intertidal zone >...
CTGCGTGAGAAGCTTGGCTTCCAGAAAAAAACCCGCGTCTCGATAGGCTCGCCAACGAAATCGAGAAAACTGAGCAGCAGGCAGATCCCCGCAGGTAAAAAACTCCACATAACCCGCCGTAAAACTCGCGATTTAGCCAGTATTGAGTCTACCGTCATAAAAAACAACGATATGGAGCTTACTGTTAAACTGGCAATGTCGGTGGAAAGTAAGCCAGGTGAGCTCTGGAGCGTGCGTTATTATTTTGGCGCCTCGGTTTGGGAGTTCGACACTTCTGTGGTTAGCTGCAATGGTGACATTTTAGTTTTAAATCACAGTGATAATGTGCGTTTCATCAATCGCCGGCGTTTTTTGCGTGTTCCGGTAAAAAAGCCGGCTTTCATCGCGCGCTTTCCATTCGCAAGAACGCTGCCACCAAACAAAGATGCAAATGCCGCTAGTAACACCTGGGGACCACCGAAATTTGTACCTGCGGTCGTTACTGAGCTGGCCGGCCCTGGTTTGCGTATAGAGTGTCCACTGGAAGTAAAGGTAGGCGAGAGAATGCTGGTATTGGTCAGGCTGGATGAAGAAGAGAACAAGGGTCCAATCCCGATGCCCCGGAACCGAAAAAAGGTAACATCGATAATAGAAGATATTGGCGAGGTTAGGCATACCAAAGCTATACAAAACGGTTTTTCAATAGCAGTTGAATTGACAGGCTTAAGCGACTCAGACATTAATGAGCTAATTCGGGCAACCAACGCAGCTTCCACAAAAGCCAGGGTCCAAAGTCAGGATGCTTCAGTCCCGGCCAGCGACAAGGAGGGGGCAGAGGAAGGCATTCCGAAACCGGCGGCTGTGTAAGGAATCTGAAGAAATGGCAGGTATTATAGATCAAGTCAGTACAAGCGTTGAGGCGTTAACGCAGGAGTTTGAGATAATTACGCACAATCTGGCCAATGTGAGCACGGTCGGATACAAGCGAAGATGCAACGCATTTTCAAAACTCCTTGACGTGCAACCGGGTGGAATTGAAACGTACTCTCCCGGAAGTGTTGAGTTGAATTGGGTGCTTGATTTCTCCCAGGGCAGCGTTGTCGAGACAGGTCGGCCATTAGATGTCGCCTTGTACGGCAAGGGTTTTTTTGTGATAGAGACACCTGAAGGACCGCTTTACACCCGCAACGGCATATTCCTTAAAAACCAAAATGGTCAAATAGTGGATTCTCAAGGACGAATTGTATCAGGTGAAGCCGGCCCAATCACAATACCGAACAACGTGGGAATCTCACAATTGAATATCTCAAGCGATGGAAACATCAGTGCTGACGGCACAGTTATTGGAAAATTCAGATTGGTTGACTTCCCAGACGACGAAAGCAAACTTGCGCCAGCCGGCGAGAACTGTTACCGGATGCCAGATGCAACTATATTGCCGGTAGCGGCTGGAAATATAGTGGTAAAACAGGGTTACCAGGAGGCATCCAACGTTAAGCTCATAGATGAATTAGTGGATATGATAATGGTTGCCAGACTCTACGAAGCAAATATGAATTCCCTTACAGCCCAACAGGAAGCGTCCAGTAGTCTTATGAGTGTGGCGGCAGGCTAAGCCTGCCGCACCGATCAGGCATGAGCCTAATCTCAATAGGTGCGGGATAAATTGTTAATAGAAGGAGAACAATATTATGTTAAGAGCATTTTCCACTGCGGCGACAGGTATGACGGCCCAACAGATGATGGTGGACATAATTGCCAATAACCTCGCCAACATCAACACGACGGGTTTCAAGCGAAGCCAAATTAATTTTCAAGATTTGCTTTATATCGAGATGCAGGAACCAGGCACAGAAATTGCTTCGGGTGTAACTTCTCCCGGTGGTTTGGAAATAGGAAGCGGTGTCCGCGCTGCATCTACGATAAAGGTCTTTTCTGCCGGTGAGTTTCAAAATACAGGCCGAAAACTCGATATAGCAATTAGAGGTGAGGGCTTCCTTCAGGTAACATTGCCGAACGGTGATCTCAGGTATACGCTCGATGGAGCACTGCAAATAAATGCCGATGGGGAATTGGTTACCACCACCGGATATATCTTAGAGCCGGCCATCAGTATCCCAATAGACGCCGTCTCCGTTGATATCGGCAAGGATGGAGGCGTAAATATCACGGATGCTGCGGGCACTCAATCAGTTTTAGGTCCTATTCAGTTAGTCCGCTTTCCCAACCCGTCAGGCCTTTCAAGTGAAGGAGACAATCTGCTGGCAGAGACCGAAGCAAGCGGCACACCCACGCCTGGCACACCGGGAGAAAGTGGCTTCGGCACCATCCAGTCGGGATTTCTCGAAAAATCCAATGTCCAAATGGTAAGTGAGCTTGTCAACCTTATAACCGCCCAACGAGCATACGAGATAAACTCCCGCGCAATAAAGGCAGGTGACGATATGCTTCGAACAGCAAACGCTATCGTTTAAGGAATCATTATGAGCAGAAGAAGGAACACAAGAGCACGAGAGCATAAGAGCAATCGAATATCGAATATCGAATATCGAATGACGAAATTCGAAATTCCTTGTTCGATATTTATTATTCTTTGTTTGACCTGTGCACTTTTTTGTCAGGCATCAGCAAACAACAAAACCAACGATTCAGAAAAGGACTCTACGCTACAGGTTTACCTACCGAGAGAGGTTACAATCAAAGACAGCTGCTTAAAACTGGGCCAAGTTAGCATAATCCGGGGTGTTCCATCTGAGGGCGAACTTGCTGCCAAGGCAAGCGAAATTATCTTAGGGCAGATTTCAGTGCCGGGTCAGGAAATTGTCATTGACAGGCAAATGGTCTTGGGCAGGTTGGCTTGCAACGGAATCCCAATGTCAAAAGTAACACTAAAAGGCGCGGAAAAAATAACAGTAAGACAGCAACTGCAAACTATCAGAAGCGATGAACTTGTTAAGCTGGCAAGTTCCTTCCTTGAGAGAAATCCTCCCGGCGCTTCAGTTTGTCAATGGAATCCAATATGGACGCCCAAAGATTTCGTTATCTCCTCGACGAGCAAAGATATAAGATTTTCACCTCGATTAGTCCAAAGCAGAACAAGAAACCAAACGAGAGTTGAGATTGCCGTGCTTTCCGACGGTAAAAAAATCGGAGTGCGTGAGGTAACTTTCCGGCTAAAGTACAATTGCCACAAAGTAGTCACGCTGGTTGAACTCGGCGCAGGTGCAGTTATCAATCCCGAGAATGTCAAGATAGAAAAGACCGTATCGGACTACCCTGAGCCAGCCAATTGGAGGCCACCCTATGGCCTAGTCACCAAGCGCCGGCTACCAGCGAATACTGTGCTTCGTCCACACATGATAGGCCCTGTTGAGTCCCCAATTATCGTCAAGCGAAATCAAAATGTTGTAATTCGAATCGAAAAGCCGTGGCTTCTGATTACGGCTGTCGGAAAAGCTATGCAAGAGGCCCGCACTGGTGAATATATAAAAGTGCGAAATGTAGACTCACAACGAATAATCTTAGCCAGGGTCAACGGAGATGGAACCGTCGAACCCGCTTTTTAGAAGGAGAAACAATGAACAATAGAATAGCCTTAGTACTGGTCTTAACGGTTTCTGTGTTTTGCTTGACTGTGCCGTTAGCAGACTCACGAGCAGGTTCTATCTGGGCCAAGAGGAACAAGAATATGAGGGCTATATACACCGACGACGTGGCCCATCAGATAGGCGACATCCTGACCATTACCATCACTGAAAATAGTAAGGTCGACAACAAGGCAAAAAGAGATCTGAAGAAGGAAACCGATCGGTCAACCACCTTTAACGGAGAGGTAGGTGGTTTTGCCGACCTTGGTGAGTTCGGCCTAAGTGCCGAATCCAACAATGAGTTGAAAAGCAAGGCTGACTACAAAGACGAACGCAAGTTTGAAGATCGGGTCAGTGTAGTAGTTGTGGATATCCTGCCGAATCGCAACCTCGTAGTTATGGGAACCCGAAACCGCAATATTGCAGGTGATATACAAACTATTGAGATAAGCGGCATAGTCAGACCAAGCGATATAGCGTTTGATAACACGGTTAAGAGCGAACAGGTTGCCAACTTTTGTATTGTAACCAAGAACCAAGGCGTCGCGGCACCATACACCAGGCCGGGCTGGCTCGGCAGGATATTTGACATCATCTGGCCGTTTTAATTATGTCATTTGCGTGCATTTTTTGAGAGTAATAGCTTATGAAATCTCGTTTAATACTTTTGTTTGTAATCGTGCTGAGCTTAGTTAGGATTGGGCAATGTGAGCGAATAAAGGATATCGTCGATATCCAGGGAATTCGCAGCAATCCACTCAGCGGCGTGGGCTTAGTTATTGGTCTGGCTGGTACGGGCGATACCACAATATTGTCGCGACAGATTCTGACGAATATATTGAGGGATTCAGGCCTGGTTCTTTCTCCTTCCAATTTGACCGGCGGCAATATTGCTGTGGTTATGGTCACAGCGGAGTTGGGTCCTTTTGCTCGTGAAGGCTCGCAGATCGACGTTGACGTTTCTGCTATAGGAGACGCCAAAAGCCTTCAGGGTGGAATGCTTTTGCCGACACCATTAGAAGGTCTTGACGGGCAGGTTTATGCTGTAGCCCAGGGCGGCGTTTCGATTGGCGGCTGGACGGTGGCGGGGGATAAGGCTTCAATTACAAAGAACCACCAGACGGTCGGACGAATTCCAGGCGGCGCAATAGTTGAAAAAGAAGAAATAGCTACATTTGTCGAATACATCGCAGGCCATAGAATTATCACACTTAATCTTAGAAACGTCGATTTTTCAACCGCAGAACGAATCAGTAAAGCCATTAACCAGGATTATCCCGACAGTGCAGTAGTAGTTGACGCTGGCACTATCAAAGTTAAAGTTCCCGGTGAAATTAGTCAGGCAGGTATAGCAGCCTTTATCGATGATATTACAAAGCACGACGTCAAGGTTGATATTCCTGCGGTAGTGGTTATTAACGAACGGACTGGCACAATAGTCGTCGGTGATAATGTTGGCATATCTGCAGTGGCGATTTCCCAGGGAAGTCTGGTCGTAAAAATCAAAGAAATGCCAATTGTTTCCCAGCCCATAGCACCCTTCTCTGATGCCGGCGAGACAAAAGTTGTTGAGGAAACGATAGTGGGTGTCGAAGAGAAGGACGCATACTTGATTCCTGTGTCCAGAGCTGTCACCGTTTCAGAATTGGCCAGAGAGCTCAATTCCATAGGAGCGACACCAAGAGACATGATAGCGATATTTAATGCCTTGAAAAAGGCTGGTGCCCTTCAAGCTAAGCTGGTGATAATGTAGGAACGATCCCCTTTTGCGATAAATAGCAAAAATGATAACCCAGGGACAATTTTATGGATAGCGCCAAATTGATACTAACCCAACCGGTGTTACCACCATCACTACTGGAGAGTTTAAGTGGGACGACATCCAGGATTTCGAATCTTCGAAAATTGGAACCAGGTGAAATCGACAGCATTTCAGAAGAGAAAAAGAAGCAAATAGCCAAAGATTTCGAATCGATTTTACTCACTAAGCTGTTGGACGAAATGAAAAATACCATCGGGGACTGGGGCTTTGACAAAGACGGTGCTGCTACGCAAATTCAGGGAATGTTCTGGTTGTACCTAGCCAGCGATATTGCAAACAACGGCGGCTTGGGGCTGTGGAAGGATATATACCAGTTTTTAACCAACACTGACCAGGCAAACACACCAAGAAAGTTACTTGATGGGCAGGCATGAAAGCGACGGCAATTGAAATAGAAGATAAAGTTGATGAGTTGCTGGCCTTTCTCGACAAAGATATCCAGCACATACAGGAAAGTCTGTTGAAACTGAATGAGCTGCGCAGGCTGGTTATCAAGCGCGATGATGCCGCTTTGGGCAAACTACTTGATAGCATTCAGGCCGAAGCGGACAGCTATAGAAACCACGAATTAAATCGGCAGTCAATACGAGAAGAACTGGCAAATGCTCTTGGCTGTAACCTTGAGCAAATGACTTTGTCCACGCTCGAAGCAAGTCTGTCAAAAGGAAAAAAAGCTCAAGCAACCCAAAGGAAAGCAAAGTTAAGATCGTTGATTAAGGAGCTTAAAAAAGAACATTTGAGCACTGCTTTGCTCTTGTCAGAATGCGCCAGATTCAACAAATTGCTTTTGAAGAGTATCTTCGACGTCGGGAAGACAGAGGTTGTTTACTACGACTCCAATGGTGCAACCAGACGGTCAGCCTTTGGGCGGAAGACGGCTTTTGTAAATTTGCAGTTTTGATGTGAACCATCAAAACTATGTGATAAATGGAGCTACGAAATGGATAGTTACTCTATAGGTCTTAGCGGCCTGAATGCAGCCCAGAAGGCCTTTGACATAATTGGCAATAATATTGCCAATGCAGCTACTGATGGTTACCACCGCCAGAGAATAGAGCTTGCTCCTGCCTATTTATCGCAGGTCGGTTCGGTTCTATTGGGAGGTGGTGTAGATGTCGCCGGTATCACCAGAATGATTGATGATACCTTAGAGCAAGAGATTCTCAGGCAGCAGTTGTCATTAGGGCAGGTCTCGCAGGAACTTGCCACGCTGCGAACGGTTGAAAACGCATTTGGAGAGCTTTCAGGCAGCAGTGGTTTGAGCACAGCTATAGAGGAATTTTTCAACGCATTGCAAGACCTTAGTGCTCATCCCACAGAAGCCCTCTGGCAAAACCAGGCCATAGCCGCTGCCGAGACTCTGGCCGATCAATTTAGAACATTGGGAGGATTTCTGAACACGTTGGAAAGCCAGATTAAATTAGAAGCCGAAAACACCATCGAGCAGATTAATACACTGATAAACCAGATTGCTGAACTCAACGACAAAATAGAAAGGAGGGAAATAACCGGTGGACAGGCCAATAATTTGCGTGACCAAAGAGATCAGTGTATAGCAGAACTGTCGGAATTGGTAGGGTTAGAAACCGTAGCTCAAGAGTACGGCATAGTTAATGTCAGCGCTGCCGGAATACCCGTGGTGTCAGGCACCACTGCTTTTGAACTGGAAGTGGGTTTAATAGAAGGCGGCAACCTGGGTATTTCCATCGCCGGGGGGTACAATTACAGCACAAACGTGCAAGGCGGACGACTCGGCGGATTATTGTCGTTAAAAAATGAACTTATCTCTGACGTTCACAGCGACCTAGACAGTTTAGCAAATGCAATAATTCAACAGATAAATCAATACCATATTCAGGGAGCGAGTTCAGAAGGCTCTTTTACCCAGCTTACCGGCTGGGCAATGACCAGCGAAAATCTGGCCGATTTTAATCCGCCCGTAACCAACGGGAACATATATATAAGAGTTACCAATACCAGCACTGGAGCAATAACCCGTAACGAAATTAATATCGATGCATCAACAGATTCATTAACCACCATAGCGACAGCTATTTCGGCTATTACCGGCCTAACCGCTTCGGTAAACTCTTCGAAGTTGAGCATTTTCGCCGATGCGAACTACGAATTTGACTTTCTGCCTGCCGTAGTGCCCAGCCCTACTGCCAGTACTTTGACCGGAGGATCGCCACCCGCAATATCTGTGTCTGGCATCTATACAGGAACACAAAACGACACTTTTAAGTTCACGGTGTCAGGTGCCGGTTCGGTTGGCAATGATACCCTGCAACTTGAAGTACGAGATAACGGTGGTGCTGGAGCCGTAATTGCTACCCTCAATATCGGTAGCGGATACGCCGCAGGCGACATACTCGATGTAGGCAACGGAATTAAGGTGTCTATTAGCACGGGCGACTTTGGTGCAGGCGACAACTTCGATGTCGCTGCATTTGCCGACACTGATACTTCGGATGTGCTGTGTGCGATCGGAATCAACACCTTTTTTACCGGCAGCAGTGCTACGAACATAGCGGTTTGCTCAGAGATAGCCAATTCGCCGGGCCGTATAGCGACGGCCCTGGGGGCGGATATGACGGACAACATCAATGCGCTGCGGATGGCAGGTGTGAAGGACCTGACCATAAGTAGTTTGAACTCTATGACAATCCCAGAGTTTTATCGCCAGCTCGTTACTGACATTGGTCAACAGGTCTCCGTTAAGCAAATACGCGAGGAAAACACGGAAGTTATGGTCCAAAGCCTCGCCAGTCAGCAAAGCGAGATAAGTGGCGTCAACATCAACGATGAAGCTGCCCGCATGCTGCTCTTCGAGCAGATGTTCAAAGCAATGGCCAAATACCTCAACACAGTCCAGTCGTCGATCTTTACTATAATGGAAATAATATGAGAAACCTGAAGCGTATCTTGTGAAGGGACACCATTCTGCAACAAGCGGCAAAATGGGAAGCCAAGCGTTAAGCAAGATACAAAAGTTGCCAATTTCCCCGCCTGCGGCGGGCCAATTGGCGATCGGAAACTCAAGACCGTAAGTCGAAAATAAATCATACGAGATACGAGAAATGAGCGGAACACTTAGCAATATTTATAATAATATCAGCTTTGCTTTGCATCTGCATACCGAAGCACTGGCTCGCCTGCAAGAACAAGCAGCTACCGGTTCGGAGATAAATCGAGTCTCCGATGACCCTTCCACCGCTCACCAGGTGTTAGGGCTCAATTGCCAGGAAAAGTCCCTGGAAAATTACATAGACAACCTCTCGGAGGTCGTCAGCACACTGGAGTTTTCCTCCACCGTTATCGAGGATATAACGACAGCTCTTGTGGAGGTAAAAGTACGTATAACTCAAGTTATAAGTGGTATCTACAGCGAAGACGCAAGAAAAAGAACCGCAGAAGCAATCGACAACATATTGGAACATATAGTGTTATTGGGTAACACCAAACATATGGATCAATATATATTTGGGGGAAGTGATACGGCCTCGGCACCATATCTTGTAGAACGCACTGATGGAAAAATCACCAATGTAAGTTACCAGGGCAGTCTCCAGGATCGAGATATAGAAGTAGCTCCCAGCATACAGTCCAGCGCTTTTCACGTAGGCGATAATATTTTTCGTTCTGACAGCCGTGGTACACCCGTCTTTCTGGGCAACACCGGCGCTAAAGCCGGCACGGGCACATCGAGTGTCCGAGGCGATGTCTGGCTTGATATAACCGAGCCCGTAGCCGGTACTTACAGGTTGTCGATCGATGGTGGAAGCAGCTATGTCGATGTGGCTGTTCCACCGGGCTCTGCTAATACAATGGTGACCCACGCGGACACAGGTGAAGTTTTGTATGTTGACACCACCGGAATAACCAGCACCGGAGTTGAGTTAGTGAGCGCGCCTGGAACGCATGATATATTCAATACGCTTATCACCATCCGGAATGTATTAAATAACGAAAAAGGGCTTTCCGAGGGTCAATTGCGAGATCTGCAAAATAACTTGTCAAGCTCATTAGAAGAGGTACACAATCTTCTGGTTCAAACACAAGTTGTAGTAGGATCAGAAATCGGGTTCTTGGATAATCTCAAAGAGAGCCTAAAGAACCGCAAATACAATGCTGAGGACGAAGCGACCCGCTTACAGGAAGCTGATATCGCCCAAATTGCAATAGACCTCTCTCGCCGTGAGGTTCTATACCAAATGTCGTTATCAGTAGCTGCAAAACTGATGTCTATGTCGCTGTTGGATTTCCTCAGTTAGCCGCTGGGGGACGCAAGTTAAAAGCAGAATGATGATTCTTTGAAAACATATTGTTCGATATTTATACAAATTTTATGCCCGGAACTGGAAAATCGCAAATAAATACCCATCCTGGTTGACGGTATGGAATTTGCACAATAGCTACTATATGAACCATTGGGCCGGGAGGTTTGCAGGCAAAATCCGCTCTGCGGACCTTAAAGTAAACAGGGAGTAAAGCAGATGACATTAGAAACAAAGTCGAACCCACTCGGTGGGCAAGCACAAAATAGTAGGTTTGGGAACCCGGATTATCACGAGAGAGGTTTGCAATTAGCTGAAGCCGGTATGTATCAGGAGGCTCTGGCCTGTATGCAAGAACACCTTCGAACAGCTCCTGATGATACACAAGCCCTAAACGACACGGGAGCAATTCTCCACTGCCTGAGCCGCTCAGATGAAGCTATCAGCCATTTTGTCAAAGCTCGGAGCCTGCAGGGCGACGCCGCTGAGATAGTGTGGAATTTGGTGGAAGCATATCTTGCCACCGGTAGAGCAAGCGAAGCAATGCAGCTTTTTGACGATATGGAGCAGATGGGCATATTAAATGCGGATGTACTTAACAGAACTGCAAATGTATTTTTGAACCAGAATAACAAGGCCGACGCTATTGAAATGCTGCTTCGCTCACTACAAATCTTACCAGACCAGAAAATCCTCCAGCCAATGATCGAAGTGATCCAGAGCAAAAGACCTAAGATTGCTTTCTTTTGCGGCTTAAGAGGCGATACGAAGTTCCTGACAGATATTTACGAATACACCAGATATCGATATCTGGTGCAATTGTCTGAAATCCAAGATACCGACCAGATGTATGAAGTGATGAAAACAAGTGACATATCGTGGTTTGAATGGTGCACTGACATGGTTGTGGAAGCTTCAAAGCTGCCCAAAGTCTGCAAAAGTATTGTCAGACTTCACCGTTTTGAAGCCTACAATAACTGGCCGAGCCGGGTCCAATGGGAGAATATCGATGTGCTTATTATTGTAGGAAACTCCTTCGTCAAAGATGCTTTGCTTAAACAAGTTCCCGATATTGAAACTCGTACACGGCTTGTCACGATCCCAAACGGAGTCAATGTTGATAAGTTTAAGTTTGTTGACAGGCACCGCGGCAAGAATTTGGCCTGTGTGGGCTATCTGAACATGAGAAAGAATCCCATGTTCCTTCTGCAATGTATGCAAAAACTGCACTACATCGATCCCGAATACAAACTATTCTTTGCGGGAACTTATCAGGACCTAATGCTCGAACAGTACGTCAGACATATGGTGCAGGCACTTGAACTGACAGATGTAGTTTTCTTTGACGGCTGGCAGCAAGATATAAATTCCTGGCTGAAGGACAAACACTATATTGTCTCCTGCAGCATCGGTGAAAGTCAGGGTATGGGACTGCTGGAGGGGATGGCCTGCGGCCTTAAGCCGGTGATCCATAACTTCCCGGGTGCAGACCAGACGTTCCCATCTGAATTTTTGTTTAACATCTCCGAGAAATTCTGCGAGAAGATTTGCTCCGATACATACGAACCTCAAAGGTATCGTAAATTTATCGAAGAAAACTACTCTCTGAAAAACCAACTGACGAAAATCAACAATATCTTCACCCAACTCGAAGCCGAAATAGATTCGCAACAAACAGAGACTCTATTGGCGCCTTTGCGGAGACAAGCTTACCCCTGTGAGGGACCACGCCTTGCGGGAACTCAAATCAGGGATAGTAACCTGCAAAATTGGAACCATAAAGACGCCAGATTTTCCGTAGAACCCTATGCTTCGGCGTTCGAGAATAATAGGATTGTGTAAAATTCTTAGCTACTTAGGGAATATCAGATACTCCTGGAATGGCAGAAAACTATGAAAAAAAGGCCGGGCCGGTCGTCAGTGTGCTTCTTCCGACTTTTAACCGGCCCCAATATCTATACGAGGCCCTGGCCAGTATTCTGCGCCAGAGTTACACAAATCTCCAGATTATTGTAATCAATGACGGTGGTGAAGACGTTAGTGACGTAGTCAATTCGTTGAGCGACCCACGGCTAATATTTATCGACAGAAAAGAAAACCGCGGCAAGGCGTTTTCGCTCAACGAAGCATTAAATCAAGCCGAAGGTAAATACATTGCCTACCTTGACGACGATGATCTATATTATCCAAATCACATTGAAACGCTCGTCAATGCTCTGGAAGAAAGCGACTGCCAGGTTGCGTACAGCGACTTTTACAAAGTATGTTGTAATGTTTCACCGGACGGCGGTCGTCAGGTCTTAAGCAAAGTTATCGAAGTCAGCCGGGACTTCGATCGCTTTGTTATGCTGTGCTTCAATCACGTGCTGCACGTATGCCTGATGCACCGGCGGGACTTGATTGAAAAAACGGGACCTTACAATGAGCAACTCAACGTTCTGATAGATTGGGATATGACCCGCCGGCTGGTTTTCTTCTCGGATTTTCATCACGTGTCTGAAATCACCGGCGAATATTACCATCCGATGGGTGAATGCGACAGGACGTCAGTTCAGCGGCGTAAAAATAAGAACGAGTACGTCAGAAACGTTCTGACAATACGAACCACCAGGCCTCCCAAGCCCTGGTCAAAGATTAAGGATATGTCTATCATTTTTGCTACAGAAGAACTGAACCAGCAAGCAAAAACAACTCTCACTTCCATTTGGCAGTGCACCTTTTATCCATATGAGCTTTATTTACCTCTGCCACAAGCTGATTTCAATAAGCTCAAAACCGATATGCCCAATATAATCTTCGTGCCTGTTAATCCGTTGTCTTCTCAGGCCCAGCGAATAGACGCAGCCTTAGCCAGATGCGAAGGTAAATATATTGCCATTGTACCAAGCGGGTTTTCTATAGAGGAATTCTGTATAGAAGATTCGCTCTATGCTCTTATTAACAGTTCGGTTAACAACGAGGGACTTGAGCTGGAAGGCTCGACGGAGACACTCTGGGCAGTCGTGGTAAAAAAAGATGACCTGCAGTATGCCCGAAAGGGCTTTCCACATTTGCCGGTTCACGAGTCTCTAAAGGCCGCCGGTATTACAATAAGACGCTTACGTCCAGAAGAACTACCCTTTCAGTTTGACCAATTACTTCAAGAAGCCCGGTCAGCAGAAAAAGACGGACGTTGGTCAGAAGCAGCGCAGATATTTGAATATATTGCTGAGCATTATCAAAACAAGCTGTGGATGAAGACGCTGGCTGCAAAGGCTTTTTTCGAAGCCGGAGACCACACCAAAGCAGCCAAACTCAGCTACGAAGTCAACCGGCAACGACCAACGGTTAATATGCTTTTGTTAGAGGCAAAGGTTAAGCGTGAAAAAAAGAGTTTTAATTCGGCGATCAAATTGCTCAAAAGAGCAGAACAAATACTCGAAGGAAAAGATTTGCTATGGACATAACACAAAACAATGCCGACCAACAGCACGATTCGACCCAGTATTATGAAGTTTTACAGGAGCTGGGTGACTGTTACACTTCTGCCGGCAACTACACACAGGCACAACAATACTACGAAAAAGCAGCGGTCTTAGAACCTGATGAGCCGGGTCCTTACGTTGGGCTTGGAGTAGTTGCTTTGCAAAAGGACTTTCTTGATGATGCTGAAATAGCCTTTAGGGTCGCTTGCCGGCTGGACGCCAATTGTGCTAAGGCCTATGCCGGCCTGGGCTTAGTCGCACAACAGAGGGAAGATTACCAGCAAGCCTTTGAGATGTATCTAAAATGCCTTGAGCTGGACACTGACAACCTGACAGCCCTTTTGGGTCTTTTTCAAACCTCCCGCCGGATGGGCTCATTCGCAAAAGTCATTCATTATCTGGAGGTTTATTTGAATTTGCATCCGGGCGATATCTCTGTTATGTTCCCTCTGGCAGCGCTTTATATGAAAGATGGCTGCTTCAAGCAGTCTAAAAAAATCCTCTCGGACATCTTAGCCCTGGACGGGAACCACAAAGATGCAGCGAATCTCCTGGAAGAAGTTGAACATAGTTTGGCTCAAATTGAACAAACAGAGGCACAAACCGGATGAGCACAGATAAACAAATACATATGCTGGATGAACTGCAAAGTGTGTTAGAAAAGCAAATAGAGCTGGCCCAGCAGGGCAACCCGGCCAGTAGACGGATTGAGGTTTTAAGCGAGCAGGCTGATTCTCTCGTAGGAAAAATTGCAAATACAGGGATTCTTGAATTATCTGAATTTAAACATCGACGAGAGCTATTGCACGAATTATACGACCGTCTGCGTCTGGCCCTTATGACACAGAAAGCCGAAACCGCCGAAAGGCTCAGCCGGATTCGCCAGGGCAGGAAGACTATAGGGACTTATCGAAGTAATATCGGATTAAGGGTAAACAACATTTAAGGAATAGAATTTTGTAAACAGGCAGGCAATCGGCCGGGCTCATATTTAATATTTATGGAGTGATTAGACAAATGAATATTTTAGTCGTAGGTGGCGCCGGTTATATCGGCGGAGCAGTAACGGATACGCTCCAAGCAACAAATCACAAAGTTCGGGTTTATGATTCTTTACTGTATGAAGAGTCATATCGCAAACCGATCGAGTTTATTTACGGTGACGTCCGAGATTATGAACACTTGAGAACGCAGTTAGAATGGGCAGATGCTGTCGTTTGGCTGGCAGCCCTGGTAGGCGATGGAGCATGTGCTATCAATCCACAGTTAAGTATGGAAATCAACCAGAACACGGTCAGATGGCTTTGCGAAAACTATGACGGGCGGATAATTTTTACTTCAACGTGCTCTGTGTATGGAGCGCAGGACGGCATACTTACAGAAGGATCACCGACTAAACCTCTTTCAGTTTATGCCACCACAAAATTAGCTGCTGAGGAATATTTGAAAGATAAGAATACGATGATTTTTCGGCTCGGCACTCTATTTGGTATCAGTGACCTGTTCGCACGTTTGCGTCTTGACCTGGTTGTCAATGTTTTAACTGTTCGTGCCGCGCTTGAAGGCGAGCTGACTGTATTCGGAGGGGAACAGTTTCGCCCGCTTATGCACGTAAGAGACGTAGCAAGAGCAATAGTTGATTATATAGAAACGGAGTACACAGGTATCTACAATCTGCACCGCCAAAACGTTCGAATCGTGGATTTGGCATATCAAATACGAAACCACTTTCCTGACACAGTAGTAACCAGGACTGATGTGGAATTTCAGGACACTCGAAATTATCGCGTCAGCAGCGACAAAATACGGTCACAACTCGGATGGAGACCGGTATTCTCCATCGACGACGGCATTATTGAAATTAAAGAATTAATTGAAACACGGCGTCTCAAAGATGTTTCCAATCCTCGGTATGCTAATCAGACTTTTTTGACAAAGCGTGTGCCGGAACTGCATACAGCAGGTGCAAGCAGTACCTTTTGAAGGCAAGAGAGATTATGGGAAACCATGATGAAAGATAAACCTCAAATTTTCAATGGGGGATTGGCTGTGGATGACCGGGGTGAGATAGCCTTTGTCAATGACTTCGATTTCGAAGATGTTAAGCGTTTTTATATGGTATCCAATCATAAAGTAGGATTTGTAAGAGCTTGGCATGCTCATAAACACGAATCAAAATATATAACGGCAGCTTGCGGCACAGCTATTGTCGGCGCTGTAAAAATTGATGATTGGGAGAAACCATCCAGAGATTTACCGGTAGAGCGGCATGTGATTTCCGCGGAGAAACCACAAGTGCTTTATGTTCCACCGGGATACGCCAATGGTTTTATGTCGCTTACTTCCGACTTGAAATTAATATTCTTCTCGACTTCAACACTTGATGAAAGCACTAAAGATGATATCCGCTACGATGTCAGGTACTGGGATATCTGGAATGTCATTGAGCGGTAAAAATACATAAGGGGAAAGCGTCGTGGGCAAAACCAGGGTGCTTATTCTTGGCGCAAGCGGTATGCTTGGCTCAACGACAACGGATTTCTTTTCTCGCGATGAGAATTTGTCCGTTACTGCCACAGTACGCTCGCTGGAACTCGTTAAGAAAGCTCGTGAACGTATAAACAATGTTGAATGGCGAATCTTAGAGGTCAAAGATGAAGTTCAGACAATCCGGCAACTTCGAAATTTAGGGGATTACGATTGGATTATAAATGCAATAGGTATAATCAAGCCTTATGCGCACGATGATCGGCCCGAAGAAATCGAACGGGCACTTATAGGAAATGCCACCTTTCCGCATTGGTTAGCACGAACGTTTGAGCAATCGCGCATATTGCAAATTGCTACGGACTGCGTTTATTCAGGTACTAAGGGACATTACACGGAAAGCGACAAGCATGATGCCCTTGATGTCTACGGCAAAACCAAAAGTCTGGGCGAGGTTTTGCTGCCGAATGTAAATCATCTTCGCTGTTCAATAATTGGCCCTGAGCCGAAAAGCTATGTATCACTGCTCGAATGGTTCCGCCGACAACCCCTCAATGCAAAAGTATCCGGCTTTATAAACCATTTTTGGAACGGTGTAACAACGCTGCATTTTACAAAAATCTGTCACGGAATTATTAAAGACAATACTCCTCTGCCTCATATCCAGCACCTGGTTCCCAGCGGCGATATAACAAAACATAACCTTTTATGTTGCTTTGCACGGTGGTATGAGCGCTCTGATATTGAGATTACAGCCGTTAATGCACCAAATATGATTGATAGAAGACTGGCCACAGAAAACGAAGAGACGAACACTGAACTGTGGAAAAATGCGGGATATAGAGCGTGTCCGCCGAAAATCGAAGAAATGGTCAGAGAAATGGCAGCCTTCGAATACAGATTAGGAGGCTTAGAGCCTCTAACAAAATGAATTTGACAACCGATTCCAACATATGATTATGCAACCTATCGAAAGGAATGCTTCATGAATATCAGGTCGGCGCTCATAACGAACTCGCAATCTACGAAGCT
>Ga0209636_10003216_pt1 | contig 16646 bp, 16 predicted proteins | sample DeeMarSWOR152_54_FD_187464 | JGI IMG/M metagenome (GOLD analysis project Ga0209636, IMG submission 187464) | Marine sediment microbial communities from White Oak River estuary, North Carolina - WOR-1-52-54 (SPAdes) (version 2) | ecosystem: Environmental > Aquatic > Marine > Intertidal zone >...
GAGCGCGTACATTGTTCCAATATTTCATCGTCAGAGTAAATCAAGCTAGTCTGAAATTTGCTGTTTGAAAGTCGTGCAAAACCGCTAGGGTTCTTCGGAACGCCGGCGAGGTCGAGCCCGATGATCATCACTTGAGTCTCCTGAGCACCGAAGCGACTAGCAGGGGGAGGATAACTGTCACGTCGCCGATCACAGTAACGAGTTTTGCATCTGGCGTAACTTTGCCCCATGATTTTGCTTCTTCTAGGGTTGCTCCACTTAACCCTCCGGGCTCAGGACGATCCATCGTGACCTGAATTGCGTATTTGAAAGATTTAGGCGTGAGTAGCATGCTCTGGAAGATGAAGTTCTTTGGGACACCCCCGCCTAGCAACACCGCCCCAGGTTCCTTCGCGTTGCTTGCCAACTCGACCATCTCCTGCACATCGCGCAGGCAATCGATGTTCAGCTCGTGTTCCTGTGAGTAAAGCCACGCCTGAAGCCCGAGGATCGAGTCCGCTATCGCCGGGCAGAAGACAGGCACATTTTTGGTTGCAGCGGCTTTCACGAAGGAATTTTCATCCTCGAGGTGTGATCCGATTCTGCGGAGGAGTTCAGCTGATGAAATTCTCGCTCCCTTTTTCGTGACTTCAGCGAACATTGGTTGTATCTGGTCCTCGAAGAGTTCGAAAATTTGCTGCGGGACATAGACATCGAAGATGCGGCTTACGCCTCGCTCGCGCAACTCGGCGTCATCCACTAGGGCCTCGCCCCGCGCATGGTAGCCACCGAATGCCTCGATGAGATCATGGGTTACGTTCGCGCCCGTTGTGACTATGACGTTGACAAGTTCTTCATTTATTGCCTGCGTCAGAACTCGGCGAAGACCCCCAGGAACCATCGCCCCACCAACACCCATGAAAATTGTCGACCCAGCCTTGAGCATTTCGTGATAAATTTCAACAGCCTTTGCGACCCTCCCTGCACTGAAGACGCCCGATTTGCTCATCTCCTCCACGAGTTCGTCGACCCGCATCTCGGGCTTGAGCTCGATGTGCTTGACGCGTTTTTCCATCAATATTCTCTCCTTGGATATGCAACCCGCACGAGGGGCCGAGCTAAATGCCTACGAGCACGTGGTGGAACTTCGAAAGCACCCACTCCGATCTCCCTCTTTACCTCCAAGATTTTTGCCGCGCTGACCGGCACCCTAATCTTGCACCGTTTGCACGAATATCCTTTACCCTTCCCTTCAGACTTCATCCGCTTGCCGCAGCGTGGGCACATCGGATTAACTTTTCGTAGCACAGGCACAAGCTTTAGGATCGAAAGTTTTTCCAAATTGATGGTAAGGGGTAGCTCGGGCTTCTCTTTAACCCCACCATAGGCAACAACTTTGTCCCCGACCACAAGCTTCTTTGCAACGTCGCGAAACTGGCGGGTGGGCTCGTAGGCAGCGCAGTCGATTTCTCCAGTTTTATCCCGCATGCTGAAAATAACATGCCCCCCCGGAATGATTTGGGGCATGCTTGAAACCTTACCTTTGACAATTACCGACCAATAGGGTTTGACCTCCGCGATTTTCGCGCGCCTGATGTGTTCATCCGTGCCTTGGTTCGTCTTGTAAATGATGAGGCGCTCGATGGGCTCCAAAGCTTTCACGAGTTTATGAGATTTTAGCGTGGTTTTAGCGTTTTCTCCGCGAATGCCGTAGAGAATTGGGCAGGGTGTGTGTGGGGTGATGCGGATTTCTCCGGTGAAGGGGTCCAAATTGTCGAATGTGTTTGGAAAAGTTTGGTCGTTCATCCTAACAACTGAGGCGGCATCGACTTTTCTTGAGGTCCCTCGATTTTCCGGCGTGCGATATGCGATGAGCTCAAAAGTCCAGTCGCGCTCGAGGGGATTGCCTATCGCAGCTAACGCGCCGATGATTCCACGTCCGAGCTTGAACTTGTGCACTTCCGCGCCAATTTCCATCGCCAAGGCTTCAGCTTCGTCAATCGTTGCGATATCTTGCACAACCTTCTTTGAGAATTTCCTTAGCTTTGTGGGAACCCTTTCACTTTCATAAAACGCGACGCCAGGGTTTGTGGTTTCGATGTGTAGTTCGGCCAGCTCTTCAACGGTGTGAAGAATTATTTCTTTGACGGCTGGGATTTGATGCTTTTGTACCTTAACTGTAAAAGCGATAGCGCAATTTCCTCTCGTTTTTAATTTCCAATTTGGGTTGAGTCGGATCAATTTGGGGTATCCCTCGAGTTTGATACCTTGTGCTTTTAGGCGGTCTATAGCCACAGCTCCGACGTAGGTTGTGCACATGCCCTGCTTAGAGTCCGTGTCGTCAATGCCGATTTGGAGCAGTGCCAAGTTCATCGACCATTCAACTATTCTATTTAATTAACATAAGGGGTGTCGCTTGTAGCGGCAGTTTTATAGATTTTTAAAACTAAATTTAAATAACGTGGAAAACTTGAGAGTGTTTCTTACAGGCATTTTTGCGTGCTTTTTGCTCCTAATGACAGTGCAGACGGGAATGGCACAGCAAGCCGAGCTGCCCACTTGGGACGTTGGTCTCACTTGGGCGATTGGTAAACCTGACATTGACCTAACATTCACTTACACAATCATGGACATGACAGTAGATGTGACTGGGAGTGGCAGTTATTACGTAATTTACAAGGTCGGAGCGATTGAGGGTCAGGAATATAGGGTGGACGTGACTGGAGGGTTAGACACGATTATGGACATTGATATCAGTGGGGTCTCTGCAGGACAGCAAGTCTCCGGTTTCATGCAGCTAACGATGACAACAAAATTGGATGGAACCGTTTACTACACAAAGAATGAGCTAGCGGTAGCTCGAGCAGATGAAACGTTGGATATTGACATGGATTTCTCGGGCAGCGTTACAGGCGGGGGCCAAGCTGTGGGTCTCAACGGATCGTTGGACGCGAGTGGTAACATGAGTATCACTTTCAATCCGTCGTTGGAAATCTTCGATTTTCCAATAACGGTTGGCGAAAGTTGGACCGCAGAGTCCGTTGCCACGGTAACGGGCAGCATGAGCGGCAGTATGAGTTTCAAAATGGTGGTGGATGGAGGGGAGCAGAGCTTTAGCGAACCAATCAGCGAATCACTAGATCAGACAGTTAATGTATCGCTCTCAGTTAGTTGTCCAAGGACGGTGGATATACCCCTCGCCTCGACATGCTATGAACTCGTGGTTTCGGGAACGGGCATGGCCCAAGCATGTCCGTTTATGCCAGCTAGTGTGCTGTACTACTCGCCAGATAGTGGTTTCGTCGTGGCGGCGGAATTACCTTTTTGTGAGGCACTGAGTAGCGCGAGTTTCGGATCAGAGGAGGACATCCCTCTTTTTGGGGAGTTCATGGGAGGGGAAGAAACAATCGCCCTTAGCTCGGTTACAGAGCAAGAGGCCCGAGATGCTATAGCAGGAATAGGTGCGGAGGGCATCGATATAGTACTCATCGGAGCCATCGTGGGGATAGTTATAGTAGCAATCGCAGCAGTTTTGGTAGTAGTTAGACGAAAGCTTGCATAAGGCCATAGTGGATAAGGGTTGGCTAGGCGAGAGCGCTGATTAGTTATCTATAGTCATAAAAACTTTATTGAGCTCCGTTGACAATGGAGATTTGGATTATCATGGCTGCCAGCCCGTGGGGAGAATTTAAGCGCGATGTGTGCGGTGCACTAGAGGTCGCGCTTTCCAAACTCGGTTGGAAATCGCTGGTGAGGGTGGAGCAGACATTAGAGGAGCCACCCGATCCTAAGCTTGGTGACCTAGCCACGAGACTTTGCTTCGAGCTCGCGAAGACGCTTCATAAGTCCCCCATGTGGCTCGCAGAGGAGCTGGGAAAGGCGATAAAACCCGCAGGTCTGATCGCGCGGGTGGAGGTCGTGGACAGCTATGTGAACTTTTTCGTCGATGTTCCTAAACTTACCGAACTCACGCTAAGGGCAATCGAGCGGGCTGAAGCCAAGTATGGTTGGTTTGAGCTAGGAAAGTGCAAGAAAGTCGTCATCGAGCACACGAGCGTAAACCCCACGAAGCCGCTTCACATCGGTCACGGCAGGAACGCGGTTATCGGCGACACCATGGCGCGAATCCTGCACGCATTAGGCCACGAGGTCGAGGTGCAGAATTACATCGACGACATGGGGCGACAGGTAGCGGAGACTCTGCTCGCATACCGGCTGACTAAGAGAAAGCCTCGTGCGAAGTTTGATCATGTTTTGGGGTTGATTTACGCGGACATGCACAAGCGCCTCGGTAAGGAGTCTAAATTTGAGCAGCAAGTGCGGAAAGTGCTCACCCAGCTCGAGCGCGGCAAGGGTCCCACCGTTCACAGGGCGAGACGACTTGCTGAGCGCTGCGTCGAAGCTAACCTCAAGACAACCGATCGACTTGGTGTAAGCTATGATTTGCTAACATGGGAAAGTGATATTGCGCGGTCAGGAATGCTTAAAGAAACACTTGAGCGACTGCGAGCAACCCCTTATGTGGTCGAAGGCACGGGCGATAAGGCTGGAACGCTGGTCTTGAGGCTGGCAGATTTTGGAATCGGGGATAAGGTGCTTGTGCGCTCTGACGGTACCGCCGTTTATACAGCGCGCGACATTGCCTATCAGCTCTGGAAGTTCGGGCGGGCGAAGGCAGGGCTGCTTTTCAAATTACACTCCAAGCGCCCGGATGGCACCAAAACATACACGACCGTTCAGCGGGGCAGGTCGGGCAGGAAGTTTGGCCAAGCCGATAAAGTGATTAACGTAGTTGGAGCGGAGCAGCGGTTTCCACAGCAAGTTGTGTTCACCGCCATAAAGGCACTCGGGCTGGAGCAGGAACACAAGAACTCGTACCACCTCGCCTACGAACACGTCTGGCTTCCGAGTGGCAGGTTTTCCGGACGCAAGGGCACTTGGGTTGGGTTTTCCGTTGATGATGTCATCGAGGAGGCGGTAGCCCGCGCCTACGTGGTGGTCGAGGAACATGCCCCCAAGGCGAGCGAGCGATTCAAGCGTGCTGCAGCTGAGTTTGTAGGTGTGGGGGCGATTCGATACTCGTTGATTTGTACCGCGCCCGAGAAGCGCATCACGTTCAAGTGGGAGGAAGCACTCAACTTTGATCGAAACAGCGGCCCCGCGGTGCAATATTCCCATGCTCGAGCTTGTAGTATCCTACGGAAGGCGAAGCGTCAGGGTGGGAAGCACCCGAATGATGTCTTCAAGTTACCCCAAGAACAGCATCTGATTAAGCTGCTTGCGAAGTTTCCGGAAATTGTCATTGAATCAGGCGGGAAGCTGCAGCCGAATTTGCCCGCGCTCTACGCAGCCAAGTTAGCACTGGCGTTCAACACGTTTTATGAGGCAGCGCCGGTGATCGAGGCTGAGACTTCTGAACTTAAAGCTGCACGTCTACGATTGGTGAATTGCATTCGAATAGTATTGCACAACACGCTCGATTTGATAGGGATAGTGGCTCCAGAGCGGATGTAGTTACTCTTGTAAGCCTGATCTGAATTCGCCCCGCTCGAGGTTTTCGTACCACTCTCGCCCCACTGGTTTCTGTTGGTGCAACTCCTTTCGACGCGCTTCGAGCAGCTCCGGCTCTCGGCCGATGAGTTCAGAAGCCGAGAGTATCCGATGTCCACTTTGCTCGGCCTCGGCTTGAACGGGCTTCAGATATTCTCGGTACTCCAAACTTCGCAGGAGGTGATGGTCTACAACGCTTAGTGGTACTTCGCCCGCGATTTTGATCATGTTGTTACAAGCTTTCACGAGGCTCTCTTCATCTATCTTGAATCCTTTCAGGTAGATGGGAGGACCTCCAATCAGGAGCGCATCCGGTTTCTGTTTCATGATGAGCGTGAGCGTAGTTTCGTCGATTGGGCCTTGCACATCTGATGCGTGCACGAGCGAGCAGCTTGGCGTCTGAATCGTCAACATGAGTACATACCCAAGTTGTGAACCGCGCGTGCCGTGAAAAACCGGTTTTGAGAACTTGAGAGTGGTGCGGCCAAATTTGAAGCTCTTACCGTCAGCGACGCGGATATTTTTAGCGAGATTTGAATTTAACTTCTGGAACATGTAGCCCCGCTTTCGTTGGCTTAGGTTGATGTTCGAGCTGATATCTTTCACAAAGATGAGCTTTCCTCGATAAAGTCGCTCGGCGAGTTCGGGCGAGCTCCATGTCCAGAGCCAATCCTCAAAGCTGGGGACGTAGTGGTCGAAGTGGTAGTGGCTTATCGTCAGCACATCGGCGTCCCGCGCGGCGTCAATGATGACTTGTCGTGACTGAGCAAGCGCCATGTACTCGCGCTCGTGGGGGCTTAATTTGAAACGCGGCCCGAGCGCAGAGCCGGGGTCGACAACGAGTTTGACATCATCGGTTTCAACGAGCGTGGCCATGCTCCGGACACCAAAGCTCTCGAAGGCAAGCGGCAACACTCGAATTTCGCCGTTCCCCACGGGTACTGGCTCCATGCAATCGAATCCAATTCTCTCCATGAAATTTAAATGCGAAGCCCCCATACACCTAACCATGCCCGTACGAGTGAACTACTTGAAGCGCCCGAGGTTCAAGAAACCAGTGCTCGTTGCAGGCTTACCGGGGATAGCTCACATAGGCAAGCTGGCAGTCGAGTATTTGATCCACCAGCTTCGAGCAAAAAAATTTGTTGAGTTATATTCCGAGCACTTCCCAGAGTGGGTCGTCCGGGACGATGGCTCGGTTAAGACGTTGAAGGTAGATCTCTCCTACTGCAAGCCAGATGGGTTAAAGCGTGATCTCTTGCTCGCTACCGCTGATGCCCAGGCGGCCTCGCCAGCGGGGCAGTACCGACTCACGGGTGAGATTTTAGATCTAGCGGCGCAGCATGACGCGGATACTGTGATTACAATGGCTGCGTATGTTCTTTCCCCTAATGAGTTGAAGGCGAAGGTGGTCGGGGCGGCGTCGGATGTTGAAATGGTTAAGATTCTCCGCGAGCACGGGGTGAAACTTCTCGATAGTGGGATGATAGTGGGGATGAATGGCCTGCTTCCTGGGTTGGCTGCGGCGCGGGGCATGCGCGGATTTTGCCTGCTAGGCGCCACCCGAGGAGGGCTGCTCGATGTCGCGGCGGCGGAATCTGTTCTCCGAGCTTTGAGCGATGTGCTGGGGTTCAAGCTGGATTTGGAAGAGCTCCACAAGCACGCGGCGACTTTGCCCAGGTTCAAGCCGCCTAGGCTCAGGCTGCCGAGTGGCATCGAGGAAGAGGTCAGCTACATCCGATGACGCTTCTCACGACTGAAGCGCGCGTGATTTCTCGCTCGGCCCCGTTCTAAGTTGAGAATTTAAGTCTTAGAAATCAAGAATTAAATAGGCGCCTAAATGTCTGGGGAACTATCGGATATGGAAATGGGGAGTTTGGCAAGGAAGTTTGTAAGGCGCTCGATGAGGATAGGGAAAAAGCGTAATGGCAAGTATGATGCCGTAAGGATAGTTTACAACCGCATTGACTCAAGCTGTGAAAAATTTGCCCTTAAAGTTGAAGAGGAGTGCTGGCGGGTGGGCGCGCACACGCTCTTGCTCGGCTACTCATCCGAGAGAGCGAAGATAAAATACACGCTGTCCCCCGAAAAATCCCTGCGTGAGATGAGCCCGTTCGCGGAGGTGATAGCGAAGCGAGCGGATACGTTAATTTTCATCGGAGAAGAGGACAAGCCAAACTGGGCGATGGGCCTCGCGGCGAAAGTAAAACTCACGGCACCTGTTCGGGAAAAAATTCACGAGATTACTGATAGGAGGAAGACCAGGTGGGCATACTTCGGCTGGCCCATCCCAGGGGCAGCTCGAGCTTACGGTTGCGCGGTCAATAAGTTTAGGAGGATTTTTTTCGACAGCATTCGGAAAACTTTTACGCCTGAGCTCATCAAACTTTGCGAATTTTATCATGATGCGCTCGCGGGAAAAAATGAAGTTCGAATAACCGCGACAGGTGGTACGGATTTGACTTTCCGAATAAAAGGCCGCCCAGTGCTGGTCGACGATGGAATACTTTCTAACGAAGACATTGCGCGCGGTGACGTTGGAGTGAACATCCCAGCAGGTGAGGTTTTCATTGCACCGCTTGAGACGAGTGCGGATGGAAAAATATTGTTTGAAAAGGTCGCAATTCCAGGATTCGGAAAACTTGACGGGCTAGAGCTCAAGTTCAGGAGGGGCAAGGTAGTGAGTTACGAAGCGGTACGCGGCAGGGAGAACTTCACCAAATTCCTCAAGGCGAACACGGGCGAAAAGGACCGCATCGGGGAGTTTGGTATAGGCACAAATCCTGGTGCGGCTTACACGGGGGGCAGCATAATCATCGACGAGAAGATTTTTGGCACGATTCACATCGCTATAGGCAACAATCGCGGAGCCTACCACGGTAAAAATCGAGCTTCCAGCCATCTCGACATCATCAAAGACATGCGGCGCGGGCAAGTTTTCGTGGACGGCGAGCTCGTCATGAACCGAGGTAAACCCGCTCGATAGTAGGTTACAAAGTCGGTCGTGATTTTAGTAAAGAGAAAGTTCATGCTTTTGTGCAAAGTGATTTATGCTAAATCCACGAAAAATATCGGGGTAAAAAAGTTGGCGGGGAATAAATGGAAATAATTTTTACGATTCTCTTTATTTTGGCCGTGGTGTGGGGTGTTGGGCTATTTTTTGAAAAGTTTGGTCAACCTCTTATTTTGGGGGAACTCATAGCGGGATTGGTCATCGGTCCGTCGCTGTTGGGCCTTGTTGGACCCCCAGGAGCTATTTTTGTATGGACCCCAGCTTTGGATATCCTTGCCACGTTAGGGATGTTTTTCCTGATGTTCTACGCAGGGCTAATAACCGATCCAAAAAAGTTGGGAAAGAGGGTAAAGACTTTTTTTGGAGTGGGGATAGCGGGCACCCTCATGCCTCTACTTTTCGGGTGGCTCGTCACCTGGTTTTTTACGCACGATTTTTGGATAGCGCTCATCATGGGACTCGCCATCTCGGGCACTTCTCTTGTTACTAAAGTGAGGATACTCGATGACTTGGGTATCCTCAGGTCTAAAGTGGGGTATACGATGATGGGCGGAGCGATGGTTGACAATATTTTCACGTTCATCATCCTCGCTGTAGTCATCAAGGCGATAACAGTGGGAATAGTGGGTCCTTTGGACGTGTTGTATACAATGGTGTTGGTAGTGGCATTCTTCGGAATCGCACTGTTTATCGGCTATCGTGTCTATCCACGAGTTAGAAAGTTATTCGTCCACCCAGGGGCTAGAGGTTTTACGTTTGCCCTCGTCATGGGTCTGCTCATCGCGGGCATCGGACAGATAATGGGGCTGCACTTCATTATCGGTGCATATCTAGCAGGCTTGTTTGTGCGGGAGGAGTTCGTGGGCGGAGCATTTCGGGACTTGAGCAGGCGCTTTCAGACCCTCAGTCACGGATTTCTGGGGCCCATATTTATCGTAAGCGTGGCTTTTCACGTGAGCTTTGGCGTGTTCGAAACACACACTCTGTTCCTGATAGTGCTCATCATGGCGGCGATAGCTGGAAAGGTGATAGGGGCGGGCGGCGGAGCATATCTCACCGGTTTGAAAAAAAGAGAAGCACTCACCATCGGCATAGGGATGAACGGGCGTGGAACGGTGGAACTCATCTTGGCAATGGTTGGTCTTGAGATTGGGCTCCTTGCCGATGTTCACGTGTCCTTGCTCGTTTTCACGGCATTTGCAACCACCCTCATAACTCCAATAGGGTTAAAGTACATGCTCCGAAAAAAACTAAAAAAGGAGTAAAGCCACCGTAAAGTGCGCTCAAAACAAATTTATTTTCACAAAACGTCAACTAGGAGTTCTTCGTGCTAGAGGCACAACATAAAAATCTGGAGCTGGTTTAAAAAAAGAAAAAGGAAGGGCAGAGTTTACCCGCCCTTCGCAGCTTCGTAGATTGCCCTCAGTGCAATGATCAGCGCAGCTGCGCCTACAAGCGTCGTTATGTTTGCTGCTAGCTGAGTGAGCTCCATCGGTATGCTGACTCCAGTTTCTGGTATCAGCATCTGCATGCCTAGAACGGTAACGACGAAAGCAATAGTGGCCAGCAGGAAGGGACTACTCTCGCGGGCCGTTATGTTGAGGAGTCCGACGACTACTCCCAAAACCGCAAGCACCACAAAAAGCCAATCCGACGGTGACATGAACGCTGCAACTAAAGCTATTATTAATCCTATATAGAATGCTGCTGGACCGATTAGGGCAATTCTTTTAACCGCTTTTTCCCTTGCCAGGTTCAACCCTCCATGCAAATGTGATTTGTACCTCTTTTAAAGTATACGGTGGTGCTTTTTTGGAAGTAGAGCCAATTTATCATTAACATAGTGGAGTACAACTTTAAATGCCACGTTAACTGTTTATTCTGGAAAAATTGTGCTATCCGATGAACCATTTTTTAATCAATCGTGAGAACTTTTTGTGCAAGATTGAACTGACAAGCCTTGCTAATAGTAAATAAAGAATAAAGTTAAAGTTTTTAGTCTCTACGATACCAGAGCAGGTGGTGAATCATGGGGAAGCGACCTCGAAAGTGGAAGAAGAAGGGCCATATGCGCTGGAAGTGGGTACGTAAGCGCATGCGGCGGAAGCTCCGCAGGATCAAGCAGAGAAAAGCGTAGTCTGATTAACACTTTAGTTTATAGCGGTAAAACCCCGTTGATCAACACACCCCTTTAATTATTGCAAACGTGAGCGGGCCAGCAAGGTTTTTATGTTGGATGGATAATCCAACTAAGGGGGAACAGCGTGCTTGAGGAAATAATGTTTGCCCTCGGCGTCTTTGCGTTCGGCTTACTGGCTCTATACTTAATCAGCATTTTCAGAGCCCAAATCCTTCGTGGGTGGAAAAGAGGAATGGCCAAGCTATGGGGGGTTGGGGCGCCAGAGCGGGTTTTGGCTAGGCGCATCAAGCTATTCATCCTGTTTGGGGTATTGTTCATCGCTTTGAGCAAATTGTTGTACCTCGGTGGCGTTACCTTTCCGAACTTCGAGCTGATAATCCCAACGCTGGTCGTCGTTGGCTGCTTCTCACTCTCGGTTGGTAGTAGAGGTTCTTGGCGGTTCTTGACGCGGTACTTCGGAGTGATCGCGCTTGCTAGCGTCTTCTTCATAGACATCGGCTTCTGGGGCTTCAGAAGCGTCTACGTCTTTACGTGGTCAGGTTTTATCATTTGTTGGCTTCTTGGGATGCGTAACAAACTTTCGATGTTTGACAAATTCAAAACCCTGCTGGGGCGCGCAATGCTCACCGCAGTGGTTGCCATCATCTTATTTGACGTGTGGACTGGGCTCATAGGGCACACGCTTACCACTGGTGTATCACTTTGGGTGGCTTTTCTTGGTCAGATCCCTTTTACGCTCTACCATCTCACTTCTCTCGTCTTCGTCCCACCACTCGTTGGGCTGGGCAAGATGTTGGCGAGGGTCAAAATTTCAGTCCCAGTAGCGGTGACAGCAAAAGCGGGAGTCCGTGCACGCGTCGAACGGTAAGGAGGTGAGAAGATGGAGAAAAGACCGGTAGCCCAAATCGCGGCACTCGTCGTTGTGGTAGGCTTTGTCTGTTTTGGCGGTGGGTACATGCTTGCAGGAGGGTCCGAAAGGCTGGCAGAGCAGCACGCTATTGGCGAAAACATCACGGTTAACGTAAAGGCCCCAGGTCAGGCGGAGTACATAAGCGTCGACCTGAAATCTGGCATGACGGTGTTGGATGCGGTGGCGAATGTTATACAAATAAAAACGGAGATTTACTCGTTGGGCCCTGCAATCAAATCGGTCAGCGACCAGTGGTTATTGTACATAGTTAATGGCGAATCGCCTGAGGTAGGCATGGACAAGTATCAGCTTAAGGGCGGCGAGAACATCGAATTAAATTTAGCATGATTTGACAAGAGTTCGTGCCGCCGCCCTCGCCCCAGTTTCCGCACTTAAGACGTCATCGGCAGTACTGATTATGATTACATCTCCTTCGCGAGGCTTGAATGTTTTAATAATGGTTTCGCTATTTTTCTTCCCCATCTTGATGAATTCATCCGGAAACTGAAGTTTACCTCTTTTGAATACGAGCACTGTCGCCCCTTGCGCGCCGACTTTTATGGCTTCATCTCGTTGTTCGATGCCCCGCTTGATTTTTTTCGCCGCGCCGCGAACGATTGTAGCGACATCAATCTTTCCCACGGTTAGGTCGCCTGTATCGACCTGTACAAACTCGAGGGGCCTGCCGAGTGAACGTTTGCCTTTGGCCGTGAGCGCATGCCCACCGCGAGATGAGGTAATTAATTCCTGCTTCTTCAGTTGGTTAAGGATCGTGCGCATGCTGCCTTCGCCCACCCCAAGCTCTCCGGCAAGCTGTTTACGACCAATTCTTTTGTGCTTCGCTATGAGTTCAAGCGCTCTGCGAACATGAACCTCGGCAAATCGCGGCAGGGGCCCGATGACGCGCGGCATAGACAGCACTTCCCTTCACAATTTTCATACCAATTTTATCCTTGCTGTACCATAAGATTTCTGGCTTTAGGTTCGTTTCTTTCATTTGCCTCTTGGTTGCGAAAAGGATTAATATTTCCATGTGCTCGTTATCTTTTAAAGTATATGTCAGGATCGGAATGACGTGATACGCGCAGTTACCTTTGATGTGTGGGGCACCCTGCTTGGTTATACAGCCGAGATGAGCGAGTACTGGCGAGAGGCTAGAAAAAGGAGCATGTTCAAAGTACTGAGAACACTTGGATATAACTACAACATGAGCGAGATTAGCAAAGCCTACGACATTTTGGAGCGAAAAATTAGAGGGGAGGAGGTCCTCTTGCCAACTAGCTGCACGAGTTCTTCGAGGCAGCATTTTGAATCGATGAGTGAGATAACAGTCACAGATCAAGTGGGGCTCTTCCTGAGGCTTCTCAACGTTAAAGTTCAGGGGCCGTGGGTTAAGGAACTCGTGAAACTCTATGCCGAGGTCTCGCTTGAGAAGTTGCCCACTTGTGCAAAAAATGCGCGTGGATGTCTCAGCCAATTGAAGGATGATGGCATAAAATTGGGGATAATATCCAACGTTGCTAGGACGCCAAGCAGAGTCCTCAGAATCGTCTTGGCTAAACATGGGATACTAGAATATTTTGACACCACGAGCTTCTCCGACGAGGTTGACGTGAGAAAACCCCATCCAAAGATATTTCTACACGCTCTTTCTCAGCTAGGGGTTAAGGCCAAAGATGCTGTTCATGTGGGTGACCGCTTGCGTGACGATGTCTACGGAGCTAAAATGGTAGGCATGCGAGCGGTTCTTTGCCGATCCATCGCTCCTCTACTTCCAGAGGAGGAAATACTCAAACCTGACGCTTCGATTGATAAGTTAATTCAACTTCGAGCGGCGTTGGAATCAATCGGGGTTGCTTCAAATTTACGGGATCAGAAAGATTAGAGATAGATTAACCGCTGGCGCGTTTCCATAAGGTATTAATTGCTTGGCAGTAAATTTGGCGCGACCGTTAATTGCTTTTCTAGAATTTTCAAGTTAGCAGGGAAACAAGTAGGGCTTTTTGCGCATGAATCCGATTTTCGGCTTGGTCCCAGACAACCGAGTGCGGTCCATCAATGACATCATCCGTGATTTCTTGCCCTCGGTGAGCTGGCAAGCAGTGCATGACGATGGAGTCCGGCTTTGCCCCCTTTAACAGCTGGGCATTGACTTGGTAATCCTTAAACGCCTTCATCCGTTCTCGGGCCTCTTTCTCCTGCCCCATTGAGACCCACACGTCTGTATAAATTACGTCTGCTCCATCAACGGCTTTTTTTGGGTCTGTCGTGAGCTCGACCTTTGCGCCGCTTTTCTTCGCGTTGGTCCGTGCCTGCTTTACGATATCAGTAGGCGGCTCATAACCATGTGGACAGGCAACTGAGATGTTCGTGCCAACCAGCGTGCACCCCAGTAATAAAGAGTTGCAAACGTTGTTTCCATCGCCAATCCACGCTATTTTAAGCCCATTGAGTTTGACTTTGTGCTCGCGAATTGTGAGCAGGTCACTTAAAGTTTGGCACGGGTGGTGTAAGTTGGTCAGCCCGTTAATTACAGGTACGCTTGAGTAACGCGCGAGTTCGACAATGATATCGTGTTTAAATAACCTCGCCATCACCACGTCAACCCAGCGTGAAAGGTTGCGAGCCACATCAGGAACGGATTCCCGCTCTCCCAGCTGGATATCAGCGGGCGCCAAGTAGATCGCGTGTCCACCGAGTTGAGTCATCCCGGTTTCGAAGGTCACACGTGTGCGCAGGGATGGTTTCTCGAAGATCATACCAAGCGTCTTACCTTTGAGCAGTTCGTGCGATTCCCTTTGTTGAAGTTTTTCCTTGAGCCTCGCAGCTTCATCCAAAATTGCCTTGATTTCACTCGGACTCAGATCCTGCATGGAGAGGAGGTGTTTAACCATCACTTCTCAACCTCGACAAATATCGCATCCAACGCCTCTATCAAGCGATCGACATGTTTTCGCTCGACTATCAGTGGCGGGACGAACCTCAAAACTTTATCGGCGGTGCAGTTTATCAGGAAACCACGCTCCCTAGCTTTAACTACTGCAGCGTCGGCAATTTGTTTGGTAGAGAGTTCCATCGCAAGCATTAGCCCGAGCCCTCGCACCTCTCGCACGCACCCGTGTTTGTTTGCGAGTTCATTCAATCGATTTTTGAAGTATCCGCCAATTTTCGTGGCTCGCTGAGGTAGCTTCAAATTTTGCATCGTTTTTATTACAGCTTTCGCAGCTGCACAAGCCAAGGGGTTTCCGCCAAAGGTCGAGGCGTGATTGCCCGGCGAGAACGATTCCATCACCTCAGCTCTAGCGCCAAGGCAACCGATTGGAAAACCGCCACCGAGCGCCTTCGCCATGGTGAGTTCATCAGGCTCCACACTCCAGTGCTCGCACGCGAACCATTTGCCCGTGCGCCCCATCCCAGTTTGGACCTCATCGCAGATTAAGAGTACACCATGCTCATCGCATAGCTTTCGTAGTCCGGGCAGGTAATCTTTGGATGGCACGTTTATGCCACTCTCGCCCTGAATCGCCTCTACGATTACAGCAGCCGTTTGCTCGCCCATCGTTCGCTCGACGGCAGCAAGGTCGTTGAAGGGCACGAAATCGAAGATTTTTGGGATGAGGGCCCCAAATGGCTCACGATAACTGGATTTCCAAGTCGCGCCAACGCTAGCTGCCGTCCTGCCGTGAAAAGAGCCCTGCATAGCGATGATACGCTGACGTTTGGCGTGTTTGATCGCGAGCTTGAATGCACCCTCGATAGCTTCTGTGCCAGAGTTGCAGAAGAAGAACTTGTTGATGCTCTTTGGGACTACGCGTGCGAGCAATGCCGCTAGCTCTGCTTGTTGCTGGATGTAATAAAGATTTGAGGTGTGCATTAACTTCTTCGCCTGAGCGGAAATCGCCTTGACAAGCGCTGGGTGGCAGTGTCCTAAAGAGCAGACCGCGATGCCCCCCACGAAATCGAGGTAACGCTTTCCCTGAATGTCCTCGACGAACATCCCTCGTCCCTTTACAAATGCCAAAGGTTGGCGTCGGTATGTACTCGCAATGTAGCGCCCATCTAGTTCTTGGATGCGCTGCATTTACTTGCTCCGTTCGATCATCGTGCCTATACCGCGCTCGGTCAAAATCTCAAGCAAAAGCACATGGGGAGCGGTGCCGCTGATGATGTGAGTGCGCTCGACGCCACTCTGCACGGCCCTCAGGCAGGCCTCAATCTTTGGGATCATGCCCTTCTTAATGACTCCCTCTTGAATGAGCTTCTGTGTTTCCTCAGCAGTCAGTTGCGAGATGAGTGTTTTTTCATCTTTCGGGTCACGCATTACACCTATAACATCAGTAAGCAGGATGAGTTTTTTCGCGCGCATAGCGGCTGCGAGTTCGGCAGCTACGACATCGGCATTGATGTTCAGACTGCGTCCTTCTGTATCTATACCTATCGGAGCGATTACAGGGATGTAGCCTGTGCCCACGAGGTAGTTTATGACGGTTGGGTTTATCTGCTCGACTTCACCGACTAACCCAAGATCTACTTCGACCTCTCGCCCCTTGCTCGTCGTGGTCTTGTAGAGGAGTTTGTGAGCGCGAATGAAATTTCCGTCCATGCCCGAGATACCCACCGCGCGCCCCCCATGCTTGTTTATCCCCAGCACAATCTCTTTGTTGATTTTTCCCGCGAGCTGCTCATGCAGGATCTCCATCGTCTTCTCGTCGGTCACGCGGAGCCCTTCGACGAACTTCGGCTTCTTCCCCAGTTTGCGCATCTCCTCACTTACCTCGGGCCCGCCGCCGTGCACGATTACGATTTTCATGCCAACGTAGCTTAGGAGCACGATATCGCGGAGCATGGCATCGAGCAGTTTCTCTTTTCCCATCACGCTCCCGCCAAGCTTGATAACTATCGTCTTGCCGTGAAATTCCTGAATGTAGGGCAGGGCCTCGAGCAATATCTTGGCGCGGTCTTGCATTTTCACCCTAAGTTGATTTCATTAAATTACATGTTCTTAAAGATAATCCAAACTAGGTCGTGTATTTTGAGTTGATGCGTACATAGTC
>Ga0209636_10003217_pt1 | contig 16645 bp, 14 predicted proteins | sample DeeMarSWOR152_54_FD_187464 | JGI IMG/M metagenome (GOLD analysis project Ga0209636, IMG submission 187464) | Marine sediment microbial communities from White Oak River estuary, North Carolina - WOR-1-52-54 (SPAdes) (version 2) | ecosystem: Environmental > Aquatic > Marine > Intertidal zone >...
CCATACACAATCCGTACTGGCTGAGCTCTTTCATCTTCAGGGCCGCGTAGATGATGAGCGCAGCGACCAGGATGCCGATAAAAGAGCTGGCAATACCCGCAGCTCCCTCAAAGAGATTTGCATACTGCTCTTCGAATTGATCAAACCTGTCTGCCATGAGCGAGCTTAAACTCGTCCCAAAGAAGCTCATAAACAGACCGATCACGCTGAATACTCCTCCGATGATTCCTGTGACAAGAAGTCCGATGGACGGGCCGGATACCTGTGCGGCGGGATCAGGAACGACCTGCACAGGCTTTTGTTCGTTAGTCATTTTTCCCTCCTGTTTGGTTTCGAACGCTTCATCCAGAACAGGGACTCCACTGGTTGTTCTTGCCGATTCTATTCAATCAAAAATTGAATGTCAATATTAATCGCTTACTGTTATTGAAAAATTCTATCTTAAACGAATGGAGTTTCTCTTGATTTACATTCCTGAAAGGAGGCAAAAAGACTGGAATCCGAATAATTGAGCAAGAACGATTCAATTGGTTACGAGCAAGATCCCGGCTCTTATTTGAAAAAAGGAAAGGATTATCTTTATAATCAGATAGACGATATTGAAGGATTCAACCAGTGATTGTCAGAGAGATTCAGGCCAAAAGCATTCTCAATAAATCTAAAGTTTTTGATTACTGCTTGAATCCCTACACTGGATGCCAGATTAACTGCGCCTACTGCTATGCGCGTCTGTTCATGCGGCGTTATTCGGGCCACAAAGAGCCATGGGGAGAGTTTGTGGATGTCAAGATCAATGCTCCTGGGCTCTTGCGAAAACAGTTGGAAAGAGCCAAAAAGGGAATTGTCTGGATTTCTTCTGTGTGTGATCCCTATCAGCCTCTTGAGTCGAAATACGAACTCACAAGGCAATGCTTAAGAGAGCTGGCTGACAACTCGTTCCCAGTGAATATTCAAACAAAATCTAAACTTGTTCTCCGTGACCTGGACCTCTTTCAAGAATTTGAAAAAATTGAAGTGGGATCGACCATAACGACGGATAATGAGAAGGTCGCTAGATTGTTCGAACCAAGGGCATCCAGCGTCAGTGAAAGGATTCGAATGCTTGATACAATTCGGAAAACAGGCATTAAGACTTTCGCCTTTATCGGTCCCCTGCTTCCCGGGAATCCGGAAAAACTCATCGAACGTCTCTCTGGAAAAACAGACAAGGTCTATATCGATAAAATGAACTACCTGAGCACCATAAAGGATTTTTACTTTCAACAGGGGCTTAAAGAAGCAGCAGCGGGCGCATTTTTCAACGAATACAGAAAAAGGCTCATCATTGAATTGAAAAAGAGACGGATGAATTTCGAGGTTCTTTTTTAAGATGCACAGTTTAGAAAGAGAGAATAAACTTGTGAAATTTTTTCCAGTCTTTCCTAGAAGGAATGGAGGCTTTTGTTGAGTTTTGTCCGGAAATGGTTTTTTGGAAAGGTTATTCTCTTTTTAAAGGTGTTCAGCGAGCGACTTCACTTTTAATCTCAGAATGTGCAACATCTTTTTTTGTCGATCAGCTTGAATAATTTCTTCTCTTCCTGAATTCCCTTCAGAATATCTGAAAACAAGGGCTCCATTTCTTTCTTACTGAAGTCGCATTTTTCGATTTTTAATTTCTCTGAGTCAAGATTGCAGGATATTAATTTTATGTCTTTGGCGTATTTCACAGAATGCGCTAATCCATCGGTTTCGAAATAAGTCACCTGAACGACCATTCTCTCTCCCTGTTCAATGTCATATATTAAAACAACAATGTGCTCTTCGGTGTTCGTCGGGTTTTCATCCAGGTCAAAATGAAATTCTCTCTTTATGAAGTATTCATTCTCTCTTTTACCCAATTCTGTAACTTCTTTATGGATGTCTTTCAGGATTTCCTCAGGGCTCTTTTTACTCTCATCCTTGTTTAAAGAATGCTTAGCGGGATAAAAAAGAGTGTGGGCTTGAAGCATAGGCATGGAAATCATTCCCACTAGAATGATTTGGAAGATGGCTTTAAGGATGAAGATTTTGCCTATTTGTCGATGGATACTCATCTTCTCTATATCTATTATAGCGCAAACAGACAAAAAAAACTTAATTAATGAAAGTATATTCATTTCCATGATGAAAAAAGCCAGGGCGGAGTCTCAAGAAATATCAGACTGAGTGTTGAGAAAGCCATATGCTCCGCCTTCAAATGGTTTTTTTCACCCATAAGCCTTCGCAGAATAGCAAGGCCTGAGTGTTTTCGATGCACTCAGTCTAATCTGTAGCCCCTCCTTTTATCAGAGATTTGAAGATGCTTCATTGATTCATCTCAAAAGAGAAAAGTACGATTTCCCATTTTCATCATTTTATTCGACTAATAGGTGTACATTTTATTCCCTGGCTGGTGCTGGTTTTGTGCTTTAATAATGCCTCTATTCTGTGGTAAAATAGGCAACAACGTGATTCATGGAGAAGGAAATGGAGTACCAGGCAAAAACGCTTCATTTAAGTCAAAAGTTTGAAGAAATTGAGAGAAGTGATCGTGAGCTCACTTCTGTTCTCAACGCATTTGCCAGTAAGGGGTTTAAACTCGATAAGGTCGTTCCGGATGAAAGACTCGTTTCTGATCGAGATGCGAAAAAAGTTTTTATATTGATATTTATAAGGGACAAAGAAAGCGCTACAGCGCTGTAAAGAATCCTTCTTCATGCAGTCGATTAGAATCCTTTATCTCGCTCTCAGTCGATTCAATAAACTCTATGGCTTCATCCAGGGTTTTAATCATTCTTTTCTTTTCCGATGGAAGATATCCCGCCACTCCCCGGTAAATAACTCTCCCTCCTGCCCAGAGATAATTCGTCACATGGTCACTGGCCAAATAGCACCCTTTAACAGTCAAGTTTTCAATGAAAAGCCTTACTTCTTTCAACCGTTCCAGGGGAGGAGTGATCTCAAATTCACCTCTTTCCAATTTATCTTTTAAGGGAGTCCCCTGCTTGATTGTCAGTGTTCTTAACCGTATGAAATCCGGCATGGTTTTGTTGAGAACTCTGGCACTGTTTAATGCGTGTTCCTTCCACCGGTTTCGACCGCCAGCACCACTGAGGACATAGAAAGACACTTCAAATCCAGCCTTCTTGGCCTTCTGGCCTGCTTTGATCATTTCTTCAGGATGGGCCCCTTTGCACAGCCAGTCGAGAACCAACGGATCTCCTGATTCAAGGCCAATGTGGAGCCTGTCAAGGCCAGCCTTTCGGACTTCTGTCAAGAATTCCATCTTCCTCATCAGAATAGTCTTGGCTCTGGCATAAGCGGTTATCCGTTTTGCCTCAGGGAATGTCTCTTTAATATGTGCCACGATCGCCGGCAACTCTTTATGCACAAGATTATCGCTGTCACCGAGGAATATGGATTCCGCTGTTTTGTAAATCTGTCTGGCTTTGTTCACATCTTTTTTGACTTCTTCTAAAGATTTAGCCTCAAATCGAAGGGATTTGTACATGAAACAGAATGCACATTTATTCCAAGGGCAGCCTCTTGTGACACGAATGAGTGCGCTTTCAGCCTCGTTTGGAGGTCTGTAAGGAGGAAAATCATACGTGTTCAAGTTTCTAAACATTGTTGTTCAGTGACTCCCTTGGCTGGCCTTAGACAAAGCAGTTTTTATTCTTTTATGTAACCAAGAGATTTTAGCTTTTCAATCTCTTCTTTTGTGAGTTTGGATCTCTGTTTGAAATACTTCTTGCTGTACTCGATGAATTCTTCGACATTGACTTTGAATTGAGTCAGCATTCCAGACAGGGCGGCCATTTGGCTGTCCGGATTATGGTAAATATTCTGACTTTCGAACCAGTCTTTTTCAACATCGTACGCTTCATATTTATGATTATCATAAATGAGTTTCATGCTGTCTTTGAGCATTCCGTATCGAATGGGGCTTACCTTCAAGTGAAACAGTTCACCTTTGCTGGAATCCACAACACCTTTATACGCTTCAAAATAAAGTACTCTCTCCTTATCCTTCGGATTGAAAAGGTCCTCTCCTTCCATGTCTTCCGGAGTTGGAATTCCCAGTTGCGAAAGGATCGTGGGAGCAATATCCAGTAAGGAGACATTCCTTTCTATCATGGCATCGGCATTTTCATTCCCGGGGAGTTTCACTATTAGAGGCACATGAAGGCAGGAATTATATAATTTTCTCCCGTGAGTGAAGTAATCATGCTCACCGAAGCTCTCTCCATGATCTGCCATGAATATGATCAAGGAATCGTCATAGAGCCCGAACTCCTTTATCTTCTTGATTAACTGTCCGATGTAATGGTCATCATAGCCTATCTCAGTGTCGTATTTTCGTATTTTTTTGAAGTGGCTACCATCCGGATAGACAGAGGGATCGACGTCTTCGTATCCCTTATCAAATTCCTTATGATAGACATAAGGTTCATGAGGCGATGTGTAATGAACCCAGAGAAAAAATTTTCTCTCGGAATTTTTGTACAGCCATCTCGAGGCCTTTTCACTGACATTTTTTGCGTCACCCTCTGAGAGAAACATTCGGAACCATCTTTTTTTGTCAAGGACTTCCTCATAGGTATCAAAACCACGGTTTAATCTTGTTAGGTCTTTCTTTAGTGTATAGTTAGAGATGAAAGCTCCCGAATAATATCCTTGCCTTTTTAAATACTGGGGCAATATTTTTGTTTTGTTGAACACAGACATTCCGTTTCGTTTGGCTCCGTGTTTGTACGGGGAGAGAGACGATAACATTGAAGCAAATGCAGGAGTTGTCAGAGGAGAAGGAGTATAGCAATGAGTGAACTTCACGCCATCTTCGGCGAACTTGTCAATGTTGGGACTGGTATTCCTGGGATATCCATAACAACCAAGATGGTCAGCTCTCAGAGTATCGACAGCGATGATGATGACATTCGTCGAATATGAAAAAGAGCAGACGAGCAAAGTGGCAAGCACTAGAGTTATAAGCCTATTTAAACGCATAATGATATGTCCTCTATGAACGCGGCATATTACATATTACAATTTTTTTTCTTATTATTCTATAATATCCACGGCCTGGAAGCAAAAATTATGGCTTTGAGGCAGTGCACTTGTCCTCACTGTTTCTTCGTAGATTCAAAATATTCCCGGATTTGAGGCTTGACGAGATAAACAATCACTAGAATACCGATAATGGTTCCGAAGGGGGTCTTCATTGGTTTGGCTTTTCTTACCTTCTTTCAAGAGCAATCTCCATGCCATTCGTCAATGGACTGTAGCTGGCTTCCAACCTCTGCTTGAAGGGTTCTAATGATTTTCCTGTTACCTCAGGCAATCCATCCTGCCAGACTAATCGGTATCGGTTGGACTCCATGGCCTCGATTTCAGCTTCCATAGCTCTTTGCCAAGATCTTTGGGCTCCTGGGACACCACTCTCAGTCAACTTTTCATACTGGTTGTGAAGCATGGGCAGGATTATCCTGTGCAGCCACCTGAGTGTCATATCCTGACGGACCTCATCAGATTCTTCACCTTCCCAGTCGTTGAATCTGTAGCCCTCGTCATCACCTCTGATTTGAAAGTCGTGACCATCCAGAATAGGTTTCCCCAGCCAGGAGTAATAGGAAACAGTATAAAGGTAATAATACTCGCCCATCCCCATTCCCGCGTCTAACAGCGCTTGAGTCCGGGCTTTATGAAAGTCAGCTATTTGGGATATCAGCCCAAAGCCCGTCGTGATTTTTTTAAACACACTTCTGCGTTCCTCTTCGCCTGGTCCTTGCGCGTCACTATCCTGGAGAAAACGCAGTGACCGTTCTAATTCTTCCCGCACGGGAGTCATGGCTTCTCTTACGGCAAGAAAAACCTCTAACCGTTCTGGCTCTATGGCTCCATTTGGAGATGGGCAGTATTCCTGAATGGTCCCGAACTCCTCGACCAGAGTATCCATCAGCTCTTCCGAACTTCTAAAATCATGTACGACATTCCGGATAAAAAAGAAACCTCCCATGACCAGGATAATCACAATCAAAGCGATTGCGCCGCAGCCGATTCCGCAGCCGATAAGCCATTTCTTTGTTGAACTTGAAGAACTCTGTTTGACATTTTCCAAGGCCATTCTCCTTAATACTGTCTTTTGAGAATAAAGCTACCACAGGACACGAATCGGGTCAAATCCACGTAAACTGAAAATTGATTTTCATGAAAGCCTTCGTAAAAAAATACGTTTTCAGAGGGATTGGGTTCAAACATTAAGGAATCCAAATTGTGGATGTTTCCTGCGGGGAGACTCTATCTTTGGATGGCGTTGCGGAAACCAATTGAACGGGATAGGGTGTCCCTTTCGGGAACGTCCCCAAATTGCCACGATGAAATTATTTATCTAATTTCTTGGATGATTGAGCGATTAAATTTTCGAGTCTTTCTCTGGCATCCCCCACTTCAAACAGTCCTTCCTCTGAAGTCTTCCAGGTTTCCAGGGCTTTGGCATACTGTTCGATGGCCTTCTCTTTCTGTCCTGTCTCCTCATAGAGTTTTGCCAGCCTGTAACGACTCAAAGGATGGATGATAGGTCTGTCCAGTCCTATTTCTAAATTGAGAGAGGTCATGCGTTCGTATTCCGCGATGGCTTTATTCATCTCCCCTTTCTTCAAGAAAGCCAGTGCAAACAGGTCATCATCAAACGGGAGATTCCTCCTCACGAAGGATACAATTGAACTGAATGAGACCTTGGGAGGAGGCATTTTTTCTATGAGAGCGATGGCCTCATCCGCAGATCCCTCCTCGAGCAGGATCAGGCTGTGGAGATAATCATGTGTGGTTGTCTTTATCTGTTTTGCTTTTTCTGCCTCCATTTCGGACAGAATGGACTGGATGGCAGACAGTTTTGATTTTGCCGATTCTATCTGGCCGGTTTTCAGGTCCGCCAACCCCTCGTAGAAATTGGAGATGATATTGTTTTCGATTTCTTCGCCGAGGTTGTTTTTGGCTCTAAAATCCATTCGTATCTTTTGGTATTCTCGGAAGAGGTCGATTTTTCCCCATTCGTAACAAATCCATATTTTCACTCTGTACGCGATGTCGATCAGAGCACTATCGTTGACCTTTTTCGCCAGCTCTTCAGATTTGTCGATCTCTTTAAAGGCCTGGCCAAGGTCTCCCAGGACATAAGAATAAAATCCCTTCAATTGGTGTCCGAGAGACTGCCATTGAACAGAAGGAGCAGTAGAGATATATTGGTCGGCCCACTTGAGAGCTTTGACGTAATCTTCTTTGAGAGCGTAGATGTATGATATTTTCCATGCTGAAGGAAAATCCGGCTTGACTTCCAGCGCTTCCTTAAATTTTTCGATGGATTCGTCCAGCTTACCCATGCGGAAAAACATCTCACCCATGGAGTCAAACGGATTTGCATCTCCGGGAGACACAAATGCATATCTCTTGAAGTATTCAAGGGCTTTTTCAAAATCGTTCTTGTTGCTGTACAAATAAGCCAGCTGATTCAGGGCATAGCCGTATTCCGGGTCGAGTTCGATCGCTTTTTTCAACTCTGCTTCCGCTTCATCCTGCATACCTCTTCCAAAATAATACAGACCGAGATCGAAGTGAATCCTTTTCTCTTCAGGATACTTTTTCGCAATCTCCTGGAGGATCTCAAAATATTTCTTTCGTTCTTTATCTTTCTCCTCCATCCCAGCCAGGATGGCTTCTATGTAAAGGCCTTCTTTTCCTGTAACTTTTTTACCGAATTTCTTGAACTTTTCAAGAGACTCATCCCTCTTCTGTCTATCACCCAGATATCCGTAGACACGTGTCAGATAAAAATGGGCTAAAGCAAACTCAGGATCTTGTTCTACGGCTCTTTCGAGAAACTGTTTGGCATCAGCGAAATAAAATTTTTCATAGTCTTCCCGCCCTCTTAAAAAGTAGTTGTAGGCTTCCATGTTAGCCGTCGTCACTTCTGCAATTTGGACTTTTGGAGGCTTTGCCTTCCGTTCGGACAAGCCAATTCCCCGGGAGATTTCTCTGCTCAATTCATCGATCTGCTTATTGAGGATGCTGTCCACTCCTGTTCCCCTGGAGCTTGTGCTTTTAATCAGGTTCTTTGTTCCCACATCCAGAACATTGACGTTGGTCGTAAAAGTCTCTTCCCCCTTCCCAAAACTTCCTAGAACGATGGCATCCACACCTTCCTGACTACAAAGCTCAAATCCCAGGTCCCTATCGATATCTTTCACATCCTTTTTTCCCATTTGTTTAAGAAGGTCGTGCAGCCTCTCCCATGTAGTGACGCGGATGTACCTGTTCTGCTCGAGGCTTGTGATGAGGAGATTCGGGATGGCTTCCTTGAGATAATCAAAGTTACTATCACCGGTCTGGTTCTCGAATGTGATGACCGCGACTTTGACCATATCTTCAAGAGGAACAGCTCCCGCTTCCTTGGAGAAAAACTTCCATCCCGCGACACATAATACAATTATTGCGATCAAGAGAAATGCGGGAAGAATGAGTTTTCTCATGTTGAACTTGATCGTGATTTCCCGTGAACTGACAGTTTTTCTCTTAGGAATCCGGCTTTCTGTGGTGGGCAGCTTTTTTTCAATGGCGGCAAACTCTGCAAGGAGTTCATCAACACTTTGAAACCTTTTTTCTTTTTTCTTCTCCAGGCACTTCAGAATTGTATGGCTCAATGGGTCAGGGATCTGTGTATTGATTTTTTTTGGATTTTGAGGAATCTCGTTTTTGTGTTTCAGGGCTACGCTGATAGGAGTGTCTCCCACAAAGGGAACTTTTCCGGCCACCATCTCGTAGAGTATGATTCCGAGTGAATAGATATCAGAACGCTGGTCAGCCTTCTTTCCCTCAACCTGTTCTGGGCTCATGTACTCAGGAGTACCCACCATCACTCCAGGCCCTGTCATCCCATCTGTTTGCAAAGAGCGAGCGATTCCGAAATCCATGATCCGTGCTATTCCCCCTTTATCAATCATGATGTTTGATGGTTTTAAATCACGATGCACCACTCCTAAACGGTGAGCTTCAGCCAAACCTTCGCACACCTGCTTGGCGATGCTGACAGCGGTTTTCATGCTCAACTGTTTTGTCATGCGAATCATGCTTTTTAAATTTTCACCAGGGATATACTCCATGACAATGTAATGGGAGTCATTTTCTTTGCTGAGGTGGTACATGCGGCAGACATTCTTATGGGATACCTTTCGGGCATACTTCAATTCATTCTGGAAACGTTCGATCGTGTGTTTATTGGATGCGATTTCGGGCTTTATGAGCTTTAGAGCCACTTTCTCGTTTATCGTTGTATCGAGGGCTTTATAGACAGATCCCATGCCCCCCTGCCCGAGCTCTTCGATGATCTGATATCTTCCGGCAAAGGTTGAACCAGGAGTGAATTCTTCTGATGGAGTCTGGCGAGTCATGGTCGGAAATTCCGAGATATCCTCTGTAGATTCAAATTTTGTCCCGCATTGACTGCAAAAGTGAGACTCATCGGGGTTATCATAATCACAATGAGGGCATTTCATAGCTTATTCTCCTTCCTCCCATGTTTCAAAGAAGATAAAGCAATGCATATAAAAATATACAAATACAGCTTATGCAAATTGCGTGCCAAAAAATTTCTACCTATAATTCACATTCTCCATTCCTTGCAAACTTGATTTTATTGCGAAATCATATTTTACTGATTTGATAAGATTAGTCATATTAACTTTAATTTGAATTTCTTTCAAGTCTGTACAATTCAATTTTCCTCTCTTCGGCTAACTCTTTCGCATATCATCCTTATCCTCTCTCATCTGAGTTCGTATTCGTACTGCACTCACGCAATTCTTTCCTATTCAATAATACGAATTTTTAACCCAAAGGGATTTCAGTTTCATCAGAAATTCACTTGTATGCATTCAGAAGTCAGGATAAAATATATGAGGAGAGCAAAACAACAGCAAGCCAAACATCGTGTTGGCTGCTTTCCTTGTGAATAAAGCTTGGCAAATGACCGGACAAATGAGTGAAACTTCACGACTCAAAATTATTTCTAGATATTTAAAGGGAATTTAGACCCATGCCTCATTTAGTGCTGCAGCAGAAAAGCGCTCAACCTGTGATCATCACAATCACTAAAGATGTCACAACACTCGGAAGAAGTTCCTCCAACGATGTATTCCTGACTGACCAGAGTATCTCTCGAGAGCACGCGAAAATTGTCGGACTCAAAGATGGGGGCTTTGAGGTGCATGACTTAGGCGCCAAGCATCCCACTTCTGTCAACGGGATGGTCATTTCACAACACAGATTGAAGGATGGGGATAGAATAAGATTGGGTGATTCCATATTAATCTTCAGAACCGGCGAATCCCGTCCCTCTACCCGAGTTGAATTTCTTGCGGCTGAAGAAATGTCCCAGGAAGCCGTAGAAGTGGCCTCTTTGGATGCCACACGAACAGACGTTTTTCCCTCTGACGAATTGGACCTTTCTTCGCTTAAAAAGGACCATCAGAGGCTGATGCTGCTGTATGAGTTTAGCCGGTCGATTTACCTTCATCTGGAAGACCAGCAAAAATTGCTGGATGAGATCATGAGTTCGGCTTTCCGGACGCTCGATGCAGAAAGAGGTTTTATCGCTTTAGTCGATGAAGATACTGGCGAACTGACCTGTGAGTTTGTCCGGGATAATGCAACAGAAAAAGAATCAGAAAAACTGGAAGTGAGCCGGACAATATTACATAAGGTGCACAAAGAAGGAGTTTCCATCCTGACCGTCAACGCTCTTAAGGATCAGGAATTCAGAGATGTCAAGAGTGTCAAGGAATACAGCATCAGGTCGGCCATGTGCGCCCCCCTTCTCTTCCAGAATGAAGTGATAGGAGTCGTCTATTTAGACAACAGGGCTTCGGCTGGAAAGTTTTCAGAAGATGACTTGATGTTCTTGACTGCTCTCTGTCACCAAGCCGGGACTGCGCTCAGGAATTCATGGCTGCACAGGCAGGTGGTTCAGGAGAATATCCGTTTGGCCAATGCATTAATGCCAAGGTTTCAGATTCTGGGAGATTCTGAGAAGATGAAAAAGGTCTTCCAGACCATGAAAAAAGTCGCCCCATCAGATATCACGGTTCTTATACAGGGTGATACTGGAACTGGGAAGGAATTGGTTGCGCAGGCCATTCACGAACTCTCGTCTCGCAGAAGCAGGCCTTTCATCGCTGTCAACTGTGCGGCTATACCGAAAGAGCTGATCGAGAGTGAGCTCTTCGGACATGAAAAAGGAGCTTTTACAAGCGCAATAAGCACTCGCCAGGGAAAGTTTGAGCTGGCTCATGGCGGCTCAATCTTCCTTGATGAAATCGGCGACATGAGTTTGGAGACACAGGCGAAAGTCCTCCGGACACTGGAGGAACAGGAATTCCAGAGAGTGGGCGGGTCCAAGAGTATAAAGGTAGATGTCCGGGTCATTGCCGCAACGAACAAAGACCTGGGAAAAGCCGTTAAAGAAGGAAAATTCCGTGAAGACCTCTATTACCGTTTAAACGTTGTCTTATTAACACTCCCGGCGCTTCGAGAAAGGAAGAAAGATATTATCCCGCTGGCAGAATATTTCATGGCTGACAAAGCTAAAAAAATCTCGCAGAAAGCTCAGCAGTTGTTGCTGTCTTACGATTGGCCAGGAAATGTAAGAGAGCTGAAAAACTACATAGAGAGAGCGGTTGTACTTGGAGACGGAGAAGTGATCCAGCCTGAGGATTTGCCTTACAGCATTCGAAAAGGCTTAAAGATTATCCCTCCTCCGCTTGAACCTCTCGACCGTATAGAAGAAGACCACATCATTAGAGTATTGAGATCAACGGAATGGAATAAGAGTGAGGCGGCCAAGATATTGGGAATCACTCGACAAACTCTGGATAACAAAATCGAAAAATATAAAATTAAAAAATAGGCTTATTGAAGCCCCTCCAGACATAATTTTGTATGAAAATTAGACACGCCAGGCTTTCTTTTCTCTAATTCTTTTATTTTCTGTAGGTTCCAATTGAACAGTCCTTTTATTTGGTTTTTTTGTGTCTAAAAATTAGACAAATCCATCATTTGAGGATCTGGTCCCGACTCTCGATACAGGGCAAGAAAATCGCCGCTTATTTGTCAATATTATACCTTTGTGAGAAGCCACAGAATGAAGTCCATGCTTTTCATATCAATGAATTCTCAAACGCAATACTCACAATAGAATCGATAAGAAAAATTGAGATTGGATTTTTTCCTGGGAAAACTCGCCTATTCAGAGAAAAATAGTCTTTCTTAACACCATCGATCTCATGGATATTCTTGTCTTTCATTCTATCCTGATCCCTTTATTTTCTTTCTAAATTTTAATTAGAAGATTCCAAACCCTCTCCCCTGCAAACGGATTGGCATGGTTTTTGCTTAAAGAAAAATGAAGACAATGGAAAATACTAGAAGGCGCACTCTAAATCAATTCGCTGACTCTAGAGTTGCAGTTTGGGACTTCCTGGAACAGCAGCAAAACCTTCTTAAAATCGTGCAAGATAAAAAAGTAAATGAACTTGTTGCTTATTTAGGCATATTGAATCTGTGGGAATGGATCGGGAAAAAGCATCCCCTGGACACACACTTTTTGGGTACGGAAACAGCGCCGGGATTAAGTCAGTACACGATGAGGCAATTCTTGAGGAACGAATTGGAGAATAAAGCCAAGAATATTGCCCTAGAACTCGATTCATTGAGTCAAAAATTCGATAAAGGAGGAGACAATCTGGAAGCGTTGGAGAGAGCCGCGAATAAGGGGATAGAGCGAAAATTTAGTTCCAAAAAGAGAGTTTATTTTTACCATTAAAAGGAGGGTAAACTGAAAATAATGATTCTCGTTATCATTGTTTTATTTTTAATGTTCTTCCTGATCGTATGAGTGCCTTTAGAGTTTGGAGTAATGAACAGTTCATTTTGGAAGGTTAAATTTAAGAGAAAAAATGCCCAAGAAGCGAGATAAGAATAATACGAATGCACACAGAAAATCTTGAGTTGTGATTTATATATAGTTGATTATATTTATAAATTTTATTTGATTTATAGATTATATGCAGTTTATAATGGAAAATTCAACAAAAAAGGAGGTGATCAACGGAGATACACAAAGCCAAAAAGTCAATAAAGTCAATAATGATTTTGGAGTAAATGATTTTACTCCGGAGTGAAAAAACCCATTTTAGGATGGGAAAGGAGGAATAGTGAAAAAAATCACACTATTGTTAATTTTGTTCTTCATCATGGGAACTTTCGTTGCTGCTCAAGAGTTTGGCGCGATCAAAGGAGTGGTCACTGATGTAGATGGTGAGGCGCTTCCTGGTGTCAGCGTGACATTGACAGGCTCAAAGATCGTCACTATGACAGCCGTCACATCGGATAGAGGAAATTTCCGGTTTTTGACTCTGCCAGTGGCTAATGATTATGTTCTCAGACTCGAACTTCCTGGATTTAAAACTCACGTCCAGGAAAACATTGCCGTCTCCTTCGGAAAAGACTTCACTATTGATATCAAGCTGGAACAGACAGCTCTCACAGAAGAAGTCACTGTTGTGGCTGAGAATCCAGTTATCGATACCAAAAGAGCCCGTGTAGGTGTCAACATCACCGAAGAGATGATCATGGACCTTCCTACAGCCAGGAATCCCTGGGTCTTGATGTCCCTTATTCCTGGAATGCTCATCGATAGAGAGGACATTGGAGGCAACGAAGCCGGACAGCAATCATCCTATTTCGGTCACGGCTCCAAAGAAGATGATAACACATGGAGTATTGATGGCACCAACATCACTGACAACTCTGCTCTGGGAGCCGCTCCGGCTTATGTGAATGTTTCCAGCTACGAAGAGCTGCAAATCAACTACGGGGCGAACGACATTCTGTCTCAAACCGGAGGAGTCCAATTAAACTTGATCACGAAACGGGGCGCGAATAAATATTCGGGCACGTTTTACCTCGATGTGGTAAGGAACGCCTGGCAAGCGGATAATGTACCTCCAGAGCTAGCAGATATCGGATACACCGCCGCCGGTATCAACAGATTGTATCTCTACGGAGCCAACTTCGGCGGACCTATCGTCAAAGACAAATTCTGGTTCTACGGTTCATGGGGAGTTCAGGATATCGACTCTTTAACTCTAGCCGCAACCTCTGACAAAACCTGGCTGGCCTCAAGTTACCTCAGATTGGATTACCACATCACGCCTTCAACCCGGTTCAACGCTTTTATCCAGTACGACAACAAACAAAAATGGGGACGATACTGGTATGATGCCACTCAGCAAGCGGCGGATACGGTCTGGAACCAGGATGGCCCTGGGTACTTCTATAAGGGTGAGTTGGAACAGATGTTCGGGGATTTTTACCTTGATGCGAAAGTCATCTATACTGACGGAGGATTCTACCTTCATCCCACTAAAGAACACACAGCCGACGGTTCGGGAGATTATATGACGCACATAGAATTTCCAGATTTCTACATGCAGGGAAATACCGATGACTACGGAACCGACAGAAACCAGTTGAATGCCAGTGTTTACGGCAGCTATTTCGTCGAGGGAGTCTTGGGCGCAGACCACGAATTCAAATTCGGAGTGGACTATGTGACCTCTACAGTCACAACATACGATCTGTATGAGGGCGATCTGGTCCTTAATTATTGGGGACCTGATGCCACTATGCCGACTGGAGAATATTGGGAGTCATGGCTCTACAGAGACTATGTTGTGAACTACTCGTTCACTCGGTATTCCGCTTTCATCCAGGACACCATGACCTTCGGAAAGCTGGCTGTTAATCTCGGTCTCAGATACGATCAAGAGAAATCCATCGTTAAAAATGCAAACATTCCTGCTTCAATGTGGCTGCCCAATTATATGCCCGCGCTCAGTATCGACAAATTCGATGAAGGCATCCCCTCGTGGAAGACTTTTTCTCCCCGTTTGAGTCTGTCCTATGACCTGTTTGGAAACGGAAAGGATGTCATCAAACTTGCGGTCGCACGGTATGGCTCTCAATCCGGGTTCACTTTAGCAGATTTCATCAACCCGCTTGGTTTTACAGAAATCGACCTGATCTGGCAGGATGGATACCAGGATTTTGTCATGGGAGTCGCGGACGGCCGAGTCCAAGAGTCTGAACTGTATGGATATGACGGAGCAGCTCTTCAAGACCGAAACGACCCCAATTTCTGGCTTTACAGCTCAAATGTCCCCATCCCTCCCACAACGGATGTGACTGCTGTCAATGCATTCGATCCCGATTACAATTCTCCTCTTCTGGATGAAGTTACTCTTTCTTATGAAAAGGAGCTCTTTACTGGATTTGCGACCCGACTGGAACTCTTCTACAAGAAATACCACAACCAGAGCTGGATAAGGTTCATGGACACGAATGGAGACCTGGAACCGGACGATAACTACTACGTAGCCGGCACTGATCCCACAACAGGTTATGATTACTACGGACGCACTACGCTCTATCCTTACCAGTACCAGACAAATCATAAAGATGCGTATGACCGATACCTTGGTGCTCAGATCGTCTGGACAAAGAGGTTATCGAACAAGTGGATGATGAACGGCTCGTTCACCTATTCTGATTGGAAAAGGTTCTACAAAGGAGAATACTCAGGATATATTACTGATGTCTTTGCGTCTAATGTGAAGATGGGCCTCAACAACGAAGAATATTTCGATGGCGGAGTCGCAGCGTTTGAAAGCTCAGGTTCAGGAGTCGAGGGAATTTTTGTCAATTCCAGGTGGCAGTTTAAGCTTTCCGGCCTTTACCAGTTGCCGTATGGTCTCACCTTCAGCGGAGTATTCCAGGCACGTGAAGGATACGTCAAACCGACATATGTTCTTGTTGATATGGTGGAGTTAGGAATCAATGAGCTCTACGGAAATCCAGAAGGCGGAGGCAAGTTCGGAGACGAGCGCCTGCCTGCTTTCTGGGTCCTCAATTTCAGGTTGGAAAAAGTCTTCGATATCACTGAGACTTCAAAAGTGATACTTTCTGCAGACGCTTTCAACATCACCAATTCCGCTCATTCACTGAAGAAAGAGACAAGCATTGCCTCGCCCGACTTCGATAAGGATCTGAGAATTCTTAATCCGAGAGTTTTCAGATTCGGAATCCGGTTCGCGTTCTAAGCTGTATAGAAAACACGAGTTCAAAGCCCCTTCCGCTTGAGCGGCGGAAGGGGCTTTTTTGTTCTCCCCTTCAATGCTAAAATAAAAAAAGAAGAGAGGACTTTTAGAGTGCATGAACAAATAGTGGAAGACCTATTCAATTTTTTATAAATCTTAATAAAGAGAGCAGGCAATTTTCCGATTTATTTTAAAACAGCCGAGAATTTTTTATTATAAGATGAAAAGAAATCGTTTTTCCTTATTCCTATTCGCATTACTTATCTTTCTTGTTTTTTTCTTACCATTATCCTCAAAGTCTAACGCGGAGAATGAAAAGCAGAATTTTCTGCTCATCACCATCGATACAATGCGTCCGGACAGGCTGAGCTGTTACAGCGATGCCCATGTCAAAACTCCCAATATCGATAGCCTGGCTGAAACAGGAGTTCTGTTTTCAAAAG
>Ga0209636_10003218_pt1 | contig 16641 bp, 20 predicted proteins | sample DeeMarSWOR152_54_FD_187464 | JGI IMG/M metagenome (GOLD analysis project Ga0209636, IMG submission 187464) | Marine sediment microbial communities from White Oak River estuary, North Carolina - WOR-1-52-54 (SPAdes) (version 2) | ecosystem: Environmental > Aquatic > Marine > Intertidal zone >...
TAAGTTATTTGAGTTGCATCTCTATATGATTCCACATTGATTTCAACATCACTTTTTGGAAACGTTTTTTTTCCTTCGGTTTTTATTGAAAAATTATTAAACTCATTTTCCTTGATTGGTGATCCAAAAACACTTGTCACTAATGATGTAACAAGGACAATACAAATCAACAGATTTATACTCCTGCCTAAAAATTTATTCCTTTTATTATCCCTCATCATTTATCCCCCTGAAAATAGGATGGTTATTAATCGGAAATATTCTATATAAGGCTTTGTAGGAAAATATTCGATTTTTTCATGAGAATATTTCAAAAATATGGTAAAAGCGTAACGTTTTCATACTTCAATAGGATTTGTGATAGCTTATTATAGTCTATAAGTTAAATGGGGAGTATAATAGCATGGGTAAAACAATTATTCAAAAAATCTTTGAAAATCATTCAGATAGTAAAGTCAACGTTGGAGACATCATTGATGTTAGTATTGATGCCCGTTTAGCAAGAGATTTTGGAGGAGCAAATGTTGTAAAGAACTTAGAAGAAAACAATCTTTCAATTGATGGACCAAAAAAGACATTTTTCACCTTTGACTGCAACCCTGGAGGATGCGATCAAAAATATGCAGCAAATCAACACATATGTCGATTATTTGCAAGAAGAAACAGTATCACAGTATATGATATTAACATGGGAATCGGAACCCATCTTGCCATCGAAAAAGGACTTGTTTCACCAGGTGGAACTTTAGTATCAACAGATTCACATGCAAATATTTTGGGTGCTATTGGCGCGTTTGGTCAAGGAATGGGAGATATTGATATTGCGCATGCTTTTGCATATGGAAAAGTATGGTTTAAGGTTCCACCAACTGTTAAAATTGTTCTAAAAGGAAAGCTATCAAAAACTGCATTTCCTAAAGATGTGGTGTTAAAAATGGTTAGTCAGTTAGGGGCAAATGGACTGTTAGGTTGCGCTGCAGAACTATATGGGGAGTATATAGATACTTTATCTTTGGACGGAAGAGTTACAATAGCATCGATGGCAACTGAAATGGGTGGAATAGCAATACTTTTTCCACCGAATGAAGCGGTAATAGATTATTTCCAGAAGAAATTTGGAAAGGATATCAAACCGGTTTTTGCTGACAAAGATGCAGAATACGAACGGACCATTGAGATCGATATTGATGGGTTAAAACCGCAGATATCACGTCCAGGGCATCCTGAGGATGTTGTGGATGTAGAAGAATTGTATGGTACAAAGATTGACTCTGGATTTATTGGATCTTGCACCAACGGACGTTTAGAGGATTTAAGAAGGGCTGCGATGATTTTGAAAGGAAAAAAAATTGCTCCAGATCGCATTCTAAAGATTGTCCCAGCTACTGATGAGGTATGGAAAGAATGCCTCGATGAAGGGCTTATTAATATTTTTAAAGAATCAGGTGCACTTATTGGCTCTGCCGGTTGTGCAGGATGCGCAGCCGGCCAAATAGGGCAAACCGGCGAAGGGGAGGTTTCCATATCATCTGGTAATAGAAATTTCGCGGGAAAACAAGGAAAAGGCGATATCTTTTTGGCTTCACCAGAAACAGTAGCTGCATCACTTATGGCTGGATATATTACTACTTCCAATAAGATACCAGACAAGGCAGGACCCGTAGATTTCAAAAAAACAATAGAAAGGCAGAAAGCTATTGAGAAAAAGCCTATTGTATCTCCTTTACAAGTTGAGGGGAGAGTCTGGGTAATAAAGAAAGATAATATTGATACCGACATGATTTATCATAATAGATATCTGTCAATTACAAACATCGATGAGATGGGGCAATATACCTTTGATAATCTGAAAGGTTATGAGAATTTTGCAAAAGAAGCAGAGAAGGAAGATATCGTTGTAGTTGGTAAGAATTTTGGGTGTGGCAGTTCTCGCCAACAAGCCGTAGATTGTTTCAAATCACTAGGTATTGGTGCTATAATAGCAGAATCCTTTGGTGCAATATACGAACGGAATGCAATAAACAGTGCTATGCCTATACTTGTGGCCGATAATATTACTGGAAAATTGGATGATAAAGATATCGTTTCAGTTAATTTTGTGACAGGAGAAATAAAGGATAAAAAACAAGATAAGATGTATAAGGCCAAACCCTTTTCAAAAGTCCAACAAGAAATCTATAAACGGGGTGGATTATTAAGGAGGTGACTATGATGGGGATGACATTTGCAGAAAAAATTCTTGCAAAATACGGTAGTAAAAGCAAGGTAGTTCCAGGACAAATTGTAACTGTAAAGCCAGACCATCTTTTGATGCATGATAATACAGCTGCAGTAATTCAGAAGATACAACCAGAATTAAAGGAATATGGTGTATATGATAAATCTTTACCAATAATTGTTCTTGATCATGTTATTCCAGCTGTTTCTGAAAAAACTGCAACCAATCATAAACTGATTAGAGAATTTGTAAAGAAACATAAAATTGAACATTTTTTTGATGTAGGCTATGGAATATGTCATCAAATAGTGGTAGAAAAAGGCCTGGCTCTTCCTGGAAAACTCTTACTGGGTAGCGATTCACATACTTGTTCTTATGGTGCTGTTGGAGCATTTTCATCTGGTATAGATAGAACAGAAGCAGCAGCACTCATGCTTACAGGTGAGACCTGGCTTAAGGTACCAAACAGCATAAAAATTACTTTAGAGGGAAAATTACAGCCTATGGTTACTGCAAAAGATATCGTTCTTCACATAATAGGACATATCTCAGCATCTGGTGCGAATTATTGTTCGGTGGAATTTCATGGGAATATTCAACAATTGTCAGTGGAGGAACGGTTTACTATTTCTAATATGGGTGTAGAAATGGGTGCAAAAAATGCTTTTTTCCCGGCAGACGATGTTACAATAAATTATCTCAATTCTATAGGGATTGAAAAGTCCAAATATACATCCATCTATCCCGACAAAGATGCATCGTATTCTAAAGAGCTGAAATATAACCTATCTGAAATATCTCCAGTAGTTGCATTACCTCACAGCGTTGACAATGTGAAAAAGGTCACTGAAATAGAAGGAGTAGAAATTCATCAATGTTTGATAGGAACTTGCACAAACGGCCGGCTATCAGATTTTCAGATTGCTGCTAAGATTTTGAAAGGTAGAAAAGTTCATCCTAATGTTAGATTACTAATTCTTCCTTCATCGAGACAGGTATATCTTGATGCATTAAAAGAGGGTATTATTGATGTGCTTGTTGAATCGGGTGGAATATTACTCCCTCCAGGATGCGGGCCTTGTCTTGGTGCTCATCAAGGTGCACTTGCACCCGGAGAACGATGTTTAAGTTCTGCGAATCGTAACTTTAAAGGTCGAATGGGATGCAGAGATGCTGAGATATATCTTGCAAGTCCAGCTACAGTTGCCATCTCTGCAATCCACGGAACGATTACCGATCCCCAAAAGGAGGTATCGTAAATGAAGATTTGGAAATACGGCGACAATATCAACACTGATATGCTCTTCCCAGGAAAGTATGTTTATACCTGTAATACACCTGAAGAAATCAAGCCGCATATACTAGAAGATCTCGATCCGTCTTTTGCTAAAAATGTAAAAAAGGGCGACATAATTTTTGCTGGTAAGAACTTTGGATGCGGTAGTTCCAGAGAACAACCTGTTTTAGGATTAAAAGCAGTTGGCATTGCTGCAGTTGTTGCTGAGAGTTTTGCTCGAATATTCTATCGTTCTTCAATTAATCAAGGACTTCTACTGATTGAATGCCCTGATGCCGCAAATGCCTATTCTGAAGGAGATAAAGTATCGCTTGATATTAAAAATGGAAAAATCATCGTTGGTAAAAAATCATTTTCATTTCCCAAGCTTCCTAAAGATATCATTGCTATCCGTGATGCTGGTGGACTTTTACCATTCACCCGAATAAAATTAAAAAAGAGTAAAAATTGAATTCTATTGCTTTAATAAACTTAGATTTTCATATACATTTCTATATGCTCTGTTCCTGCTTCAAGAAATTGTTTGCCTCTTTTCTTAAAACCTAATTTTTCATAAAAATCACTTATATATGTCTGAGAATGAAGACAAATTTCATTATACTCTTTTTTCTTACAATAATCGATAAGATAATCTGTGATTTGCTTTCCAAACCCTCTTTTTCTATATTCTTTTAAAATTGCAATTCTTTCGAGTTTAACACAATGGTTGGTTCTTAGTCTTGCACAACCAACGGGTTTATTATTAAAAAAAGCAATTATTTGCACTGCTTCTGAGTCTAGTCCATCCATTTCCAAAGCATATGGTACATTTTGCTCTTCAATAAAAACCTGTTTTCTGATTTCAAAAACCTGATTTAACTCTTCTTTGGTTTTAACCTGTCTAATTTCAAGTTCCTTCATTGTATTCAATGCAATGATTATAACTTTAAAAATAAATAGGGTTGATTTTGAAATAATAGCTTTAATCTTCTTCGTAAATCTCTAGTGTTTCAAAGAATTCCGGTTTAAAAATATAGCCATACTCTGTCTTTTCTATAAGACCTTTTTTTATACACAATTCAAATAAATCATCCTTTATTTCGTCTTCATCTTTCTTTCCTTTAAATTTAGGAATTGGTCTTTCCAATCTTTTTGTCATCTCTCCATCACCTCTTTCATATTGTGTTAATCTTTATCGTGATATTTGTTGTCAGTGATGTTATATAAAGCTATGGTGTAAAAAAGTCAAAATGAAAAAATGCAATAAAAGAAAAGAATTATGGGATGTCTGTCACAATCAATTCCTTAACAGGAGTACCATCACTCCAAAGTCCCATAAAACGTTGCTCGGGTGTATTGCCTAAACAATATTCTCCATTTAATCCATAAAAAGCAAAATCCGTAAGCGCATCAAACAGTTTCCAAGTACTATAGAAATCCATAGCATCTACAGTAGGGTGAGATACATCAGAAATACAAACTGGAGCAAGATGATCTGCAACAAGATCAGGATCGCCGTAGGTGTCTGTTACTTGTATAACAAAATCTTTATTTGATAGGGGAATCTGATCACAACCATAAAAAATTCTTTTACCTGATTCGTTTTCTACGACTGTATCATCTTCTCCAACAATAACAAGCATAAGGGTTTCATTTGAGATCTCAGATAGATTAACTGTTACACATACTGGAAAACCTGGTTGAACAGGCATAATTGCTTTTGGAGTTGGTAGGTTGAATTTTTTTGCAAGGGCTGCCATATTTGCTGTAAGCCCTCCACCCAATGAATGTCCAGTTATAGCAAATTTATCTAATTCTGGAGCAACATGATCACCTTTTTTTAGTATAATAATAGCAGCTTTCACAGTAATAATAGCGTTAAAATTAAACAATCTATAGCCTAGTAACAACCCTCGTTGATATCTCGGAAATACTACGATATTTCCTCTCTTAACAATATGATCAATCCATGCTTTATAGAAATAAGGGAGCATAGCAGACCAGCCATGAAGGAAAACGATTAATGGAGCTGATTCTGGAGTTGGATCAGTGGGTTCAAATATCCAAAATTGCCGAGCACCCCACCAGTACCTACTTTCACGAACTCCATTGTATGAATAATTAGAGCCTCCTGGACCGTCATCTGGTTGTTCTGGTGGTAAAGGGGGATCCAAGGTCGCAAATAAATTATTTGAAATATCACTACTCTCATCATTATTAGCAAATATTTGTGCTGAAATAGGGTATACTAATCCAATGGTCAAAAGGCATGAAATAAGGATAAAACATGTGATTGTTTGTTTTCTTCTCACAGTTTCTATTCCCCCTTTCATAATATAGTAACTATCGAATATAAAGATATCTATGAAATTTAAGAGTGTATTATTTAAAACCAATTAATATGATCTTAAGGATGGGAGAGTGAGGAGGAGGTGAGGAGAGATGGGAAAAAGGATTACTCCCCCATCCAAACACAATAATATATTATTTTATCACCTATATAAATATTTTCATATAAAAATAATATTTTAGTGATTGTTGTTGATTGAAAAAATTATTTTGGGAATTACTGGAAGGGAAGAGGGGGGATAAAATATGAAGAACTTAAAATGAAAAATCTAAATTTTCCCTTCCTAGTAATCCATTAATCCTGTATAGAATATAAGTACATTTTTCGTAGATAGCTATTCAAAGAATATAATAGGTATATGTGCAAAAGTATATGCAGATTATATTCTGTTTTTAAAGTTCTTTTGCAATTAAATCTTTTCTAATATCATCTAACTTTTTCCATTCAGTAACATTACGAGAAATACCTACTGTTCCAATTATTTTCCCAGTTTTGTCGTATCTCGGTACTTTAATTACTGAAAACCATCTTTCTAAGCCATCTGAACCCGTGATTTTTTCGATTTTGTCTATGACTCTTTTTCCTTGCAAAATCATATTATCGTCATCAAATGCCTTATGAGCCTGATCATGTGGTAGGAAATCAAAGTCGTTTTTACCTATCATATCCTCAGGTTTTACATTCCAATGCTCTGCTTTTGCCTTATTTACCAAGATAAATCTGTTCTTATCATCCTTGAAATATATGGAATCCGGTATGTTATCCATCAAAGTCTGAAGCAGTTCGTGTTCCTTTGCTAATTCTTCCTCTGCATTCTTCCATTCAGTAATGTCTCGTGAGATGCCCATCGTACCAATTATTTCTCCTTTTGTATTAAACCGAGGTATCTTAGTTACAGAAATCCATTTTTCAGAGCTATCGGTGTGTGTAAGTCTCTCAACCTTATTTACTACGGGTTCTCCAGTTTCCTTAATCTTATTGTCATCGTCAAACGCTTGTTTTGCTTGTTCTTCAGGCAGGAAGTCAAAATCAGTTTTTCCCATCATGTCATCTGGAGTAACATTAGAATGTTGGGCTTTTGCCTTATTTACTAAAATAAATCTATGTTGATCGTCCTTGAAATACACAGAATCTGGAATGTTGTTGATAAGCGTGGTAAGAAGTTCATGCTTTTTTTCTAGTTCCTGTTCAGCCTTTTTTCTCCTTGAAATATCATAAATTATTTCTGTTGATCCCAGTAATATACCTTCTTTATTTTTTAAGACATTAACTGATAAATCGACATCAACGACTCTTCTATCTTTTCTTACTATTTTAGTTTCAATTCGATTCTTATTTCCTACATCCTGAGCATATTGAGCTTGGATTTTTTCCCATTCAGTTGGCGGATAAAGTGATTGAATGGGTTTCATATATAGATCATCGTACTCCATGTTAAAAAGTTCCTCAACAAGTTTATTCCACGAAACAATATTTTTGTCTTCATCGGTTAAAACGATTGCAAATGATGAATTTTCAAAAACAGCTCTATATCGTTCTTCAGATACAGCTAGCTCTTCTTTAGCCCGTTCCTGCATGGTAATGTCCCTGGAGACACCCATTGTTCCAACAATATCTCCCTCTGCATTATATCGAGGGATTTTGGTCACAGAAATCCATTTTTCAGAGCCGTCGCCGTATGTAAGTTTCTCAACTTTGTTGATTATAGGATTGCCTGTATTCATAATATTTGTATCATCATCGTGAATCTTTCTAGCTTGATCTTCTGGAAGGAAATCAAAATCAGTCTTTCCAACCATCTCTTCTGGGGATACATTAGAATGTTGGGCTTTTGCCTTATTTACTAAAATAAATCTATGTTGATCGTCCTTGAAATATACAGAATCTGGGATGTTTTCCATGAGAGTAGTTAGAAGTTCGTGTTCTTTCTTACGTCTCTCTTCTGCTTCATTTCGTGCTGTAACATCTCTTACAATCAAAACAAAATTATCAACTTCATTCTCCTCTTTTACAAGGAAGAACGAGCTTATTTCAACATCTAATAACTTACCTTTGTTGTTTTTTATTTCAGTTGTATAGCTTCTCGTTATTTTTTCTGAAAGTAATTGTTCAAATTGGCTTACGACAATAGGTGAAGATTCCGCAGTTAGAAATGCCATACTAAAAAGATTCTTTCCAATTAAAGCATCTTTTGTTAGATCTAGCATTTCACATAGTTTTGTATTCACATCTAGTATGTTGCCCCTTGCGTCTAGTACAAAAATACCGTCAGTTGCATATTCAAAGAGCCCACGATATTTCTTCTCACTCTCCCTAAGTTTGTTCTCTCCTTTCTTTCTTTCTGTTATATCCCAAACCAAGACGAACATTACTGGCTTATTACCCATTCTAAAAAGAGATACGCTAATCTCAACAGGTATGTAACTTCCATCTTTGCAAATACTCTCTGTCTCAATATTCAGGCCGCCTCGTGCAGCTAATTCATCTTTAAATTCAAGCCAATCTATTTCTTTAGGCAGAATATCCTTTAACGATAGACGAAGTAGTTCATCCCATTCGTAACCAAAAAGTTCTGATGATTTCTGATTTGCTTCCAAAATTTGTCCTTCAAAAGTAGTTAAGAAAGCTGCAGCATTTACCTGTTCAAATAAGGTTCTATATTTACCATCAGGAATAAAATAACCAGTGGATTTACCTTCTATAAAATCCTTTTTTAATTTTAACGTCATAATACATCACGTATGTCGCATCCCATCTGACTTGTTGATATCAAAATACATTTTTGATATTTAAATATGTGTTTTATTTTCTAAAGTGGAATAGAAGGAATTTAAGGTTATTTAAATCATCCTCCATCTTCTCCTGTAGTTATCCTCTTCCCAAGTTTCAATAAACTTGTTTTTTTCATCTATACATCCACTCAATCCAACACAGATGAGCAGAACAGCTATTACAAATATTATTAGATGTTTATTCATTTTTAATCATTTTTTTATTAACTATCGATAACATTGAGACTATAACTGTGAAGATTAATAGATAAAAGCCTGCATTAAATAATGTTCGGGATAAGAATACTTCCTCTTGAGTATCTATTCCTAAAGCTACAGCTACAAAATAACCACCCAACATAAGTATAATCGATAGTAATAATAATCCTATTAATAAATATTTAATTACCGTCTTTTTATTTAATTCTTTATTTCTATTATATGGTTGGTTAAATCGGATTAAGCCCATAGTTCTTACCTCACTTGGCTCCAATGACTGCTTTACAGCTAGGACATATTAAAATGTATTTCTTCTCTTTAATTGGAATGCCCGAACCTCTACTACCACCTGTACGAATATTTGACTTCCCAACAAACATTCTCATTTTGTTTGTCTCGATAATTGGCTTACCCTTATAGTGACAAAAATTACATTCAACTTCTTTATCATCATATCGTTTTCTTAATATCATTTCCTCCATCAACCTCTTAAGAGATGGTTATTCTTCTTCAAGTACTTTCTTCATTTCTTCATATTCTTTTTTGCTGATTTCACCTTTAGCATATCTTGTTTTTAATATTCGCATTGATTCGGTATTTACCTTCTTATCAGTTCTTTTCCCTTTCTCCTCTTCATCTTTTGAATCTTCATCTTTAATACTATGTGATGGTGAAATCGCTTCGATCTCTAATTTTTTATCTTTCTTCTTCCTAGAATGTAAAAGTGCCATAACTCCACCAATCAAGAAAAAAGGACCAGCCAATAAATAGTAGGCAGATATAGATATAAATCCGAAAATACCTGCAATAATCATCAACCCTCCACCGATCTTAGCTCGTCTATCTGCTATAACCCCACCAACTAATCCAATGATTGAGAATAATAACGCAGATGTACCCAAGCCTATGATTAGGCTTGCATCTTCATAATAGAAAGCTTCGCCTAGTGCACCTATCATCATTACAAAGAACGCACTTATTAGACCAAAAATGCCTCCAATGATACCTAAAATCTGCTCAATTTTCATCTTTATCACTATTCACTAAAGTATGCTTCTGCAGGAACTACACCATATGTATCATAAACTAATTTATCCAAAATCGCATCTTCTGGAATTTCAAAATATATATACCATGATGCTTGATTACCTGGCGTGATTTCATCAGGCTTACCATCTTCATCCCCTTTGTAGTTATAAACCTCCTCACTAGTGTAAAGTTCGAAATTGTAGGGATTTGTGCTGATAGAGTCGTCATTATCTGCTGAATTAGCTAGTGTGATATTCACATAGATAAACGTGTTACCTTCATCTGGCGTCTGCCAATAATAGTCACCAATGTTTGAATAACTATAATTGTCAATAATTAAAGTTGCTAAATAGACGTCATGAAAACCAGTTTTAATGTTAGCAAGATTTGCACTTTTCTCAGCCACCCATGCATCATATTTTAACTTCCATTCAGTTGAAACCTCTAAATCTTCAGATATTTCAAAAGCAACATAGAATGATGCGGAGGCGCCTTCTGATATTGAGTCGACCTCTGAACCTCCAGAGCCAAAAATCCATTCAGAACTATACGTCCCGTTGGGTGTCCATAGTTTAAAGAAAATTGAACTAGTTGATAATTCCTCTTCTGCCTCATTTTTCATAGTGAAAAACACATAGAGAAAGATGTTCCCACTCGATGCGGCTTGACCATTATCATTGTAATTACGTTTTTCAACACTATCAACTGTCAGTGATATTTTTCCTTCTGGAACTGTAGTACAACCACTTAGAATAAGACTTACAAGAAAAATAACTATTACTAGGAATAATCTTATATTTTTTCTTTTTTCTTTTTGCATAATCCTTTGCCTCCTTATTATTTTCTAAATGCCCACGTCATTATCAAAATTACAATGAACATCACCAATAACAACACGTTTAACAATCCCGTAGGACTTGGACCAGAAAAAGGTATTTTATACAATGAAGTAATGATGCCAAGAACACACCCAAGAGTAGCAGTTCCGATATATGATTGTTTACTCTTTAAGGCTAGTATAAATGAAAAAATGAGTAAGAATCCAGCGATTATTTGTATTAAAGATAATAAGACGGTTTCTATTTCCACTTTTTCACCCCTAAATCCCACCGAATTCATCAAAAAATAAACTAAGGAACCATAAGATTCCTGAAATTAAAGTTAGGATTCCAATTACAAGAAATGCAATTGATAACAGTTTAGTTTCTTTTTCTTCTACCATTTTTCGCATAATCCTTTGCCTCTCATTTATCTCTTGGTACGTATATCGTGGATTACCACATTATCGTCAGTAGTATGTCCACAATTCGGACAATGTAAAACACCCTGTTTTAATGGATGGGGTTGTAATCTTGTGCCACAAAATCTACAACTATACCATGTCATTCCTTTGCCTCCAATCTCCTTTGAATCTTCTTATTTAATTTAAATGTTGCCACATGTGACCATAATGCAACAAATGTAACAAGATACGGGATTACAAAATGTTATTAAATCACAATCAATTAGTGGAGTTGGAGGAATCTGTATCGGATTAAATAAGTGGGATTATCTTCAAATTGGTATTCTTACTATTTTTATGGTTTTTGTTATGGTATTTTATTATGTTTCTGGAGTTGTTACTGAAACTTGGAATATCACATCAGGTTTAATTGTCCTAGTTCTGCATGTTATTGAAGCATCTATTATTTCGATACACTCAATTATTAGAGGAAGGGAAATTGTAGAAGAAAATAGATATAGAAGAGGTGTGAGTCATAAAAGAATTGGAAGAACCTTTGAGTTTGTATTCTTTCTGTCTTTGTTTGTTGCTACTGTATTAATGAGCTTTGCACTTCAACATTATAGAATAGAGGATTTGAGTGATTTTGTCTATTTTTCATTATTTAGTAATTTAAGTGTATTTTTCTATATTTGTGCTGTAGTTTTTGGAGTGGGATATTATTGCCTCAAAATATATGATTAAATTGTTCTCTTTAAAAGATTGATATGAAAATATACGCCTTATGGAGATATAATTAAATATATAAAATACATAGCATTTTTAAATGAAACTTAATTTACTTAAGGTATCTGTTATCAGTGTTAGCATAGGTTTTATAATTTTAATTATCGCATTTCTATTGTATTATTCCTCCAATCCAAGAATGTTCTCTTTTTCTTTCTTTAGCATTTCTGGATTTTTATTAATTTTTATTACAGGATTTTATTATATTAAAATTACGAAAAATAAATATTCATTCACTTTTTGGTTAATATTAATCGTAGTTGTCATAATGATTTTTTTATTTATAATCCAAGATAGTATTTTTGGAATGAGAATTGATGAGATGTCCTATGATATTGCTACATTCTATTAGGAGTAACTCCAACTGCCAATAGTTAGTGAAGCCTACTTTGAAGGTGTTTAATGATTGTGTTTTGGGTCATTTTGGGTTAAATCACTAGGGCTAAATATGCCTTTTATTTACAGAAAGTTGCATTAATTCCTGTTTTTCATTAATTTCAATTTCAACATCAAAAAACTGTTTCAGGAGCCAGATATTGGTTTTGGCATGATTGCTTAGTTCTCTAACCATACAAACTGATTTATCTTCTGTAAGAGCCATATAAGGTAGTATTTGATCCATTGCAAATGTATCAATTGTAGCGCCAAGTTTAATATCATTGATAAGTTGATTAGCCGCATTCTCTCCTATTTCTTCAGATGAAACTCCTTTTTCTCCGAGAACAGTAGATCCCAAAACAGTAGAATTTGATGTAGACCACAAGGTTATTCCTGTGCCTGCAGAAAACGATGTGGTTTTATCAATCGTAATAGAAGTTTGTAAATTGTTTTTTACTGCCACTTTAATAGCAGTATGCTTCATTCTTTGAGCAATATGGTCTGGAAGATTAGCGATATTTATAATTCCTCTAATTTCTTTAAAAACTTGTTTATCCGCTAATCCTAATGGTTGTAAATTTCTTACGGGGAATATTTTTAAAATTGCCTCTCCACCGCCTTTAGGGTAATATCCTCTTTTTATTAGTTTTACTTCAGTTTTTATACCCATTTTTTGAACGAGAGGTAAAAAAACATTTACAAAATAATCCCAAGATGGAGACCATTTCACATCAGTCCCACCTCTCAATTTTATTGTGATAGGATTGTTTGTTTTCAAAGAACAGAGAATGCATGCTTGAAACACCAAAGTAATACTTCCGGCCGTGCCAATATCAAACTTATAATCTCCAGGCTTTACATTCCCTGGAGAAAATGTCAGCTTGGAAGAACCTACAGACAAACCCTCAACATCTGCTCCACAAAGAGACTGCATACACGATATTGCAGTATGATGTTGTGCTCTTAAACCAGGATTTGGACGTTTCGCTCTAATATTAATTATTTCGACAGGTTTATTTGTTAAAACAGATAATGCAACTGCATAACGTAATATCTGCCCCCCTCCTTCTCCGTAAGAACCATCTATTCTTATCAAGGCATCATCAACTAACCCTTAATATTATCAAATAATAACTGGAGAGCAGCATTACACGTACTATCTTTGTTTTGAATTCTATCTCCTTTAAAAAGAAATTTTCTAACTTCAACCTTTTTTAGAGCAGCAATTCCTATATAAACCAGTCCTACAGGTTTGTCCTTAGTTCCACCAGTAGGTCCAGCTATACCGGTTGTTGATATACCAATATCTGTATTTGATCTTTCTTTTATTCCAATAGCCATTGCTTCTGCAGTTTGCTTGCTTACTGCACCATACTGCTTAAGAATGTCTTTAGATACTCCAAGAAGTTCTGTTTTTGATTTATTACTGTAAGCTACTACTCCTCTTTCAAAATATTCAGAACTACCAGATATGTTAGTTAATGTATGTGCTAGCAATCCTCCGGTACATGATTCCGCAGTTGCAACTGTGAGATGTTGTTTTTTAAGTTCATTAGAAATCTTGTTGATGAGCTCCTTATCTTTCAACGAATTAACCTCCAAGGCAGGTAAATGTTCTTGTTCATATAAAATGGTTACATAACATCAAAGGTTAAATAGGAAAATTCTAATGTTCTGCATTACACCTAATTTAATTAGCCCCGTAGTGTAGTGGTTAACATAAGAGACTCTGGATCTCTAGTCGCCAGTTCGAATCTGGCCGGGGCTGTCTGTAACAGAGTAGTGAGATAGTATGGAGCTGGGAAAGAGTGTTTCCAAAGACTTCATTCGGGAGATAATTGATGAAGATCTGAGGACGAAGAAGTACAACGGTCGTGTTCACACGCGATTTCCTCCTGAACCAAATGGGTATTTGCATATTGGACATGCGAAATCCATTTGCCTTAACTTTGGCATCGCAGAGGATTATGGAGGTCTTTGTAACCTTCGTTTCGATGATACTAACCCCGAAAAAGAAGAGGAGGAATATGTAAAATCTATTATTGAAAATGTTAAGTGGCTTGGGTTTGATTGGGAAGATCGACTCTTTTTTGCCTCAGATTATTTTGATCAAATGTACGATTATGCAGTTGAACTAGTGAAGAAAGGAAAGGCTTTCGTCGATGATTTATCTGCTGAAGAGATCACTGAGTATCGTGGCACCCTGACAAAACCCGGAAAGAATAGTCCTTATCGTGAACGTTCTGTAGAAGAAAATCTTGAACTATTAGAACGCATGAGGAAAGGTGAATTTGCTGATGGAGAAAAGGTCCTACGGGCCAAGATCGATATGGCACATCCGAATCTTAATATGCGCGATCCAGTAATGTACAGAATCCTTCATGCTTCTCATCATCGTTCAGGGGACAAATGGTGTTTATATCCCATGTATGACTGGGCACATGGTCTTGAAGATTCTATTGAAGGCATTACCCATTCTATTTGCACTCTAGAATTTGAGAACCATCGACCTCTTTACGATTGGTTTCTAGACGCTCTTGGAGTCTATCATCCTCAACAAATCGAGTTCGCCCGTCTTAATCTAACATACACTATCATGAGTAAAAGGATGCTTTTAGATCTGGTACAAGGTGGATATGTTAAAGGATGGGACGATCCAAGACTTCCTACAATCAGCGGAATGCGTAGACGAGGGTATTCGCCCTCAGCGATTAGAAATTTCTGTAAACGAATTGGTGTGGCGAAGGTCAACAGTATGGTCGACTTTGATTTTCTGGAATATTGTGTAAGAGAAGATTTGAATAAAACTTCTCCCAGATTTATGGGTGTGCTTCGTCCTCTAAAGGTCGTTTTAGATAATTATCTAGAAGACAAGGTCGAAGAGATGGAAGCTATAAACAATCCTGAAAATCCAAATGCAGGAACACGGAAGATTCCATTTTCAAAGGTTCTGTATATTGAACAAGATGATTTTATGGAGGATCCTCCAAAGAAGTTCTATAGACTAGCACCGGGTCGGGAAGTACGGTTTAGATATGCCTATTTTGTAACTTGCAAGGAAGCAATCAAAAAGAATGATAAAGTAATAGAGCTTCGATGTACTATAGATCCAGAGACTTGTGGTGGTTATGCTCCAGATGGAAGGAAGGTGAAATCAACTATACACTGGGTTTCTGCTGATCATGCTATTGATGCAGAAGTTCGATTATACGATAGGTTGTTCACTGTAGAGGATCCTGCAGGACATAAAAATACTGATTTTAAAGAATTCCTTAATCCAAACTCACTTGAGTTACTTACATCGTGTAAAGTTGAACCTGCCTTGCAGAATTTAAAAACATTCGACCGATTTCAGTTTGAACGCTTAGGTTATTTTTGTATTGATCCTGACACCACAGACAAAAAACTTGTAATAAACAAGACTGTTGGACTTCGTGATACTTGGGCAAAGTTACAACAAAAGCAACAAATAAAACAGTAATTTGGATTACTCTTATTATTTACATATGTTTTCATCAATGTTAATTATTAGCCCCGTATTGTAGCGGTCAATCATGTTGGCCTTTGGAGCCGACGACAGTGGTTCGAATCCACTCGGGGCTACTACTTTTTAATTGTAAGCATAGTCTATCCAAAAAATTATATAAGCACATGACAATCCCCTCCGCCATATTTATTACTGTTAGCCCTGTGGTGTAGTGGTCAACATTTTGGCCTTTGGAGCCAGCGACAGCGGTTCGAATCCGCTCAGGGCTGTCTGCTCCCGTGGTGTAGTCCGGCCAATCATTCCGGCCTTTCGCGGGTTGTATATAAATCATCCAACCTGAAGAAAGCCGGCCACTCGGGTTCGAATCCCGACGGGAGCATGCTACTTCTAATCATTTATAATGTATAAAAGATAAATATTAAAAATCTAACAATGGTTTGATTTAAAGGTCATGGAAAATTTAATAATCCTTATTAATAAACACAAAGATTATAGGCATCTATCTCTTACAACTCTTTTATGGTTGGAATTGTTTATCCTACTGTTGAAGAGATTCAGTATAATAATACTATTGCAGTTGAAATGTTTAGAAAAAGTAAACAGGATCGAGCAAAAACAATTAGTCTTTCTTATATACAAAAAGCTATAGATAAAGTAAAAATGAATCCCGGTGATATATACGATAAAGCGGCACTATTGCTCTATGAATTAACACGCATACATGCTTTTGAAAGTGGAAATAAACGAACTGCTTTTCTCACAACAAAAAAATTTGTCCTAAAGAATGAAGTGTAATGTCAACAGACATTTGCAACATTCTCACTGAAATAGAGATTTGCAGGATAGTCATTTATCCCTAAATGAAATCTATCATAGTTTGACCAATGATTATATTCGTCCAGAAG
>Ga0209636_10003220_pt1 | contig 16631 bp, 13 predicted proteins | sample DeeMarSWOR152_54_FD_187464 | JGI IMG/M metagenome (GOLD analysis project Ga0209636, IMG submission 187464) | Marine sediment microbial communities from White Oak River estuary, North Carolina - WOR-1-52-54 (SPAdes) (version 2) | ecosystem: Environmental > Aquatic > Marine > Intertidal zone >...
CCTTAGGCGCAACCCGGCGCCAACGCCCCATCTCAACCCCTGGGGTATTTCGCCATACTCCTGCCAGATATTCCCACCATCGATGAAAACGACACCGCCTAATATTTTGTACAACGGAAAACGTAATTCGGCGGAGAATTCTCCCAAGAATCGACCGCCCAACGGATTATCGTTATCATCAACTGGACCGATGGTCCTTTCCGCATATCCACGCACCGATGAAGAACCGCCGCAATAGAAGCGTTTGTAGACCGGAACCTCAGTCGTGGGCGCGAAAGGTTTCACCATACCCGCCTTCAACGCCGTAGCGAAAATCATACCGACAAGAGGTCTGTAAAAACGTATCTGAGCAGTTGGACGAACATAATCAACATCTGAAGGAAAGACGATACCACTAACCTCGAAATTCACATTTGTGTAGCTGCCTCGTGTCGTGTAGAACGGATCATTTCTCCTGTCTCGCAACCAGCCGACAATAATACCATGCAGCAAATCACGCTGCGTGCTATCGACCTGATCATAATATGTGCTGATATGCTCCACTTCGTACTTAGCAGACAAGTCACTGGCCCCAAGCTCAAACCGGGTCACAATATTTCCACCCAGCGATTGTGTTTCGTAGCCTATTTCTTCGAGTCTTTTAAAGAAAAATCCAAAGCCAACCTTACCAGGCAAGAGAATAACCCTCGGGAAAGTCACGTTGGTGCTAACTCTTTGTTCGACAAAACTCAACTTGCCTTCTAGATTACCCTGCCATGCCCGGCCGAACATGTTGTAGTGCGTAAAACCAAAACCAAACCGCAACCGATCCCGCGTTCCATAGCCAGCGCGAAGGTTGACTGCCATCCACTCTCTTTCCGTGAGCAAGAATCGTATGTCTTTATGATCAGGAATTTCTGCTTTCTCAACTTGGGCTCTTATTGCCATGAAGATACCCAATCTATATAGTTTACGCTGACTGTCCAATATCCGAGCATAACGAAAGACGTCACCGTGTGCCATATTCAGGTGACGCATCACAACCGAGGTGTCTGTATGCCTCAGCCCCAGTATCTCGATCTGGCCAACATACTGCTTTGCTCCTTCAACAATACTGTGGGTGACAACAACCCGCTCTTTCTGAACGCGGTATTCAGACTCAACCTTTATATCAGCATAGCCTAAATCATCATACAAATATCTAATGACGTAGTTATCCGCGGTGATCTTGCGCGGGTCGAAAATCTGACCTGACTGCATCGTTACTTTCTGAACCAAGGACTCAGCAGTAAAGATGTTATTACCTTCGAAGGCAACAGTCTCAACAAAATGCTGTTTGCCTTCGATGATTTTCAGGAAGATATCCAGACGCATGTCGATACTGTCATAGCTCAATGCATGATCGACATTCGCATCGAGAAAGCCCTCATAAACATAGAGATTCTTTATTGCTACCAGATCTCCATTGAAAACATCTTCATTGAAAACACCCTTACGAAAAAGATTTCTCGTTTTGGTCAACATGATTTTCCTGATTGCTGATTCCTTGAAATACTCGTTGCCTGTAACCTCGATACTCCGGACACGGAAATCAGAGACACTCATCAGTAAGAGAATAATACCAATCATCTCATCTTTATATGAAACTCCAAATCAACGCTAGTGTTACGGTTTTCCTGGTCATATAATGTGAAAATCGAGATTTTGTCAGTTAGATCGTAACTGGCGCCCACCTGATACAATTCCCATGACTCCACGCCCGTGCTATAATGTAGCCTGAAGCCTTCGGTAATACTCTTCTCAATACCGATGCGCATTGTTGTTGGATTACTCAAGTCGCCGGTAATGGTGAATTCATCCAAACCGAGAATCTCTTGGGTCGTCTTCTCGATGTTGTGGCGGACCATATCTAGTGCGTAATCCTTCACCTTCCCCTTCAGATCCAGTTCTTTTGCCACGCCGCCTACGGCACCGGGACGACGCTGTCCGATCAAAATGAGGCTAACAATATCTTGTTCAGGCAATGGCGGTTCTGAATTCAATTCCAGCTGCCAGTTCGCCACGGTTCCTTGAAGAAGCAAAAATATTTCATAATCACCCTCGGCCGCGGCTACTGTACTGGTTGCTGTGAGGTCAATTACCGGATCGATCCTGTAAGGATCATCAAACTGGATAATCGCATCTACGATTGTGAACTTCTTACCGAGATATTGAATCGTACCCTCATCCACCGCGGCAATCGTGCCGTAAACATTGAGACGCGCGAGATAACCCTTCAATTGCAGGTCGGCTTTTACGGCCAGATTGGCAACGTTATTGGCAATGACCATGCTGTCCGGTACTGTAATACCCACGTCACAATAGATACGTCTAGAAATCTCTGACTGTTGCGGCGCGGGCCGGTTTGCATTTGTTAAGAGCCTCACATATGTCTGCAACTTCATGGGTGCGGTGTAAGCTGCTTCATCAATGACTACTTCACCACTGATCCGCAAAGTATCTTCTCTTGCCCCAGCATGCAAATCAGCACTACATACTACATAGCCAAAATCCTTGCTAGCATAATCAATTCGGTCCAATTCAATATTGAGCAGCATTGTGTCAAGTAGGCCTCGAGAAACGTCGGCAAAACCGGTAATTCCGAACCGACCCTTGTTGACCTTCCCGGCTAGCTGATCAATCGTGGCCAGTCCATTTTTAAATCTTAACAGACCGTTAACCGAATCGACTGAAATGTCACCCGCCTTGTACGATGCGTCGGTCAAAGACAGCATGCCATCAACGTCAAGCGTCTTGGGCGTGCCTTGAACACGTAAGTCGAATCTGAGGAGGCCGCGGATAGCGGGATCCTTTGGTAGTAAATAGGCAATATTTGCCAGCTGTATCTGTGCTGACCTCGCCGTGATGTCCATTGCCTGAGAGTCAAATTCTAGTGGCATGCTCCCGCTTACGTATAGATTCTGCTGCGCGATGATAAATTCACAGGGCCGCAGGTGAATTACGCGGTCTTGTAGATGAGCGTTTATCGAGCCCACATTCTCGAGCGGCTGCTGCTCAACAAGTAGTTTTATCGTGTCGATCTGAACCGTACCCGTCGCATCTTTGAGCTGTGCCAATGTACCTTCTGCAGATATCTGAGCAGTGACATATCCAGTTGTCGGTGTGATGTATCTATCAAGTAAATAATGCCTTAGTTGTAAATCCGCGATGCAAGGAAAAACACCACCCAGGATCATCGTCGCGTGAAGGATTAAATCCTCCTCATCAGTCATGAATGAGAATTGCAGCGTGTCGTCGTCGAGTCGACATTCGAGGTGATGGTCTCCGAATGCCAAGGTGTCGTAAACGAAATCATTAACGAAAATTTCCCCCTGGACTCTCGGCACATGGACATTTCCTTGTGCCTTCAAGTCTAGACCCACGGTGCCACCTAACGGAAGTGTCGCCGTACCGAACACCTCGGGTGCTTTGAACACAATACCATCGCTGTGCACCGATGCCGTGAAATCCTGGTTTTCGATGTCGTAAGAACCCCCAAGCACGATCTCACCACGCTCGCTCTGGATCAATCCGGAATCGAGGTACGCAACACCGCCGTGCAGGGATAAGTCAAGATCCACGCCGGCGATTTGCTCGCTATAGACTCGAGCTTCAGTAATTCTGAGTTTCGCTATAGCTTGAGGGTTATCCAACGATCCAGACACGTTCAGCTTACACCACAGTTTTCCGGCTATATTCTCAGGCGCGCTGATGAAAGTATTCCAGACACTCAAATCACTACATGACAGATCAATATTCGCCGTTGATATCTCCTTCGTCTTAGTATTAAAAAGCAAAGACAAATCCATTGCTACTCGTCGGCTAATGAGCGCGAAATCATCCAACTCTAACGTATCGTTCCGATAGTAAACACGACCCGTGAATGACGGTTCGAAGTCGGCATAGTCGAACTTTCCCTCGAGTGTACCCTTGAAATATGGTTTTGTAAAATCCTCCTTAAGATTGCCGCGCATGCGTAGATTGCCCAGATTTGAACGGATATCGCAATCCAAATACGTGTTCTCCAGACGAACTATCAGTTCCATTGAATCCCTTTGATAGATCTCTTTCCTTAAGGATTTTGTCCTTGCTCGTAGACGTGCATCCACTTGCAGGTGGCGAAATTCAGGCACAAGCCAGCCCACTTCGACAGCTCCGTTTAGATCGTTTTCGAGATAACGAATTGCCAGCTGGGTAAGCGACCGTAATTCAATAGCCGAAAACCTACCACTAACCGAACCTTGACCGCGAATCTTACCACTAAGCCCCGGTATGCCGAGATCCTCAGCCGCAACCGCCATGTCGTATTCCAGTGCAAGATCATTTTGCTCACCCAACGGAATAGTGCCGTTTATCTCAACCCGGGATTTGTCAGTCACCAGCCGCAGGCTATCGATTATGATCCGGTCGTGTATCATACTACCTTGCGTAACCAGCGAAACCTTAATCGGAGTGCTGCCGAGTTTTCCAAGAACCCCACTGTTTTCTACCGAGAACTCACGAATTCTCATGACGAAAGCCGAGGGTTCGACGGCTTTCTCTTCCGATTTCTCAGGGAGATTTTTGATGATTTCGTCAATTCGATCGAGATCGACTTGCAGCCCGGAAAGCTTAACTGATTTAAGATCCAATTCTCTTGCCAATAAGCGGAAGGGATTATAACTAACCGCTAGCTCTTCAATTTGCACGGTGTTTGCGAAATCAATATCTTCCAGGTGTACTTTATAGAAAAGATTCCCACTTAAGCGACCGATGACCAAAGACATACCCGTGGCATCGACCAGGGCCGTCTCAATCTTTTGCTTCACATATCTCAGGATAAAAGGTGTACCCGCAAGGAGGAAAACGATGACGAAGAAAACGGCGATCAAAATGAGCACCAAAAAAAACTTGCGCATCGTCAGATTATAACACACAATACCCGTTCGTCAATATTGACATGACTCTGTTTTCGCATATAATTGCAGCAAGGAGACAATATGACTCATTGGCGAAAACCATTGGATACTGATAAGATTAAGGTAGCCCACGGCGATATTCATATCATCAAGGAACGGTGTAAAGGCTGCGGCTTCTGCGTTGAGTATTGCCCGCGAGATGTTCTTGAACTATCTGAGGAATTCAACCAGAAGGGCTATCATCCGCCAATCGCCGTTAACGCCGATGCCTGCGTCGAGTGCCACCTATGCGAAATGCTGTGTCCTGAATTCGCAATATATGTTGTCCTTAAGGATGAGAGTAAGACGGACAACATATTAGCCGAAAAGAAATAAAGGTCTTTAAAGAGTTGGGTCAATTTGACAGAGTTAGCTGAACCATATATTATCAATCATAAGCTTTACTATTCCAGGCAAGTATCTGTCTAATGTATTATTGGAGTGGATGGCGTTTCGAGAAAAAACAACGACGTTTAGAGGTGTCTACTAGGAGGTCATTCGTCGTTGACAAGAACTCAAATCCGAATATAATAAATCTTTACGATTCACACGTGAAATTACATAACAATTCTTACCCGTTAGATACAACGCAAGATCATTACGAAATTCCATCTAACGAGTTGTTGAATGGGTTAAGGAGTTAAATTTATGAGGAAATTCCATAATTTAGGCCTAGATATTGCACACTTAACGTTACCTGAAAACATGACCTGCAAAAGGAGAAAGTGATGAAGATCGGCGTGTATGTATGTCATTGTGGCGGTAATATATCCGAAGTCGTCAACATCAAAGAGGTAATGGCTTATGCCGAAAAGCAAGGTGACGTCGTGATGGTCAAGGAACATGCCCATGTCTGTTCAGACGTCGGACGCAACATGCTGATCGATGACATAAAAGCCCAGGGTCTGGACAAAGTGGTGGTTGCTGCATGTTCGCCGCAATTCCATGGCAAGACCTTCATGGGCACGGTGGATAAAGCAGGGCTGAATCCCTATGTCATGGAAATGGCAAACATTCGCGAGCAGTGTTCCTGGCCTCACTATGGCATGCCGAAGCAAGCCACAGAAAAAGCCAAAGACATCGTGCGTATTGCCATTGCCAAAGCGAGACTGGACGAACCCTTGGCTAAAAAAACCTCACCCATTGGTAAACGCGTACTAGTCGTGGGTGCTGGCATCGCAGGAATTCAAGCAGCGTTGGATCTCGGCGACGCAGGATTCAAGGTATACTTGGTTGAGAAAGAAGCTTCTATCGGCGGTAAGATGGTCCAGCTTTCCCGCACATTCCCCACCGAGGACTGCGCAGCCTGTATCTTATCACCAAAGATGGCTGATGTTCCTGCGAATACCAATATTGAACTTATGACCCATGCTGAAATATTAGAGGTAAAAGGTTATTTAGGGAACTACGACGTGACCGTACTCAAGAAGCCAAAATACGTCGATGCAGGTAAATGTACGGCATGTAATGATTGCACCGATGTCTGCCCGGTCGTGGTTCCCAATGAGCACGACGAGGGCCTCACTTCGAGAAAAGCGATATATATTCCGAACCCGATCGCCGTACCACATTCATACATCCTGGATGATAAATCTTGTCTTGGACTGTTTCCGCTAGCCTGTACCAAATGCTACGATGTCTGCGAACCGGGCGCAATCAACTACGATGAAAAACCAGAGACTGTTAATTTCACTGTTGACACAATAATCGTCGCTACAGGCTACGACATTTTCGACGCCCGCGACAAAAAGGTGTATAACTTTGGCACCACGGAAAATATCATTACGGCCTTAGACATGGAACGAATGATTGTCCATGAAGCCGAGGGCAGCCCAATAAGAAACGTCGGCAAGCGCGTTGCATTCATCCAGTGTGTTGGCTCAAGAGATGAACAAGTCGGCAATGAATACTGCTCCCGTATCTGTTGTATGTACGCAACGAAACTCTCACAACTATTAAAAAGAGCAGATCCCAAGCGCGATGTCTATGTCTTCTACACCGACCTCCGCGCCTATGGTAAAGGTTTTGAAGAATACTACAAGCGGGCAGCTAACACTGGCGTTAAGTATATTCGCGGGCGGGTCGCCGAGCTCTACGAAGATCCCAAGACTAAGAAAGTGTTACTCAAGGCCGAGGACACGTTGAGCCGTCAAATAATTGAATCCGAATTCGATCTCGTCGTGCTTTCGGTCGGCATGCTGCCGAGTGAAGGCACCAAGAAGATCGCCGAGCAGCTACACTTGATAAAGAGTGCGGGCGGTTTTCTCCAGGAAGCGCATCCAAAGTTCCGTCCCGTCGATACGTTGGCCGATGGCATATTCATATGCGGGTGCGCGCAAGGACCAAAAGACATTCCCGACACCGTGGCTCAAGCGAGTGCCGCGGCATCACGCGCCATACGTCTCATGAATAAAGGTGAATATGAAGTCGAGCCGATTACGGCAACGGTCGATGAAGATCTCTGCTGCGGCTGTGGTACCTGCGTCAGCGTGTGCCCATATGACGCGATAAAGACCGAATACCGAGCTGATAAACGAGTGGCTAAGGTCAACGAAATATTGTGTCAAGGATGCGGATCCTGCTCAGCGGCTTGTCCGTCAGGCGCATCCCAACAACATTGGTTCAGAACAGTACAATTGAGGGCAATGGTCAGTGCCGCCCTAGGCGAGGAGGAATCATGAAGAATAATTCGGATCCGAAGATAATAGCCTTCTGCTGCAATTGGTGCTCATATGCCGGTGCTGATGCCGCCGGAACGGCACGACTTCAGGTGAAACCGTATTTCCGCGTAATCAGAACTATGTGCTCCAGTCGTATTGATCCCGAGCTGATCTTGGAATCATTCAAGAAAGGTGCCTGGGGTGTCCTTGTTGCTGGCTGTCATCCTGGAGACTGCCACTACGTGAGCGGCAACTACAAAACCCAGAGAAGGGTGGCACTATTGAAAAATCTGCTGAAAGAACTCGGCATCGAACCGAAACGAGTACGCCTAGAATGGATATCAGCGAATGAAGGTGGAAAGTTCCAAAAAGTCGTCAACGAATTCGTCGACGAAATCACCGCGCTTGGACCGCTCAACCTAGATGGCTAAAGGCCTCTGGAGGCAAAATGGCTAAGAAAATGATTATATCTTCCGAAAATGAAGAGTTTGTGTGTAAGGTCAGCGAATTGAGTGGCGAGCAAGTGACCCTCTGCGAGCAGTGCGGCACTTGCTCGGGCGGCTGTCCCGTCGTTGGTGAGATGGACGTCACGCCTTCTCAGATGATGAAGATGGCGCAACTGGGATTAAAAGATGTCCTCGATGTAAAAACGATATGGGTCTGTGCTTCCTGTTACACCTGCACGATCAGGTGTCCGCGTGGACTTGACGTTTCAAAAGTAGCTGAGGCATTGCGCCAGATCATCCTGAGGCAGGCAATCGACCATATCGACATAAAAGCAATACCTAAAGAAGAATTGGAACAGCTGCCTCAAATCGCAATGGTTAGTGCTTGCCGCAAGTTCACGGGTTAGGAGGTTGGATGAGCGCACACGAAGACTTCAAACTACTCACAGATGGAATGAAAGTACCATATTTCCCGGGTTGTACCCTAAAAACGACGGCGCGCAATTTCGAAGAATCAGCACTTGCATCGGCTCGCGCGCTCGGCATTGAGATGGTCGAGCTTCCGCGCTGGAACTGCTGCGGAACCGTGTTTTCTCTTTCTGCTGACGACCTCATCCATCACGTTGCTTCGGTCCGGAACCTCATTCGTGTACAAGAGATGAACAAACAAGGTCTGGTCAATGAGAATCACCGCTTGGTGACGCTATGCTCGATGTGCTTTAATACTCTGAAGCGCTCCAATCTGCGGGTCAAAGAGAATGCCGAAGACATGAAGAAGATCAACGATCTCATGTATCGCGAAGAAGATTATCAGGGACACGTGGAAGTCGTGCATTTCATCGAGTTAATTCGCGATCTCGGATTTGGAAAAGTCAAGCGTGCTGTGAAGAAAAGCTTGACCGAACTCAAGGTCGCACCGTACTACGGCTGCATGATACTAAGGCCAAAAGAGGTGAGCATTGACGATCCCGAAGCGCCGACCATAATGCACGAAATGCTCCAAGCGCTGGGGACCGAAGTCATAAGCACACCATACAACAAAGTATGCTGCGGTAGTTACCAGACAGTTCAGGAAAAATCTACTGTCGTCGAATTAGCACACGAGATCCTCACCCACGCCCAGAAGGCGGGAGCCGAAGCAATGGCAACAACTTGTCCGCTGTGTGCCTTCAATCTGGATAATCGCCAGAAAGAGATCGTGGAGAAATATCCAGGCTTCAAGAAAATGCCGATTTTCTACATAACTCAGTTAATGGCAATAGCATTTGATTTAGATAAGAAGTTCTACGGCTTTGAGCAGAATTTTGTTGATCCTAAACCATTACTAAAAGCGAAAAATCTTTTGAAGCAATAAATAGGAGAGCAAATCATGGAAGAAACCAAAAGCCCCATTATGGATAGGATCGCCGAGGCGAACAAATCAGCGACCACGGGGATTGACTCAAAGGATATCAAGGAATGGATTACCATATACATAATGGGCCGAGGCTATAAGGTGCCAGCTGATCTCACCGTATTAACTGCTATGGAATACGCTGGCTACAAATTCGTGCGCAGTGTCGGCTGCCGCCAGGGTTTCTGCGGCGCATGTGCGACCGTATTCAGAAAGAAAGGCGACTACAAACTGCAAGCTGATATGGCTTGTCAAACCCGAGCAGAAGATGGTATGTATCTCGTACAGATCCCATTTACACCCGCTGAAAAGGCAAGTTATGACTTGACCAAGGAGGACTATTCACCTTCGGTACTGATCAAATACTATCCTGAAGTGGCCCGTTGTGTATCGTGTAATACATGCACCAAGGCATGCCCGCAAGATTTGGAAGTCATGGATTATGTTCAAGCAGCGCTACGCGGTGACTTCGAAGCTTTGGCCAGAGACTCTTTCGACTGTATCCAATGCGGCCTTTGTGCAATGAGATGCCCGGCAGAGATTGTACAATATCATGTTGGTCAATTGGGACGGCGACTGTACGGCCGCAACGGCTTGGGCGCACCCAAACATCTTGAGAAGCGAGTTGAAGAAATTCAAAATGGTCAATTCAAGAAGGCACTCGATACCGTGATATCATGTTCAGATGAAGAACTCCGCAAAAAATACACGGCGCGGGAAATAGAACCAGAGTAACAAGGGGCAGAAATGGCAGAATTAAAATATATCGAAGGCTATCCAGATTATATGAGAAAGTTGATCGAAAGAGTTCAGGAAACGCGCGAGAAACGTCTCACCTACACTCCGCCAGCGATGAGCATGAAAGAGAGGGACGAAGTATTGCAGGTACATCCAGATTTTGCTCCAGGCGGTAAGCGTTTGATATCGGTCGGGCCCAATAAGGGTGAACGGGCATCCAACGAAGTTGCTGACCTGCTCGAGGCCTATCCGCTTCTCGAGGAAGGAGACGTAAATCTGTCAGTCGTTGATTTCGAAACAAAGATCCTGATCGTTGGTGGCGGATTGGCCGGTACGTCAGCAGCCCTCTGGGCTAACGACTCAGGAGTACCGGCGCGTGATATTCTCCTCACTAACAAACTCCGGCATGGCGATGCCAATTCCATCATGGCCGAAGGCGGCACCCAGGCTGCGGATCGCGAAGTAGACTCGCCAGACAAACACTACTTGGATACCATTGGCGGCGGCCATTTTGCAAACAAACCCGATGTGGTTCGGGCTTTGGTTGAAGACGCGCCGCTCGCAATAAAATGGCTCTGCGATCTTGGTGTGATATTCGACCGCGATGAAAGCGGTGATCTAGAAGAGAAATTAGCGGGCGGTTTGTCAGTAAAGAGGATGCATTCATGCCGTGATTACAGTGGTCTTGAAGAGCTGCGCGTGATCCGCGACGAATTTCGAAGCCGCGGCATACCTTGCCTCGAGCATTATCCGGTCATCGAGCTTCTGACCGACGGAAACCGCGTTAGTGGTGCCGTGCTCTGGAATATGGAAACGAGCGAATACAAAATTGTCAAGGCGCAGGCAACGATCATTGCGACTGGTGGTTATGGCCGTTTGCACATACGGGGGTTTCCAACCACGAACCACTACGGTGCGACTTTTGATGGCGTAGTACTGGCTTACCGTGCCGGTGCCAAGCTACGCGACATTGATGCTGTTCAATACCATCCGACAGGAGCCGCATATCCGTTGCAGATCGTCGGCCACCTCTTGACTGAGAAGCTACGTGGCAGCGGTGCCCAACCAGTGAACATCGATGGTGAAGCGTTTGTCTACCCTCTCGAACCAAGGGATGTCGAGGCCGCAGCACTCATAAGAGAGTGCTATGTCCGCGACAAGGGAATCACCACACCCACCGGCCTCCGAGGCGTGTGGCTCGACACGCCACTCATCGAATTGAAAAACGGAAACGGCTTCATCGAAAAGGAATTTCCAGGCATGGTGCGAATGTACAACCGGTATGAAATCGATATGCGCAAGGACCCGGTGCTTGTATTCCCGACACTTCATTATCAAAATGGTGGCATAGAAACTGACCCATGGGGCAAAACGAACATCGAAGGTCTCTGGGTAGCTGGCGAGGTATCAGGCGGGGTGCACGGCAAGAACCGTCTGATGGGTAACTCGACCCTTGACTGTTTGGTATTTGGTCGCCGCGCCGGAATCAATGCTGCCGAGCACGTAAAATCCCATAAGAATTCTGCTAAACTAACGCTAGGTCATCTGAAAACATACGTGCAAGCGCTCAAAGACGCTGGCATAAAACCAACACGAAGGGCACCCATACTACTACCTGATTACCGGGGCAAAGCAGCACTGGCAAGAATGATTGACGTATTCTAACCCAATGACGGAAGGAGCAAGATGAAGGCAGATCCAAAAGGCGTTTTGACCGGTGCTCACTACCTGGATGGTGATTATGCTTGTGCTGAAGGCGCGCTAGCCGCCGGTTGCCGATTCTTTGCCGGATATCCAATCACACCCTCGACCGAAGTTGCGGAAAGGGTGGCGGCGCGTTTTCCAGAATGCGGCGGTGTGTTTATCCAAATGGAAGATGAAATGGCTTCTTCCATTGCCATTCTCGGCGCATCATGGGCCGGTAAGAAATCGATGACCGTAACCTCAGGACCGGGATTCTCACTGATGCAGGAGCACATTGGGCTGGCTGCCATGCTTGAAACGCCTTGCGTTTTCGTGAATGTCCAGCGCGGGGGCCCATCAACTGGCTTACCGACACTACCTGGGCAAGCTGATATGATGCAAGTACGCTGGGGTTCGCATGGGGATTACGAAATCATCGCGCTGGCGCCGAATTCTCCCCAGGAATGTTTTGATTTCACAATCGATTGCTTCAACCTGTCCGAGAGGTACCGTGTTCCTACCTTTCTCATGACCGACGAATGTGTAGGCCACATGACCGAGAGAGTGGTAATACCAAGAGCCGAGGAAATCAAACTCGTGGAACGGAAATACTACAACGGCCCTAAGAATTCTTACCTGCCCTATAAAGCAGATGCAGACTTAGTACCGCCTATGGTTAAGGCAGGTGATGGTTACCGCTTTCATGTAACCGGGCTGACTCATGATGAACGCGGTTATCCGGTCATGAGCTGGCAGTGTCAGGAAGTGCTGGTACATAGGCTGATGGACAAAATCCAGAAGAACGCCGAGCAGATTTACCGTTATGAAGAAGAGGATACAGATAATGCTGATGTCGTTATCGTTTCCTATGGTATTAGTTCACGTGTCGCTTATCGTGCAATTGCATTGGCCAGACAACAAGGTATCAAAGTGGGGTTTCTCAGACTCATTGTCGTATGGCCGTTCCCAGAAAAGAGAATTGAGGAACTCGCCTCAAAAACAAAAGCGCTCGTCACGGTCGAGATGAACTATGGACAGATTGCCTTGGAAGTAGAACGGTGTGCACACGGAAAATGCAAAACCGTGCTGGTACCGCATGGCGGCGGATGGGTACACGACCCACAAGACATTCTAGCGAAAATCAAGGAGGCACTAAGATGAGCGCAGTTGACATAACTGACAAAAAGAAAGAAATCGCAGAACACCACCCAATGGAGGAATTGCTCCGGATGGACCGCATTCCACATATCTGGTGCCCAGCATGCGGCATTGGCACCGCGGTCACCGCATTTGCCAGTGCATTGGAGAAGGCAAACCTGAACTTAGATAAAGTTGCCATTGTCTCAGGCATTGGATGTACGGGTAGGGTGGCAGGTTATATCAAACTGGATTCGTTTCATACAACCCATGGCCGCGCCGTGCCCTTTGCGACCGGACTGAAACTCGCAAATCCCGGACTAAAGGTCGTCGTGTTCTCTGGTGATGGTGACATCGTAGCGATTGGTGGTAATCATTTGATTCACGCCGCGCGCCGCAATATGGATATCATCGTGATTTGCGTAAACAACTTCATATACGGCATGACCGGTGGCCAGGTTGCTGCTACCACACCAGAAACCGCGCGTTGTTCAACAAGTCCCTACGGGAATTTTGAACCGCCATTCAACCTCCCCTTCCTCATGGATTCCTGTGGGGCGTCTTATGTAGCCCGCTGGACTGCACTACATATAAGGCGACTCACCAATTCGATTATTGAGGCTTTCAACAAACGAGGCTTCTCATTTATCGAAGTAATCGCACCATGCTCAACACTGTACGCCCGATGGAATCGCTTGGGTTCTGGCCTGGACATAATGAAGTACTATCACGAACAGAGTATTACTAAGCATGGCGCAGATACTAAAGAACTCAACATCGATTTTCAAAAACCGATTGTCGTCGGCAAATTCATCGACCGGGAAAGACCCACTTTCCTTGAAGCAATGAACCAACGCTTCGGTTCAGTATTCGGCAACCGCTACGTACCATACGGTATCACGGTCCAACCCGAAACTATGGAGGCAGGCAATGCATGAGATCCGATTTTCGGGATTGGGTGGGCAGGGCATAATTCGCTCCGGTTTCATTGTTGGCAAAGCTTGCTCTATATTTGACAACAAGAATGCAACAATGACGCAAAGCTTCGGCCCAGAGGCACGCGGCAGCGCCTGCAGCTCACAACTAGTGGTCAGCGAAGAGAGAATTCTGTATCCCTATATCACAAAACCGCGCATTTTGGTTTCAATGTCACGCGAGGCGTACGAAAAATACGAACCAGAATTAAAAGAGAACGGAATATTGATTGTCGATGAAGACCTGGTTCACCCCAAAGCAAGGGCAAGCATCAAGATATTCAAGATCCCGGCCACACGTTTTGCTGAAGAGTTGGGCAACAGGATAATCGCCAATCTGGTCATGTTAGGTTTCTTTACGGCGGTGACCGATGTTGTTAGCTACGAAGCGATGAAGAAAGCGATTCCGGGGTCGGTACCCGATCGGGCATTAGCATTGAATCTTAAGGGTTTTGATAAGGGATATGAGTACGGAAAAAACGTTTCAAAGAATAATTAGCTGACGCATACTCTTTTCAACCAACAAAGATATATATTTAGCTGGCTCCCCCCTTGACGATTTGGTCTATTAAAGTAGAATAACCGTATGAGCGATCTCCACAAATTACACAAGATCACACACACTGATCATCGCTACGCCCTCGATGCTTACATATTCGTACTCGAAGGTTTGCAGTATACGCGCCAGCAACTCCGAACCCCAGGACATGTGACCGGCCAGCAGCTTCTCCAAGGCATTAAAGATCTCGCCCTTGAGCGTTATGGGGCCATGGCCAAGATGGTTTTCAACCACTGGGGGATTAGGGAAACGATAGACTTCGGCAATATCGTCATCAACATGGTCAACGAAAAAATCCTGAGCAAAACACCAGATGATAAACTCAATGACTTTAAAGATGTCTATGACTTTGATGATGTTTTCGTCAAGCACTATCAATTGAAATTCGATAAAAACAAAAGACGCCATAAGAAAATCAGCCAATAAAGTATATCACTACTACACAGCACGCCGACGATAAATTAACCCTTGACAAATTTTAAATATTGAATAGAATTTTAAAAAATCGAAAAGGAGGAATGATGAAGAAGTTTATGATACTTATGGTGTCGGCGATGATTTTTCTTGCATGTGATTACACAGAAGAATCGCTGAAGTACAAACCAGACATCGAAGTAGTTTATATGAACCCTATCGGATGGTACACGTGTCCGGGCGATACGGTTGATCTGGCAGAGATTGATGAGATAAAGTTCGTCGCAACCAACTCTGTTGACTGCTACATAAGACAAGTGATCTGGGAATATGTGGATGTTGAGGGCGATACCTTTTATGTAGGTGAGCCGTTTGCCTTGTACGCGAAAATCGAAGGTCTGACCGTACAGGGCCAAGTGGATACAACGACCATCGAGAATCTAGGGTTACCCCTTGTTCCCGCCCGCAATCATTTAATAGCGAACAACCTTGAAGCAGCCAATGTACAATTACATTTCATAGCAGAAAGCGAATACGATCCAGAAAAGACGGATACATGCGATGCCTGGTTTGGCATCTATCTCATTCCTGGCATGAAGTAGGGACAAAAAGAATTATAAAAAAAGGGGCCTCCTGGCCCCTTTTTTTGCACTATAGAGCCCGAAAAATTTTCTTCACTGCCCTTTCGAAAATTTCAAGACCCAAATGTAGTTCATTTTCATCTATCACCAAAGGCGGGATAAACCGCACCGACGATTCACCGGCGCCCAATAACAACAGGCCGTTCTTGAATGCTTCGTAGACAACCGCATTGCGACGGTCCTTAACCGGTTCCTTGGTGATTGCATCTCCGACCAGCTCAACACCGATCATGAGACCCTTACCACGGACGTCACCGACAAACTCGCAGTGCTCTTTCAGCTCAGCGAGTCGTCCGATTGCGATTTCACCGAGGCGCGCCGCATTCTCAATCAAACCACGTTCTAGTAATTCAATCGTTTTCAAAGCCGCCGCACAGCTCACGGGATTACCGGCAAATGTTGAAGCATGCGACCCCGGTTCCCAATCCATTATTCCAGCCCTCGACACACACGCACCAAGAGGCAATCCCGATGCAATGCCTTTGGCAATACTGTATATATCGGCTTTCGTATTGAAGTGTTCAATCGCGAACATCTTTCCGGTCCTACCCATGCCCGATTGCACTTCATCGTCAACCAAAAGGATATCGTATTTGTTGCACAAAGCTCTCAGCGCCGGGATGAATCCCGGTGGCGGTACTATATAACCACCCTCTCCTTGTATTGGTTCCACGAATATTGCAGCAACCTCTTCTGGTGGTACTATTTTTTTAAGCACTACATCATCAATATAGTTGACACACGCTACATCACAAGCCGGATATTGCAGATTTAACGGACAGCGATAGCAATATGCGTAAGAGACGTGGGTTATGCCACCAAGGAGCGGCGCAAAATATCTGCGCTGGGTAGCCTTGGAAGCGGTCAACGAGAGCGCGCCGAACGTTCGGCCGTGAAACGCACCAGTGAATGCAATATAGCGTGCCCTCCTTTTATGATAGCGGGCCAGCTTCATTGCGCACTCCACAGCCTCAGCGCCAGAATTGCAGAAGAATACTTTCTTGTTCTTGGCTCCGGGAACGATCTCGGCA
>Ga0209636_10003224_pt1 | contig 16624 bp, 17 predicted proteins | sample DeeMarSWOR152_54_FD_187464 | JGI IMG/M metagenome (GOLD analysis project Ga0209636, IMG submission 187464) | Marine sediment microbial communities from White Oak River estuary, North Carolina - WOR-1-52-54 (SPAdes) (version 2) | ecosystem: Environmental > Aquatic > Marine > Intertidal zone >...
TGGTCAAGCCTACGTTGTTCGAACCTTCAATTTTGTTGTGCCTGAATTCAATGATTGGTTCAAGTACAAGGGCATGGTTGAACCTTTGAAGTTGGCGATGGAACGTGGCGAAATAAAATATGAACTGCATCGTGAGCTGATAGGACCGTACAAGTTCAATAATTTCTTCAGCGTTAACTACAATGTGGCAACGTTTGGTAGAGGCTACGAAGTAACGGTTCAAGACCCAAATTTCAACGCCATCGAAGACCGCATGCTATGCCGGCTGCACAGACTCACCAAGCAGCGTTTTGTGGAAATCGCTCAAAGCCAAATGCGGCTGGCTTTCGGCGAAATCGACATAGAGAAAGGCGCCAAACAGATTCGCGACTATGTTACACTTGTCTACGCTATTGAGACACGGCATCCGTTAGTTGCGTCAAGGTTCACTTCCAAGCCTGTTTTAATTACTCCTCAAGCTTACGAACTGATTGAAAAAGCTCGCAACACCATTCTGGAGCACATTCCACGCGAATTTGTGGCTTTCTCGGCTCGTTTGGAAGACCGAGCAATACGATTTGCGTGCGCTGCGTCGCTGCTCAATTATTTTCAGTCAAGTTCTGAGTATGTTCAAATCAGTCAAGATGCTTTGACATATGCAGTTCAACTTTACGTAGAAGAAGCATCAGTACGTTCTCGGCAGGAGTTTAAGCCTGAAGAAGTCTTGACTAAGATCTTCTAGATTTCTAGTGATTTTGCGATCTGCTTGAGTGTGGAAGCGGATTCCTGAAAGCTCTCGATTTCGTTTTGGCTAAGTGGGAATTTTAGCGTGGAAGTCACTCCGTTTCTGTTTACTATTGAAGGCACGCTTAGGCAGATGTCGCTTACTCCATAATAGTCTCTTAGAAGACTTGAAACTGTTAGGATGGCATTTTCGTCTCGAAGTATGGCTTCGACTACACGTGCTAGTCCCAACCCGATGGCGTAGTATGTGCGTCCCTTGCGCTCAATAATCTCATAAGCTGCATTTTTCACCTTCTCGAATAGGCTGTTCAAGAACGGCGCGTCGCATTTAGGTTCGCGTTCCAAACAGAAATGCTGCAGCGGTATACCAGCTATGTTAGTAAGGCTCCAAACTGGCACTTCACTGTCGCCATGCTCTCCGATTATGTACGCGTGTACGTTGCGTGGGTCAATGCTTAGATGCTCGCCTAGAATGTAGCGAAAACGTGACGTGTCCAAAATGGTGCCTGAGCCTATAACTCGTTGTGGAGGATAACCACTCAGCTTGATCGTCGCGTAGGTCATTATGTCCACTGGATTTGTTGCGATCAGGAATATACCGTTCTTATTGTACCGACTCACTTGTGGCACAATGTCCTTGAACACTTTAAAGTTCCGGTGTACTAGTTCTAGACGCTTCTCGTCAGGTCTCTGCGCGGCACCAGCACTTATCATTATTATGTCTGCATCTTCACAGTCGCTGTAGTCGCCAGCCCAGATCTTAACTGGCCGGACAAAAGATAAGCCGTGGTTGAGGTCCATGGCTTCACCTTCCGCCCTCTTTTTATCAATGTCGATAAGAAGGATTTCCGAAACCAGACCGTGCATCATCAACGTGTAGGCGAAAGTTGAACCGACGAATCCTGTGCCGATGACTGCAACTTTTGGCAGATGAGAATGAAGATGCTTAGACATTTGGGTCACTGGATAAAATATCGGCGACTAGACGTATACGTTCTTCGCCGTTGTGTTGCGCTTTCTAGTGTTGACTGGCATTTGGTAATAAAATCATGTGGAATCGCTTATGTTTTCTTCAGCGCGTGTTTAACTGTTGTTTCTTTTTCGATGTGCCTGAGTCGGAACTTGTCGCCGCAGACTGGGCAGGTCAATGTGTGGCCCGTGTCAATCTCCCTTTTTCTCTCTTTCGACTCCAATCTCTCTTGTTGCTGTAATGCTTTGAGCTTTTCCTCAGGAGGAATCGTTGACAGCATCCAAGCTCGTTCAAGCAGAAAAAGAGCTATCATTGCTTTTTCATCTCCAGCCTTAGTCAACGTGACCCAGTGTTTGCCAGGTGCTGTCTTTCCTGTTGCTTCTTGATAAGATCTTATTTCAAAATTCTGTCGGATGACTGTTGGAACTACATCTAAAGAGTCGGCAACCTTTCTTGATATTCTATCGTTTTCATCTGCTCGAGATAAGGATATGATGTCGTAGAGCCAGCCTTCTCTTTGGCTCGGCTGAAACAACATAGTGTTTCCCTCAAGTTGAGCGAAGCGCAAGCCAGCTGGACACTTCACAGCCTTAACCATGACTTTTCCAAGTTCGGCGTCCCGACACGTTTTGAACAGCCAGTCACCAGTGAGAAAATCCCGGGCGCGATAGAAACAGACTTCGCCGTTTCGGAGTTGACGAAGGCTCAGGTCGTACCACGCGTCGCTGGGTCGCTGCTCAATCCTTGTGACTTTGACCTTCTTCAGATAGCTCAAGCGAAACCACTGTTGTCATAATAACGCTTTGTCAGGTCTTAAGGGTTGACGCCTAGTTTTCCACTAGCTTGACTCCAAGTCTAAAATGGCTTCCAAGCTTGCGGGTCATAAGGTTTGGCAGTGGTGTAGTATTGCTTTCGGCGCTGTCCCAAGGCGAGATCAACGAATTCAGGCAACACGAAACTGACAAACTCTGGCGTGGGACTGCCCCAGCGAATGCCTACACAAGATGGATCCACGTAGACGTATAGTTTCATGCTGTTTAAGCGGTACTCTGATTCTTTCGGTCTTCCGTACCTTGGCTTGCTGGAAACTTTGAAAGGCCACAGTCTGCACGCCATTGGCTTCATGTGCTGCAGCGAACACATACAACTGCCATAATAATTTTGTAGGAAAACGCAATTACCGTCGTTCTTGTGCTTGAGATAGAACTTGCTTAAGCTTGGGATCGTATAGTCTACGCCGAAGGTTTTAACTATGTTCATCCATTCGGGAAACTCCAAGACTACGTTGAAGCCCTTGCAGCACATGCCACATGTAGTGCAGTTCCAAGATTCTACGTATCGCCAAGGGATCGGTAACATAGCTGAAGCCAAAAAAGAATCAAACAACAGATTCTTATAAGCCTAACTTAGTTCGTTGCTCAGATTTCTATGCTTGTCGCGTTGGCTTGCACATAAATGTCTCTGCAATCGGCAATGTGTGCTGACACTTCAACGCTTTCAGTTGGGAAAGTGGCAACAAAAGATGCCAGATAAGTGCCGTTTCCATAATCCAGAAGAGTGTAGTTGTTGGTTATGTCTGGAGTGAGCCAGTTGCTTGAAACCCTATAGTAGATTGTGATCTGTCTTGCCAAGGCAGGTTCAGCCTCGTTCTGCACGTTTATCGTTACATTCACTTGCTTGGTATTCTCGCTCAGTCTTCGATTAGTGCTCGCAATCAATAGGGTCGTTGTTATGTTCATCGGATAAGACTGGTCAACATCTGCTTCGAAGCCTGAGAGCATGTGTGTGAAATTCACGTAAGCTGACGAAACTCCGTAACCGTTCAGGCTCCAATCCAACCAGATGCCAGATGAGTAGCGCGCCGTGTCTCTTAGAGTATAGTATAGAGTGCTCTTTCCATGAGAGTATTGATTGGCGATGAAGGCTACCCATTCTCTGAGATTCAGTTCGAGAGCATTGCTTAAACCTCCGTTGGAAACGTTCGCAAGAGAACCTATGACAACGTTTCTAGAGCCAGATTGAATGTTTAACATGAAATTGCTCAACGTATCTGATTCTGTTTCGCCTGATGTTTTGCCAACCTCAAGAATGTAGAGTTGCGCCGACACCAAGAGCGACGCCATTATGAAAGCAGCGATCAGAAGAATCTGCCCCGAGTTGGCTCTTTTTCTCATTTTCTTTCTGCCTCCTAGCCCATCCAAGCCAGCTGCAAACGAACAACAAAGAATCGTACTGTTTGGCTTCGAGTTGCACAGACATACTGGACCGAAACCGCTTCTCGGCCTAGCAGGTTGGAGTTCTGAATGACCTCTGCATTGACTGTGGTGCCGTTTTCGTCGCAGATTGTAAGGTTAAATGAAATGCCCGTCGGTAACAGAATGTCCAGTGCTGTCTTTATGTCTGTCCAGTTTTGCTGAAGGATCAAGTTGCCAAGTGTGCCATTTGTATCCAGTGTCATCAGAGTCTGCGTTCCCATGCTTGCCAAAGACTTCTGTTTAGAGAGATCAGGCGCGGAGGGAAAAGTAACTGAAACAAGCACCGCCGAAAAGACGACGGCTATGGCTAGAAAAGATTCGATAATTCTGATCTGCCCCTTTCGATCAAACATCGCCACTTAAGCCTCCCCACTTCGTCACAATCTCATAGAGGGCAGAGTTTATCGCAACAGTGTGCCGATATACAGCAATTCGTGAGCCCGCGATACTCTCGCTGAAACTCGCTCCTATCTGAAGCGGGACTTGCGGATAAGCCACAAATTCCGCAAACGACGTTGATCCGTTGACTCCTGTAAGCACCATGACCCTTGGACTTGCGTCGAGAAGACGAGGAATACTGTACTCAATTGTATGGATGCTCTGTGTCCTCACACTCAAGCTGAAATTGTAACTAAACGTGAATACCTGCGCCTTTGAAACCTCTACGGTGGTATAGTTAAGAGTCGCGTTCAGAACATAATCTAACGGACTGAGCCTTGCGAAAGTTCCATTCGGCAAGGGGTCATCTGAATTGTGACCAAAGGAGTATGTGCCCAGAGAGGCCATTTGAGGATTGACCGTCGCTTGAGCAAAGACAAGAAGTAGCGCTGTTCCGTTAACTGAGTTTGGAATCCCGATCTCAAATGTGCCAACTCCATCTGACGATGTGGAAGACATCGTTTCATTAACAAAATCCCTCAAAACCACATAGCTACTCAGTCGGGTTGAAATGGGCAACCCTGACTTACTTGCGGTGATCTCAAACTCGTAAACGCTCTGACTTCCCTGAGTCGAATTCGAAACCAACTCAATTGAGAGCTGAAACAGTGTTCTGATTTCGATGTGAAAAGAGGCATCTTTCACTCCCAGTGCTTGCCAAAGTTCGGAGTATGCAAGCGAATAGATGTTCTCGCTGTTTAGTCTTGTCACTTTGTCTATATCAAGTTCATAAGGCTGCGGTGCGCTGACTTTGGCTAACCCTAGACTGCTGGGCACACTGCTTGTTATTTGTCCCCAGTTCGCTGGCGTTCCAGTGGTTAGAAGCAAATGCGAAGCTAGGTGTTGGAAGCGTCCAGTGTCGTCTCTCTGAGCTAGATCAGTTAGATAAGGCGTCATCAACTTAGATGTGCCCACCATCGCTGAGAGCGCTAACAGTATCATGACTGAGCTTGCGAGGAAAGTGTCGACAGATGAAGATGGCAAGCGCAATCCGCTCCTACATTGCTGAGCCCAGTGTGTACAAGCCAGCCAAGAGATTCTGAGACAACACCAAAGATATGTAGGCTGTGACTGCTAACATCGCTGAATACTTGAAGCCTGCTGCAAATGTCCCCTCGTTGATCTTGCCTATGAAGAAACCTGACATCCATGTTTGCAGTATGATGCCAATTGAAAACAATGTGATCTGCAGTTGCATGAGGTCGAATGAAGCCTTAGCCATGCCTGGAAGCGAAATCTGGGCTAACACGTAGATTGTCATAGCGACAATTGTCGTGGTCATGGCTATCAGCACGCTCCAGATGAAGGCTAAGACAATGTAGGGTCTGAGCAAGGATCGCTTGTTTGTTTCTATGTCCTTGTTTTTCTCAGAGTATTCAGCGAGTATCTCCAAGGCGTTTGTCGAGCCGCCTCCGATCTCAATTGTTTCAATCAGTATAAGGAAGTGAACAAGCACAGGCCAGCTTTGAATCCGCTGACTAATATTGGCAAAGATTTTCTTCAAGCCAACACCCCATTCTATCTGGCTTCTTACGCTTTCCAACAATCTTGAAAAGCGTCCGTATCCCTTTCTCTTAGAAGCGTGAATGATGCTTTTCTCTGGAGATAGCCCTATTTTTCTAGCTTCAGTTACATCTCGCAGAAAGCTCGGCATAGAATCTTCCGCTGCAAAATTCTCGACAGCAAGTCTATGATAAGAGATGGCTGAAGGCACAGAAACTAATGCTAGACAAACAGTCACTACCAACGGCAGCATGTTTGCTTCCGCTAAGAACTGTAGTTGAGGCACGAACATCACAAGTGCAGCAACAACTGAAACACCTATGGCTGGAATGATGAACTTGCGATAGACTGAACCGAGCGACATGAATGTGCTTTTGCGTGCTGTGTGAGCAAATAGCATAAACACTATTGAGATTGACGGCATTATCAGGAAAATAAGCACATACACGAAAGGCTCTGGGCTTCTGGATCGCATAAGGCCCGAGTACATGACTTCGAAGACCTCGGTCGAAGAAATCACAACGTACAATATGTAAGTGCAAAGCGTCACAATCATCATGACAGCGTATGCTTCAACTAATGTTCCCAGTTTCTCAACAGAACGCAAAGCCGCCGCGCTTTGAATCTCCAGAATTGAACGTAACTTACTTCTCAGAAAACTGACAGTGCTACCTCCACTTCTAACCGACGAAGCAAACCCAGCCAAAAAGTCTCTATACACCTTGGAGCTGGTTTTCTCCGCTTTCCTCTGCATAACAGTGAGTGGATCATATCCTAAAACTTCAACTTGCCTAACCATGTCTTCGGCATCTGTCTGAATCTTTGGCAGCAACCTAGCGTTGCGCATCTTCTTCCAACTCTCGTAGAGCGTGACTCCACTTGCAGCTAAGGTTGTAAACATCATCACGGCGAAAGGCAACTCTCTGTCGATTTCTTCACGAGAATTTTTTCCAGACAAAATGCTGAGCATCCGACCAAAAATCTTGCCGACGCCCGGAGGTTTCAGCAACGCACAGTCACCGCTTGAAATTCCTAAACGACTCAGTCTGCAGCACACGGGGGTCGTGATAGTATTTGCTTAGAATTTTGTTCACGCTTCGGTGATCTCTGACGTTGTGCTCAACCATGTTTTGTAACAGTTTCTTGCGATATTCAAACTCCGCCGTCAAGCGTTCGAAAGGTATGTCCATCTTTCTCGCTAGGCGTTTGAGCAGAATGCTTTCCTCAAGTCGTTCTTGGAAAATGTCTGACGAGGCGTTCCAGCTGAACACATCGACAATCTGATTGGCATCCTTTATTTCAGAGACTTGGACAAACTTGCGGCTCGACACTTTTTTGCCAGATTCCAGAAATACGGGCGTCTGAACGTGGCGCACTACAATGACGCAGTTCATCAATGTGATAATCGATGGAGGAATGTTCATCGGAGGCTGAGTCAAACGTTTAATAGCGGTCTCCACATCCTCAGCATGCATTGTACAGAGACCCCCGTGTCCTGTTGCTAGTGCCTGAAACAGCACGTAGGCTTCTTCACCTCGAATCTCTCCGACAATTACCAGGTCGGGACGATGCCTCACAGCAGATTTGATGAGGTCGTAAAGAGTGATTTCGCCTTCTTTCTCTGCTCCAAATCCTGAACGTGCAATGGTTGAAGTCCAGTTCTCGTGTGGTAAGTTTATCTCAGCAACTTCTTCAACTGTGATAATTTTGTGATTAGGCCTGATTAAACAGGCTGTAGCATTAAGAGATGTGGTCTTGCCTGCGCCGGTGGCTCCAACAATCATTACTGACATCTTGTTTTCAACGAGCAGCCACAGGTAAGCTGCGATAGACTCGTTTATGGTCTCGTTGTCAATCAGGTCCACGATGGTGAATGGATCCTCACGGAACTTCCTAATCGTAAAGCTCGTTCCGAAAGGCGTGGTTTCTCTTCCATAAGACACAGCCAAACGATGCTGCCCAGGAAGCGTTACGTCTACAATTGGGAAAGCGATGCTGATGTGTTTGCCAGCTTTGTGCACGGTTTTCATGATGAAGTCGTTCAATTCCTCTTCGTCGGTGAAGAAAATGTTGGTTTTGATGTTTTCGTAGACTCTGTGCCACAGAAAAATGGGCTTGTCTAAACCGCCACAGCGTACATCCTCAACGTATGAATCGTGCATCAGTGGGTCGATTTTCCCGTAGCCTACAATGTTTCTTTCAAGATAGTACTGGATTTTTCTGACGCCAATCGGTGAGATACCAGTCAATGCCTTGGAATGTTTTTGAATTATTGTCGGTAGCTGGCGATTGAAGGATTCGTTGAGAGGTTCATCGACTAGTGGAGCCTTTAACTCGTATTCTAGAATATTTCTCATGCGGTCAAAGGCTTCGATCTCCTCTTTTTCCAGGGGCAGTTCGTCAACTATGTATAGAAGTTCAGATGTGGCTTCGTTTTGAACTATCGACGCATAGGAGAATGGAGGCTTAAGTGGGTAGGTCTCCACTTCGTTGTATCCTTCCGGTGCTCCGTGACGCTTGAGACCCAATGATCCAACGAGTGTTTCTGAAGGCACCTCCTCGTATGCGCCGTGCTCATCTTTTCTGTCTTTTTTTTCCTTTTTGAGTTTCGTTTCTGCTTAACCTCCTTTTGAAGAAAGATTGAGTTGTGGATTTGAACCGTCCATGTGAGCTTCAAGGATTGCTGCTCCGTAGCCTGAAACATAATAGCCTGATACAGAGGTTCCTCTAGGCAGGTAAGCTCTGTTCGGTACGGCTTCATCTATCATCCGTCCCAAAGCGCCTTCTATCCAGGCGCTGGAGGAATCGTTGCGTGCTCGAAGCCAATATTGTTGGATGCCTATTGAGGCAGGTAATTGGAGCGAAGCATGTACGGACAGGTTGGCGGAAGCTACCAGCGTTATGAGTTCGCTTCCTTTCGCTGTGACTTGGTTAAGTAGGTTCCGCAACTGCTCGATTTCTGATGCGTTTCTCAGCGAAGCCGTGTAAGAGTTGACTGTGGCAATTAGGAGCGAGCCAATGACAGCTAGCGCAATCATGGTGTAGATGTGGCCTGCGACTGTGGAGGGCACTTGCTTCACCATCCTACGTCTTCTAACTTGACGTTGCAGACTATTGTTTCCAAACTAACTATTGCTCCCTGAGCGTTGCTTGAAATCGGCAAGGAAACCTCGCCACTCAATCCGTCCAGATTCGCCTTTATCAACAGCGATGACAACGGAGAAGTGAAGTTGTAAGTCTGCAAGGTTGATGTGACTCCTGAGCAGCTTACTCTTAGCCGGAAGGCTCCCAATCGTGTTATAGCCTCTGAGCTGTTCAAGTTGACAACGTAGATTCTCAGGCTGTTCACGGGTTTTCCGTTGCTTGAACCGGTGACAGTTGCGCTGGCAAAGGGTCGGTAAGACAAAATCAATTCGTAGTGTTCAATGCCTTCAGAGATCTGTAGCTGAGACGTTGTGCTTGAACTTTGGTTAACGATGGCTCTGCTGTCGCCTTTTAGGAATATGTTGCCGAATGCTTCTTCTGAAGCTGGCAGTTCATAGAGGACTTTGCCCACTGAACTGCTGAAGACGACATCGTAGAATGATGAATCGTCAGTCATGTTCAGAATCAGCGGTTTGCCGGTCGGTACAGCTTTGAATTCTCCTCCGAAATCACCGAATTCATGGATTTCGCAAGCGCCTGGCGACCAAGATACGAATTTGATGATTTTTTCGAGTGAGAGCATCTCTTGTTCTACGCCTGTTGTCTTCAATGCTAGTGTTCTGGCGCTGATTCTAGTGATTGAAAAATAGTAGGTGGCCGTTATCAGGATGAGGAGAGAAACAAATAACATTAGAAAGGTGACAGGTAGGGCTATGGCTTTTCGAGAAGCTCGAAAGCTCTTCGTGTTCTCTATTCTTTTATGTTTAGCCATTTTGCCCACTACGCTAGCGTGAACATTGATGCGAAGAATCAGCAGTTTGTTGGAAAAACGAATATGATGATTTGTGTGTAAACTTGTACTACACATCAGAATACAGCGTACGTATTCAGTGCTGGTTGGTCTTCTTGCTATAAATTTATGAAAAAAAGAAAAAGGGTTAGGGCTAATACGGGCTAGGTCAGCTTTCTTAAGCTGATGCTTGCACGTTGCTTTCCTTGTAGTATTGGGCGTTCGCCGTGAAGATTGTTACACCAACAGTTACACCGATGTCGCTGACCGATAAGCTGTCAGGGTTGGTTACGTAGACGATCATGCTCCACGCTGATCTGAGGATCATGTCTTCTCCGGCAACACCTGGAGACAAGTTGTACACGACTGTGCCCAATGTCACATTTTTGCCAGTTAGTGTACCATCTGCGTTTGGTAAGATGAATGTCAGGTCAGGTGAGATTGCATTCTGGGTCTTGTTGTAGTAGATAGTGTCCCATTCGCTTTCTTGTCCTCGAACACATATTTTGTCAAGCACTAGGTCACGTCCACCAGTGTTAACAATGAGGAAGGCTGCCTCTGAAAAGGTTGTACCATTGTGCCAGAAGTGGAGCTTTTTCACTTGGATGCTCTCTTCTTGAACCCTGGTCGTTGTAACGTTGACGGCATAGAAGGTTACCACAGTTGCTAAAAGCACTGAAACAACAAGGATTATCAGTGTCGTCACTACGGTGCTAAGCCCTTTCTTACTTCTCAATAGAGTCTTCATTCTCTTTTTTCCTCTCCATTTTTGGTAAACAGAGAGGTTCGCATCTTACGAAATAAGATAATTTGTGCGTAGAACTGTACTACACATCGACAGACAATGATGTTGAAGGGATGAGAAAGGTGGAAAAAGGGAAGTTATCTACGCAGCGGCTCCAACATTGCATTCCTTGTTCCACTGAGCGTTCGCAGTGAACACCGTAAAGCTCACAGTGACCCCTATGTCATTAACAGATATACTGTCGGGATTCGTTATGTAGACAATCATGCTCCAACCAGATCTCAATATCAAGTCGTCGCTAGCTTGAGTAAGAGTGAAATTCGTTGAGCCCAAAGTGACACTTTTTCCCAAGAGTGTGCCATTCGAGTTTGGATCAAGATAGTACAGGTCTGGTGAAATGGTGCTAGTTGTCTTGTTGTAGTAGACTGTTGACCATGCGCTTTCTTGGCCTCTTACGCTGATCTTGTCTATAACAACATCTCGTCCGCCAGTGTTGATTATCAGAAATGCGCCCTCAGCATAAGTCGTGCCATTGTGCCACAAATGCTGCTTGAAGACCGTAAGGCTTTCCTCTTGCACTCTAGTTGTTACAACATTGATAGCATAGAAAGTAACGATGCTGGCAAGCAACACTGCAACAACTAGAATGATTAATGTAGTGACAACAGTGCTCAGTCCTTTTCTACTCTTTATGAATCTCTTCATTCCTTTTTGCCTCATAGAGTAGCTGCTTTACAATAAATAGTAGACTGAGTCAACTATGAGGATTCGTCTGTAGCAGCAAACTACGCATTTCAAGAATTCTGTTGTTGGATCAAGTTGCCAAATCCATACATTTGAGTGTTAAACTGATTTATCCAGTGTTCCACAATTCTGAGAAAAGAGCGCTCAAAGCCTTGATAAAGGCTTCATAATTCGTCCATAGCGCCGCAAGCTTCTCTTTCCTCTCTCCAAGATCGTTCTTTGGTTCACCATTCTTGTTTATCAAGAACAGAAGTTGCTCCCCATCAACAATAATGAAGCTTGAAAGATCATTTGGGCATGTCGGTGAGCTTTTGACACCGTTTAACTTCAGTTCTTTGATGAAGAATTTGCTCTTGGTCGAATTGTTGGTTAAGAGCCGAACTGTGAAATCCTTCTTTTCGATTCTTTCGAGTTTGTCCAGGAGACCCGAGTGATAGAATGTAGAAATATCAGAGTCTGAGGTGAACATGCAGATTTCGTCTTTGCCTTGTGTCAGTATTTCATCAGCCTTCAGACTGATCTGTTCCTCGCCTTCCAAAATCTGGAAGACTTCTTTCTTCGAATACTCAACCTCAGCCTTAGGAAGAGAAACCCACAAAGAAACTAGATCTCTTTTTTTTCTCTCCAGGACCTGTAATCTAAGCCTCTTACTCTCAATAAGGATGTCCAAAGTCTTTTCGAAGGGTGTAGCCACGAATTTCAACGGTTTCTCGAAAACTGAGGAAACTAGACCTCTCTTCTCGAGGTCTCGAAGAATCCTGTATGTTTCGGTACGATGCAAGGAAATGACCTCGGAGATCTCGCTTGCTTTCAGCATTCCAGTCCTAGCTAGGTAAACATAGACCCTGATTTCGTTCTTGGAGAGTCCAAGCTTCGCCAAAGCGGTTTCAATAGCTTCTAAGGACTGCAGAGGCCCTTTATCTTTCATTACGAATTTGTACAGCCCTGCCTTCTCGTCATAAAATCTGACAACGCCATCGGGTTTCTTCATTGAGGGTTCCATGAGCGTCAACGTTCTCACTTTTGAACTTGATTTCCAATCAGGTTTGATAACCAGCTTCGACTTGCTCAATATTTTATACTTCTGAATTCAGAATCCACATTCAGAATCAAGCTTGGCGTTGGAAACGTTAGTATGTAGCAGATGGCTATATACAAAACATCTTATTGTGTTCTCACCGTTTTGTAACATTCGAGACAATGTTCGGGAATCAATTGAGGGATAGTTATTGGAGAAAGTTGAGGTTGAGCAGAAAAGCGGCGAAAACTCCCAGCCGCTCGTACTGGCAGACACTTCACCAGAAACTTCTCAGACGTTGAATGAGCAGATGCAGGAATCTCTCAAAGTCTTAAGCGAGGAAACTCTGCAACTAAGCGAGCTTATCTGGCAAGAATCCAAGCTAACCAGAGAATTTTGTGCGTTGTTGAAACAGGTTCTAAAGCAGTTGAACATGTCATTCAACCTGCCTGTGGACATCTTTCCAAAAGGAGTGAAACTGCAGCAGGTGATTTTGAACTCCGAAGCTCACCTGATTCTGATAAACGACAAAAACGAGGTTGAATCCAAGTCTCTAGAAGATTACCCATCAGATGTCGTATTCAACCTAGTCTCATTCATCATCCCAGAGCTGGGCAAATCACTAGGCCTTTATAGGCAAAAAATCAGTGTAAGAATCGACTTTTTCGACAGAGTAAATCGGGAGCTCAGAAATCTGCGTAACATGTCTGACAATTGTCCAGGCAAAACTGAGGAAGGCGCTAGCCGAGTTGAAAATGGAATAAGGAAAACACTCTTGGATCAAAAGGAGTCTGCTGAACAGCAAACACAATGAGGAGACCCATAAAAGTTGCAGGAATGCCTAGCCACAGAAATCCGAAGCTTCTACTCGTTGCGGGATTTGCGCGAAACTGTTGAAAAAGAAATAGAACAGTACAAAGCAGTTAGCGACGAGTACAGTCAATGGTTAGGCTCATTTCTGAGAGACATGGAAGCAACCCACGGCAACGAAGAATGGTTCAAAAAGCTGGCAACGCTCCAGAAACTTCCGCAGGCAAAAGCCAGAAGAGAGATTGAGAAAGGCGGCAAGAGAGAGAAACACAAGAAGAGAGGGTCATCTTCTGCATGGATTTCATTCAAAGACGTCATGCTTAGCGCCAGCGAAGAAGGAGAGGCTGAGATACTCTTTGACGCCATAGATGAAATCAACCGAAAGACGGAACAGCTTAACAAAGTCCGGGGCACTATAGAGAATCTGGAAAAATCAGCCCTTGGAAAAGACATAGTTTACATTGTTTATCTACACAATGGCGTGCCCGAGAAGATAGTTATGCGTCACAAACGAGACAAAGAGTTCGCAGAGAAATTCAAGTTCATAGCTGATTTTTCTATGTTAAAGGAAGTCTACCCCTGACCGCTAGGCCATGGCGCTGAACTCGAAGAACGCATCAACAAACTTCTTCATCAGCTCAAGAGGATTGTTCACGACGCAGTTAATTCGGAAATAGTTCCTAACTGCCCTGCTTCTGACTCCGACTCCTATTACACCAGTACCGGAGTTCTCAATTTTCCTGACGCACCCACGTAACGTGTCTTCAGCGCCTACGTATCCTGATGGGAAAAAGTCTGAGACCACAACCATAAGTCTGCTTTCTTCAGTTCGCTTTTTCAAAGCCTGCGCAGTCAGAATCACTGCGTCGGTCAAGTAGGTCATACCGCCCTGCTCTAATCCACCGATTCTGGCACGTACGCGGTTATTGTAATTCTCTGAAAACTCCTTTACAATATAGAACTTGTCGCTGAAGGCGAATGCGCTCCAAGCATTTTGACTCGGGAAAAGGCTGCGCGCAACTTCGCTTAGGCACAGTGTTATGTCACGAACCTCACCTGTGAATGACTTCAAGCTGTGACTTCCGTCAACAAGAATCGCCCAAGCGTCTTCTCTCGCCTGAAGCTCATCGCGGACAAAAACATCTGTTCGCTGGCTCTTGCTAGCCACAACTTGAATGGCTTCCTGCATATCCAAGGAACCCATTTCATGTCGGTAGTCCTCGCCTGTAAGGTTCTTCAACAAGCGTAGTCTATCGAGACTGCGCCTTATCGGACTGGAGAGAAGAGCCTTTCTGTAAATGTATTCGGAAAAATCCTCGCGTGGAAACTCGAATGATCGAAAACGTGAGCCATTTCCGAGTATCCTGTAGTTTTCTAGGATTTTCCGCTCGGCTACTTCCCTGGACTGCATTGCTGAAAAAACTTGTGAAACTTCGTTCTCAAGTGATCTATCCACTAGATTTAGCAGTGCTCCGTTGCCATTGGGGGATACTTGAAGCGATCCAAGGGCTTCCTTCAGGCTCTCTCTTATCTGCAATTCGGACGGTATGTCATTGCCGAAGAAAATTGAACTGCTGCCATGATTTTCAGTATACAGAAGCGACGGCGCCTCTGAAATTTCCCCGTATTTCTCCAAAGCTTCATACATAACATCTGCGGTTGCAATCCTATGCATGAGAGACAGATCTGTAATCTTTTGCGAGATTTCACCATTCTGCTCAAGGGTCGACATTTTGTTGAGCCCATTTTGGACCACTTTTTGAATCTCGTTTAGAGCGGAGACAACGTTGACGACTTCAGTCGCCATGGGTGGTTGAACATTTTTGATCTTGCCCATTGAATAGCCGACGATCAGAGACGCCATAAAACGGAGCGTGGGATTGAGGATTAGATGAGCTGGTTTCGTTTTTAGATACGACAAAGCGTCTGCAATAGCTACATCATTTATGAAAGGTGTCCAAAGCGTCTTCAATCCAGCCCTCACAACAGCGTCTTCAAGCATGCTCACAACGAAAGTTGCTAGGTCTACGTTCTTGTCCTTTGACCAATCGGCATAAACCTCATAGTCTGACGCTGCAACATGCATGCTCAAATGGAAAACAGACGCCTTGAAAGTCTGCCACAAAAGCCTCCTATGCATTGCATTTTGCGAGTCAAAAAGCAAACCAAGATAGCTTATTTGCCCGTCTTTTCTTCTTATGGGCTTGGGCAAACAAATGACATAGCCGCGTCTTTCCTTTCCTAACGCAGGATATCTGATGTCGTCTCGAAGCAGGATTTTGACTTCTTCATGATTTTTCTTGGTAATCTGAAACGAGGTTAACCAGACATATTCAAAAAGATCCAAGCTCCATGCGTCCTTGGTCTATTTGCTGCCGAAAAAGGCGTGAACAACTCGTCGAACCATGCCTTGAATTTCCACATCGTCGCTAGTCATACCGATGACTGTTTCTTCCGCGGTTATCTGAGGCTTGCTACCGTCAGCGACTAAGGTGGCCCAGTTAATTAGATCGCCAGGTGACGGGCCATATGGAAGTTCACCACTCTTGTATTGCCTTCGAAGCTCAGCGCCCACCTTGGCTATCTTGAGAGCAATGTCCTCAGGCACTCCGCTTCTTTTTTGAATGAGAGCGACTTCGTCTGAGCAGATTTTTTCGCCTACGCTTAAGTAGTCAAAGTTTATCCACACAGACATTCTGCGTCTGAATGCGGCGTTCAGCGGTTTGGTGCCTGCGAACTCGCCTGAAAATGGGTTCATTGCTATGATTAGATATCCGTATGGGTGGCGGTGGACGATTTCGTTGTCCTTTTCGGTGAGCACCATGTGTCCGCGGGTGTCCAACAGCGGGTTCAACCGCGTTGCCACGTCTTGTTTCATCATGTTTGCTTCGTCTAAGTATAAGATGCCACCATTCCTGCACCACATGACGATTTGGCCGTCAATCCAGTTCTCTTTTCCAAGCCCAATGTATCTTCCAAACAAGTCGTATGTCGAGGTTTGAAGCCCACAGTTAATCTCATACATGGGGAGATTGCCAATTTCAGCCACGATATAGACAACATGAGTTTTTCCAGTGCCGCTGGGACCAATTAGAGCGCATTGCTTGAAATAATAAAGAGCGCGTATTATGCGTTCGACGTATTTCTCGCCGCGATCAACAAATTCCGGCGTGTTCTGTGGAATAAGACTTGACAGCGATTCGGAAAACATGAAGTTTGGATGTAAGTTGTATTTGCTGGCGCCATATTTCTCGTAAAGAGGTGACACCTGACGTTGCTCAGGTTTGCGTATGGACACAAGCACTTTTGCGTTGTTGAATTCAGTTTTTATCTGTGTCTCATTGAAGCGCACTGTTTCCTTCTGCTTTTTCGCCCCTTGATGCCCAAATCCTAGAGCTGCTTTTTCCTTTTCCTCTGTCGCTTTGGCGGAAGAAGTCATGTATAGCGCCCTTCAACTTACTGGTTATGTAAGAGTATCGTGAAA
>Ga0209636_10003225_pt1 | contig 16617 bp, 10 predicted proteins | sample DeeMarSWOR152_54_FD_187464 | JGI IMG/M metagenome (GOLD analysis project Ga0209636, IMG submission 187464) | Marine sediment microbial communities from White Oak River estuary, North Carolina - WOR-1-52-54 (SPAdes) (version 2) | ecosystem: Environmental > Aquatic > Marine > Intertidal zone >...
TTAGCCGCAAAGTTTCAAGCTTAAAATCAGCATATAACATCAAAGGTCAAAAATCAAGGGAAATGTCTCTAATTCTTACTGTGCGTTTGAGCCTTGCCTCCTCTCACTGTCACCTCACCCAAGGCCAGTTAGAAGTCTCCGCAGGCTCTGATACCTTGTTTCTAAGAGGACAAGCCTCGCAGAAGAAAGATGTTCTCTCTACCACTGCTGCGATGCTCGTCTGGGCATCGAGCCTGATGGAACGGCTGTTGTCACTATCACATGTGCCTGCGCAACCACAGTCCCAGCGACTTCCATCGCAAGATGGAGCTGCGGGAAAGTGCAGTCACATTCAGCTTTTCTGCTCTATGGCAATTGGCCTGTTGGTGAGCGAATAGCCGGTATTCTTAAATTATCATTAACGTGTATGAAATGCTTCGATAGTACTGATTGTTAGTAGCGACGTCCGCCGCCACCGCCACGGCCGCCACCGCCACGACTGCCACCACCACGACCGCCACGACCACCACCAAAACCACCTCGTCTGCCTCCACCTCCTTGACGGTTGCTTCTCGGACGAGCCTCGTTGACTTTAATGATACTTCCCTTCAAATCCTTACCGTTCATTTCAGAGATTGCCGTTTGGGCTTCATTCTTAGAGGGCATTTCCACAAACCCGAAACCTCTTGATTCACCACTGAATTTGTCCTTTATAATATTCGCAGATTCCACTTGGCCGAAGGCTTCAAAAGCCTGACGCAAATCCTCCTCGGTCACATCACGTGACAAATTCCCCGCATAGATATTCATTTCGATTTCCCTTTCCAATTGTTAGATTGCTTTGAAAACTTTTACTGGAATTTCAACTCCTGTTAATCTTCGTTCCACCTTGTATGATAGCGGGACTAATTTCCAAATTACTGATTTACACGACGAGTATATTTTTTATATACACAAACCACCTTTCCTAACAAGGGTTGGCAGAATAAAAAAATGATGATAATGGTAGGTCCTGATCCCAACATTAATTAGCGTTGATTCTGCTCTCTCAACACTTTATCACGCAATCATTTCAATTTAGCATATTGCGTATTATATTACAAACCTCTGCGTCCAACAACAATTTTATTTTTTTGCGAAATATTTTTTGAGGGCCTGTTCTATCCCTAAGCTACATTTGTAATCACGCCGGCACTTATCGACGCGATTGCTTTATGCGGTCTAAGTCCCTGCCAGTGATTCTTATTATTACTCGGTGATTCTCAGCATTTTCCGGCAAAAGAATCTTATCGTGAGCTGCTAAACCACATATCTCCACCTCCCGGCCAAGCAGGTTAAGAGAAGTGAGGCGTACAAAAGCGTTACAAAGGGTGTTCCCGGCAGAAGACAAACGAGATAGCTACAACCGTAAGTAAAAGCAGTTTCATAGATTCTCTAATTCTCTGGAGATGTGACGGCGAGGGCTACATACCTGTATATAAACGTGAGGGGTTTTATGGCTTTCGGGGTGCCGCTACACAGTTTTACAGGTGAAAATATATGCACCGCATCCCTCAGCTAACGCATATGCTTTGTGCCAAGTTTGCCGGCCATAGAGGGAGTGCGGCCGGCAAACTCAGCTTTAAGGTGGGGCTGTAAGCTGCTATTGTGTATTCGAGACCTTCTAATCCTGCTATTGTGATTGCTCATTTCTTGATTATTTATCGGACTATTAAACTATAATCAAGTGCCACCGTTGATGCCAAATGTAACGCTTTTTCCGTAATTTTGCCAGCAAGCCAACGAACTAAAGGCCCGAGTGCACTATAACAACGTTATAAGGGGTATTTTTCAGCGGATTTAAGAGGCAGTTCCTGAAAACAGTCTGTATATATGGGTGATAGCTCTCAAAACAGGATCGCCGTTTAAATGACCTATGGGCGCTTTAAATTGAAAGCCGGTGGAAGCCTGATGCATCCTGCTAACTTTGAAAATGCTGTGTCTTTGCGTTCTTTAAGGCCATTTCTTAGAATTTAATAGGGGGGCTTTGGCTATGAGTCAGATAAAGAAGTCGATGGACCAAATCATTAAAAAGTTGAACAACTTTGTCCAGGAGAACAAATGGCTTGGTATCGTAGATATTCGCAAGTTATATAACTTAAGAAGAAGCGTCCTCAAAGCGACGAATAGCCTTCCATCCCTTTTGATAAAATTGCGTCTACAAGGCAATTCTGCTGCGGCTGAGCTAATAGAACAAGCTTATCAACGACTCTTATTTACAGTAGACCCCGCTGAGCAGCAAAAAGACCCGAAACAATCTAAAGTGCCTTATTTTGAGCTTAATGGCGAAGGCGGCCTAAAAGATTGCGCAAGCAATTTGGCAGAAACAGTACGCCAAGTAGCGGAAGAGCTTGAAGATGAATTGCCCTGCTCACAAGACGCAATTTCTCGATAATTTTCAGCATCACTGGGCTGCTGGATGTGATGTATTGTTAGTAGACCTAACGTAACAAGTCCGGGAATCGGCTAAATGGGCAAGTGAGACTCACTTCGTATACGTTGCAAGGCAGCCAACTCGTCCTTTGCAAATTCAAATACCGTTTTCAGCCCTTTAGAATACACCATGCCATTTCGGATAAAGATACGCTCTATCTTCGAAGGAACGTTGCACAAAACAAGCAGTCGTCCGAATTCCTTCAGCGATCTATCCAATGTTATAAGATCGCAAAGGGTTTCAGAAGTCAACATTTGAACTCTGGAGAAGTCGACGACTACATTACAGTTAAGTTCCTCACTCAATACTCTCTTGACCTTTTCAAGCTCATCCCCTCGTTGTGGTTGTTCAGGTAGCGTAATTAAAAGCACATTTTCTGAAAGATTTTGAATTCCCACTTTAGCCCCTCCAACCGGGATAAGATAGCTTTGGCCAGTGTCGGTATTTTTATCGGAACAATTTTTCGTAAAAGCCAACGGCTATTTAAAGTATGGCACAACAACTGTAACATCCAAATAGAATCGATGGGAAATCCACCAAAACCTGCAAAATCATCAGTTGAACCTGCTCTTATTTTTTAGCCTAAAAATCAAGGTGGCTCTCAGATTACCTAAAGATGATTTTTAGGAAATTTGAAGGCACATCTCGTTAATATCTGAGGGTGCAATTATCTTATCTAAAGCTCTAAGACTTTAACTATCTTGCAATGTGGGAATTTGAAGATTAACCCAGCGCTAAACAAAACCTGATATTCGAAGGCGAGCGTTTTTGGTACTCAGTAGGGTACTCAATTTACTTTGTAAAGTGGCTGTGCAGCTATTGGAAAATATAGGAAAAGATATCTGCGCATCGCTTAAAACTTGAAGTCTTTCTGATTTTTCAGCTTTTAATCAGCCTATTTTTTTCCTGTAACGTCAACAAATGGTCGCACCGTGACTCAGAGCTGACGTAAGCCAGGGTGCATTAGAAGAGTTGATACTTGTTGATGGAAGTAGTATACGATTAATCGGCAATAGTGGGCTCTGTCTTAAAATTTTATCTAATTCGATATAATTAAAGGGCAAGTCAAGCTGTGTTATCGGCCCTTATTCATATGGTTCGGTTGCGGAACTGTCTACTTTGGTGGCTCGACCCGCATGCATCATACCCTTGACCTCAAGGCCGTTAGAAATCTCCTCTTTTTGTGTCCTATCGCTTACAGTAGAATTTCTAACGGGATCAACGCGCCAGAACGATGGAGAGGGACCTTATCGTGAATGTCTGCACTTAACTATCTTTTCTTGTGAAAACAAACGGGGCCCATACCGAATCACTCAGTATAAGCCCCGAGTTGATGTGTGGCTATTAACTAACTTGAACTCGTATTAACGCCGATTTCTTGACTTCTCGGCTTATCCTGGCGTGCAGATGAATATCGAGATACATCTACATGCCGATGATCAATTTTGTTAATACAGACCTCCGTGGCTGCGAAGTAATTCGACGACTTCCTTGCAAACTCCTTCCTTACAATACCGAACGGACGCCCAGTACAGAGGAGTACGGGACAATAAATCTCTGGCATTGACATCTGCTCCCTGGGCAAGTAAAAACTCAGCAACGTCCTTGTGGTCCTCTTGAGCGGCATAGTGGAGAGGAGTACGGCCCGGACTTCTATCTTTTGCATTAATATTTGCCCCGTGGGCGAGCAGAACCTCGACCACATCGACGTGACCGATTCTGGCTGCAATGTGCAGAGGAGTTCTTTTCATTGGATTTTCCACATTCACATCCGCTCCCCCGACAAGCAGGGCCTCAGCCACATCCGCACAACCGACTGTGGCTGCAAGGTGCAAAGGATTCGGTTGCATTAGATTTTCTACATTCACATCCGCTCCCCCTGCGATCAGAGCCACGACTACATCCGTGTGGCCACCTGAGACGGCTATGTGCAAAGGGGTTTCGCTCATCATATTTGTTTCGTTTACATTCGCGCCACTGGTAATAAGATGCTCGGCAATCTCTGCAGAGCCTTGCTGGGCTGCATAGTGCAAGGGAGTAAAGCCGCGGTTGTCTTTGATGTTTACATCAGCACCGTTCTCTATTAGCAGCAAAACTATTTCCTTCTGCTCCTGCTGCAGGGCCTCGAAGAGAGGATTGCGCCCACCTTGTTTCGCATCCACCAGTGTCGGCTTCTCTATTAACAAGGCTGCAGCCTCTTCAACATTTCCCGACCTTATCGCCTCGTGAAACTTCGCAACGGGACTTCCACACCCGGTGAGTACCAACGTAGCAAATAAAATCACAGCGATAATCATTCTTTTTTTGTTGGCCATCATAAGCCTCCTTATAAGAAAAATTGGTATTGATTAGCAAGCCGCACAATGCAACTCGCTTCCTAACAATTGACTGCATTGCCGTCTAATGACCGCTATTAGCAGCAATGGTTTCTGCCGCCAAAGTAATAAACGCGTTTATTAGCTCGGTCTAACTCAGGCTGCTCTTAAATAAAATATAAGAAATGGATTGAAGGGCACAAACCCACCGGAGTAATAAATCGTAGAAATTGGCCTTAGAATTCACTTAGAATGCTGTTTTGACAGCACAATAGGCTTGAGCTCACTGGCAATGAAAAACCCTATAATACAGGGTGTATTGAAGTGCCCCTGCTTTCCTTATCCACCTCAAGTTTTTTCTCTCGGGAAAACCAAGGATTTGTTGCATTCTGACTTAGGTCACAATTTCCTTCCCTTGGTCTTTAATCCCCATGTCAGCATTAGTTTGGATTGATTCTATGTAACTTATGTTCGGCTATGGCTCTTTCCAGCCATGTGATTATGGCAGGCTTGTAATCGTAATCGTCCAGATTCCGCAGGTTACTACGAGGCAATGGCCCGACACCACCTACAATTTTCCCGAATGGGGTGCTTTCGATGGCATAGATGCCGCCGTTGGTGTGCTGCCAGAATCCTCTTATCATTTTCATGATTTTGTATTTTATCCTTTCTGAGATTTAGGCGTTATATTTGAGCTGGTCGCCAATCAAAATATAAGAAATGTTTTCTATGAAGGCAAAGCAGCCGCAGCGGACTATGTCAGAGGATGCGCCGGTCGTTTTACGTCGGATAATTTTGCAAACTCAGGTTAAGGGGCATCACAGGCCATATAATCTGCATTCTTTTCTTAACCTTCCTCTGGTGGGCCTTTCCTCGTGCAGATAAGGACGGTAGTAACTGGACCGGCTCAGGATTTTCTGTCGAACGGTTCTGAGAAGAGTTTTAGCGAGATTTTAAGGCCGATTTCTATAACCACGGTTTTTGCTACTCGGAGCAGATAAGTTATATTTTATATATGTGGAGTGTTAATATTATGAAGAGAAAATGTGGACTGCGCAGAGTTGTATTTTTTCTTGCGATATGTGCAGGTGTTTTCTCTGCGTGCCTTTGCGTCCTGTTAATGGCGGGGGAGTACCAGCTTGCACAGTACAATTTTGATATTCACAACCGGGAGCTCCAAGGTTGGGAGGCCTGCCGTCAAACTAAACCCGCTTATTTTAAGGCCAACGAAGAGGCGGTGAGAAGCTGCCTAAAAAGCTTTGACGAAGCGCGAGATAATTTCTGGGTGAGACTTCCAAAAGCACAAATGGCAGGATTGTTCATATTAGCAGGTTTAGGGGGTGCAACCGGGGGATACTTGCTTACTTGGTCTGTTGTCTGGTTTGGCTGTTTAGGTATTTACAGATTCTTTAGATGGCTCGTGCTCTGTTTTCGGGGAAAGCCGGTAATACGCAATGGGCTTGATTCTCATAAATGGGCAACTAAAATGGAAATGCAGCGCCATCTTTCAGGTAAATCCGACCTGAAGATAAAATCAATTTCCGAGCCACCTGCTTAACATACATGCAGGAGATGGCATAAGCAGATGATGGGCGTCAAAAGATATTCGTGATTTTCTACAGCAGGATTAACTACACATCCAATTATCCAGCAGTTATCATTTATGCTGCAAGCGGACGTCAGAGATACAATTGCAGGTCGTCAAGAGGAAAAAACTCGTGGATAGCGCTTCAAATACGCAGTAAAGCCTTCCCAATTGAACAAGACTCTTTGGCTCAGCCCTTACCACCAGTGTATAGGCGTCGCTCCATAGCGTTTTTCCATCTCCTTGAAGTGTCTCCACTTCACATGACCGTCTACAAAGCCTATATTGCCTCCAGCACCCTCCTTGTCGCTTCGCAGGTGGCTGGTAGTATCATAGTATCCAGTGTACTGCCCCTGGCCGCTACCAGCTATTATCTGGGCGAAGTTGCCGTTGGGATACGCTTGCGTAGAAACAACCGGGTCGCTGAGAGTAACGTCAATTACGAGTTCAGCAGTACCGGCCCCCTTGATGTTTGTTGTCCTAATCCATCTTTTATTTCCGCTGCCTCGGATGTCTGGTTTCACGCTTTCGCCTTGCTCGTTAAGCGTATCTAAAAGCCAGAAGTAGCCTGTAACGCGGTAGGTAGCCCTACTTCCATCGGGGTGGTGGTAGTCCCAACAACGCAGGCGGCTCCTCTTGTGTGTCAGATTTGAAGGACAATAGAAAACATCCGGGACGGATGTGTCCTCTTCAGACTCTGGCAGCTTCAGGCCTATATTTTTCATTAGCTGGCTGGTTATCTGCCTGTTCATATCCCAGAGCCAGTAGCCGGCGCCGGGCGGAAGTTTGCTCTCATTCTCATTGGCATATATTATCAGGCCAATTAGATGCTGGCGTATATTGCTGGAGCATGCGGCGCGGTTCGCCGTCTCACGAACTCTACTCAGCGCCGGCAGGAGTATTGCCATCAATATCGCAATAATAGCGATGACTACCAAAAGCTCTATTAGCGTAAATGCCTTCTGTCCACTCATTTGATGGTCTTTTCTTATCAGCATTAGAGCAAGTTTATCAGGAATGCTACGCACTCGAAACTTTTTTATTTTACCGCGAGACCATTCATATAACAAGCGATAAACCTTTAGAAAGCCATAAAGCTTGTCTATCCTCAAAAAAGCCGGGGCCCATACTGACTCAATGTGAGCCCGATTTGTATAGGCCCCGAACTGATGCAAATCCATCTCGCTATCGACTGTTATTCAGCTTCTGTATCTGTAGCCGGCCGATACAGCCGAATATCATCAATGAATACCATACCTGAACCACCAACCTGTGGATTATTCCTGTTGCCAAAGCCAATAGCGAGCCTATCAACGTTGGTCAGGACCACACCAGCATTACTGAAATCTTCCAGATTGATATTCCATTCCGTCCAGGTGTCTATTGTCGCTGCATCGGGATTGTCGTTATACACCACCGCAGTCGGGCCGGTAGCATTAGAGACAGCCAGGTAAATTTGCTCAGGAGCATTGGCCGGATCACCATATAACCACAGCGTCAGCACTTTAACTCCTTGCTTGGTCCAATCTCGCGGGTAACTCAACGTCAAGGTCGCCTCTGAATAATATGCCGGGCCTGCGTTGTCGTAGAACAAGGGCATCGACTGCCTGCCACCGTGAACGATAGTTTGCTCGCAGAAAGGAGGATCGGCATAACCAACGATAGAGCCGTTTGTCGGGATGTCGTACCCGTCTATCCAGGTTAGAAATATCCTGTTGCTTCCGGGCACATCGGGATTAAGGTCATTGTAGGCCTCAAAATCGTCCACGAGAAAATAGTCTGCTACGGCAAAGCTCCATATGTTGCCTTTGCTGATTGTCGCATCGGTATTATACTCATCTATACGCCAGTAGTATGGTCCTCCGCCCCATTCAACACCTTCGGGAGGAGTATAACTGGTGGCACTCTGACGGCCTCGATATACGCCCGTTGTGTCGGCTGCATCGGCATCGCTCACAGCTCGTTCATCGGTGCCGAAGTAGACATCGTGCTGGGATGCTTTATCCCCCGGCGACCAGCGAAGGGGTGTTGCGTGTTCTATGTCCGTTGTTGACCAGCGAGGCGGGCTGGGGTTCCAGGCGAGCAGGGGGTCGCCCCTCATGGTCTGGGGAATCTCAGCCGCCGTTAGCACCTTCTTGTATAGGCGGACGTCGTCTATGATTCCTGTAAACCAATCTGGGGGCCAGTTTGAAGGCCATCCTACGAAAAGGCCGATGCCAAGGTCGTTGGTAACTTCGGGTATTGGCGTCGCGCCTCCTTGCTGGCCGACCAACTCGCCATTTAAGAATATCATCCTGTTAGTATTCGTGACGTCCCAGGTCATAGCTATATGTGACCACTGCCCCGTGTCTATAGTGACGTCGCTCAGCACCCAGTCATCGCCCCAGATGACCGACTTGAGCTGTAGACCGTTGTCGAGCGCTATGCCATATGCTCCGAACTGACCGACTATGGTGCCTCGGTTTGTGTCCATCGGAAATACCCAGGCGGACATTGTCGCACCTTCGGACGGCGTCATATCCGGCGAGTAAGGGATATCAACGATGTCATCATGACCATCTAACTGCAGCGCATAGCCGTCATATCCAGGTACCCACTGCGGGTTACCCATGAGTCTGCCGTTATTGCCATGGCCGGACCAATCAACAGCGGTAGTGCCCTGACCCTCATCGAGCTTCCACCAGCCGATTAGATCGGGGTCACGAATAGGTATGTCGGCTATGGTTTTGAAACGCCATACTTCGCCTTTGTGTTTAGTAGTACTATCAGCTTCAACCTCGTCTATCCGCCAGTAATAATTGGTATCCTTGGTAAGGTCTCCAGGCTCGTAAGTTACATCAAACTGCCTACCTTTGTACTCGGGCGACTCTTCAGTGGCGTTGGTTACAGCGGTTTCGTCGGTCCCGAAGTACACATCGTGCCAAGTCGCCGCTGCACCCGGACTCCAACTCAGGTCCTCATCGGTGAGCACGTATTCGGTATCAGGCGATGGGCTGGGATTCCAGGCGGTTATGGGCGTAGCAGTAAAGCTCCAGACATCACCTGTGTGTATCGTGATGCCATCGGCCTCGACCTCATCGATACGCCAATAGTAGGTGGTTCCTGGAGTTATACCTGGAACGTGGTAATACTGGGTCTGCAGACGGGCATAGCGGGCCCTAAACTCAAGAGCATCGGGAGCAGTGCCAAAGTAAACATCGTGCCAAATCGCCCCCTCTCCCGCTTCCCACTGAAGCAAGGGGATTGTCACATCGGTAGCACCATCAGCCGGGTTCGAATCATGAGCAGTCAATAAAATTATCATCTCCACACTGAAATTATCGAAGGCCACGTAACCGGCGACATCAGAGTATGTGGCCTGGTAAAGCCCAACCTGCAGGGGCACGCCAGCCAGGTCGTCCCGTGTTATAGGTGAGACACCCATCTCTACCCAGGTCGAGCCGTCAGTACTTGTCCTGAAATGGAAGACATTACCCTTACGCTCGATTTGAAGGTATGGGTCGAGGTCAAATTGCCTGCCGTTGTGACCATTCTCGGTGCGTGAGTTGTCATCAGCGGTTCTGACAAAGTTGCCGCAACTCCAGATAGGGAAGTAATCTATTGCGACCCAGTCTTCGCCAGGGCCGGCATCGCCGGGATTAGCTCTTGCCATCAAGCCACAATTGTTGTGATAGACCGGCGCATCTTCAGTACCAGCATAATCACTTACTTTGACTGAGGCGATGAAATCGCCCTTGACGATTTTGTACAGAAACGGGCCCAGTGGATCCCACGGCGCGTGATAAAATGCGCCAGTTGATTCTATGTATAGCTGGCCAGCATGGTCAATGGATGCGTTGAGAGCATCAACGGTCTCACCCGGATTCAGACCCAAAAAGCCGTCCCAGCCGGTTCCCGCGACACCATCGGCAATATAATCATGAGGTGTCTCGAAATCGTCGCTGAAGACATCCGCCTGCAATGTGGCGCCGGTTACCAAAACTAAAATAGAAGAAACAAGACAAATCAACTTTCTACACATAATATTCCTCCTTAAAAAGTAATAACAATAACTGTCCGCAGAGCACACATCAACGCAGCTTACTGTCTAATGCGCGCATACAGACTTTTCTTCCTATTTTTCAAGGAACTTTCGACCGAAATAACAAATAAGATTTCTTTAGCCTCTGTTGGACGGCCATTTCTCTACAGCAGGCATCGCATCAACCTCACCTATACCATCAGCCAGGTCGATGAATCCAGCCTTGGTTAGTGCGTCTCGATGCTGAAATCGTCAAAGGTCGCATATCCAACTTCGTCTGAGTACGTGGCGTGAAATAATCCCACGGCAACGGGCAAACCGTCAAAGTCTTCCCGTTCCACAGGCGAACACGCCATCTCTTCCCAGCTCTCGCCGTCAGGACTGACTCTCAAGTGGAAGGTATTGCCGTTTCGCTCAAGCTGCAGGTAGGGATACAAATCCCACTGCAAACCGTTGTGACAATTCTCAGAGCGAGCACCATCGTTGGCGGTACGTACAAAGTTGCCGCAACTCCAGATGGGGAAATAATCGATGGATACCCAATCTTCGCCTTCACCTGCATCGGCGTCAAGCACATTGCGGGCCATCAGGCCGCAGTTATTGTGGTAAACCCATGCATCCGGATCACCGGCGAAGTCAGTGACCTTCACAGTCGCAATGAAGCTACCTTCTACCACCTTGTACAGGAACGGCCCGAGTGGATCCCAGGGTTCCTGGTACCTGGCTCCCACCGATTCCAGGTACAGCTGCCCTTCACGGTCAACGGACGCATTGATAGCGTTGGCGGTTTCACTGACACCAAGACCCACCAAGCCATCCCAAGGTGAGCCTTCCAAGCCATCTGCCAAATAATCCCGCGGCGTTTCAAAATCATCACCGAACTTTCGAGTCTCCAGGATAAAGTCGTCAAAGACCGCATATCCAACCTCGTCAGAGTATGTAGCCTGGAACAATCCCACAGCGACAGGCAGACCGTCAAAGTCTTCCCGCTCCACGGGCGAACACACCATCTCTTCCCAGCTCTGGCCATCAGCACTGACTCTCAGGTGGAAGGTATTACCTTTTCGCTCAAGCTGCAAGTAGGGATACAGATTCCACTGCAAACCATTGTGGCAATTCTCGGTGCGAGCACCGTCATTGGCGGTTCTGACAAAGTTGCCGCAGCTCCAGATGGGGAAGTAATCAATGGATACCCAATCTTCGCCTTCACCTGCATCTGCATCAAGCACATTGCGTGCCATCAAGCCGCAGTTATTGTGGTAAACCCATGCATCCGGATCACCGGCATATTCGGCGACCTTGACCGTGGCAACGAAGTCACCTTCTACGACCTTGTACAGGAACGGCCCGAGTGTGTCCCACGGCTCATGATAAAATGCGCCGGTTGACTCTATGTAGAGTTGGCCGGCACGATCAACGGACGCATTAATCGCATTGGCAGTCTCACCCGGATTCAAACCCACAAGGCCGTCCCACATGGTCCCTTCGACGCCCTGTGCCAGGAAGTCATGTGCTGTTTCAAAACCGTCTGTTACTGCGAACAGGGTGCCTTTTTCAGCCTTACCTCCAACAAAAGACCACACATCACCGGTTTGAATTGTGCCATCGGCTTCGATCTCGTCGACACGCCAGTAGTAGACGACACCTTCCTCAATATCCATCTCCAGCACAAATACTGTCTCTTCTTGTGTAGCTACAAGCTCCAGATTGTCGGGATCCGTGCCCAAGTAGATGGCATGGGTAATGGCTTTATCACCTGCCATCCATTCCAGCACGGGGGCCTCCATAACAACGGCGCCGTCTTCCGGGCTACTGAGCTGTGCTTTGGTCACTGAGAGCATCTCTATAGAGAAGTCGTCAAAGGCCGCATATCCAACTTCGTCTGAGTACGTAGCCTGAAACAATCCCACGGCGACGGGCAGACCGTCAAAGTCATCCCTTGTCACAGGCGAACACGCCATCTCTTCCCAATTCTCACCATCAGGACTGACCCTCAGGTGGAAGATATTGCCTCTTCGCTCAAGCTGAAGGTAGGGATACAGATCCCACTGCAAACCGTTGTGGCAGTGCTCGGTGCGGGCACCATCATTGGCGGTGCGTACAAAGTTGCCGCAGCTCCAGATGGGGAAGTAATCGATGGATACCCAGTCTTCGCCTTCACCTGCATCGGCGTCAAGCACATTGCGAGCCATCAGGCCGCAGTTATTGTGATACACCCAGGTGTTCGGATCACCAGCATAATCGGCGACCTTGACCGTGGCGACGAAGCTACCTTCTACCACCTTGTACAGGAACGGCCCGAGTGGATTCCACGGCTGATGATATATGGCTCCCACGGATTCCAGGTACAGTTGCCCTTCACGGTCAACGGACGCATTGATCGCGTTGGCGGTCTCATTGGCATCAAGACCCACCAAGCCATCCCAGGGTGAGCCTTCCACGCCCTCTGCTAAATAATCACGCGGTGTTTCAAAATCATCGCTGAACCTCGGGGTCTCTAAGGTAAAATCGTCAAAGGCCGCATATCCAACCTCGTCAGAGTATGTGGCCTGGAACAGTCCCACAGCGACAGGCAGACCGTCAAAGTCTTCCCGCTCCACGGGCGAACACGCCATCTCTGCCCAGTTCTCACCGTCAGGACTGCCCCTGAAGTGGAAGGTGTTGCCTTTTCGCTCAAGCTGCAGGTAGGGATACAGGTTCCACTGCAGCGCGTTGTGGCAATTCTCGGTACGAGCACCGTCATCGGCGGTGCGTACAAAGTTGCCGCAGCTCCAGATGGGGAAGTAATCGATGGATACCCAGTCTTCGCCTTCACCTGCATCGGCATCAAGCACATTGCGGGCCATCAGACCGCAGTTATTGTGGTAAACCCATGCATCCGGGTCACCGGCATATTCGGCGACCTTGACCGTGGCAACGAAGTCACCTTCTACAACCTTGTATAGGAACGGCCCGATTGGGTCCCACGGCTCATGGTAAATTGCGCCGGTTGATTCTATGTAGAGTTGTCCGGCACGGTCAACGGATGCGTTGAGAGCATTAACAGTCTCACCCGGATTCAAACCCACAAAGCCGTCCCAGCCGGTTCCCTCCACACCATCAACAATATAGTCATGAGGCGTCTCGAAATCGTCGCTGAAGACATCCGCCTGCAATGCGGTGCTGGTTGCCAGCACCAAAACAAAAGAAACCAAACAAATTAACTTTCTACACATGACGTTCCTCCTTCCAAAAGTTACAATACCCATCCTTTGGCTACACACCAAAGCGACAAGTAATGATGTTCACCTTCCTTACGCTTTTCTTATTTTGCCCAGGACAATTTTTTATGACTTGAGATTACCTCCTTCCGTCAAAAGTTTAATATGAACCGTTAACTAAAAAGTCAAAAACCTGAAAAACAGGATGTCGAGATTTCGCTTGCTGCAAGGCTGAAAATCCACGGATGCTGATAGCTCCATTTATATCAGATTAGCCACTCAGCCGTCAAGGAAAATCTTTGGGTTGTGTATTTGCATGCGTTATTGGTGGAATTGTGCAGAAAGGGGAGAGGGCAAAGGAACGTCGCGCATTGGGACAGCTTCTTTAATCTATAGTGGATGTGTTTACAAAAAGGCAGTGAAGCTTTCAATCGCTTATGAAAAGGCATTAATCGCCATTATCGCTTGTTGAAATATCTCGGACCGGTCCTGCCAGCCTCGATGCTGTGAACTTGTAGTAGAAGAAATAGCTGGTGCCGAACTCACGGATCAGCCGCTGGAGCACAACCTGGCGATTGTGTGCCTCCATTGAATTGCAGATTCGGACAAACCGCTCATATCTTTCAATTGTTTCACGCTTTATATTTAGCTTATTCAAGTCCAGTTGCCGGCCACGCAAGCCGTAGTATATTAGCATTGCCTCTTCATAAAGGGTCGGGACATCTTGATATCCGAGGTGGTCAAGGCGTCCCATATTCGCTGCGATCCTGTCAAGCTGACCAGCCAACAGGTAGAAAGCCATAAGGTACTCAAATGCCATTCTATTATTAGGGTTGTGCTTAAGCAGCCCCGTCAGCATCTCCTCTATGGATTCTTTGTAGAGCCTGCCATCTCCATCCCTTCGTATGTACGAATTGACCTGACGAATGTAGGCAGCCTCATCCGGTTCAAATCCGTTCTTTAGGCTACTCAGCAACGAGTCTGCTCTGTTACGGTATATCAGGTCCTTCTTCAGAGCGTTGAGATATATTCGAGCTGTAGATTCTTGCCCTTTAATGATGTTGATCCAGGCGAGCTTCTCGAGCACTATCCCGCTTTCACCTTTGATGACCAGGAATTCGGAGGCCAGCTTCTCTGCATAGTCTACATTTCCCAGCTCTATGAAAGTATCACACATTTTCAATTGTGTCATAGAAGATTCTTCTTCCTCGTGTGTGAGTAAAAGGGCGTGCGGATTTTGTGGGAAACATAACATATCGTAGGGCAATCTGCCAGCATGATACAAAGCTCGATTAATGTCATGATTGCAGTAGATGTTGTAAATGTTCTTCGGCAGACGATTGCCGAGTTCAAGAACTTCGAGCCATTGTCCCTGGCGGGAGAGATAGTTCATCAAGACGATTTGCCTGTGTACCTTGTCGTAGCTAAAATACATACCGATGGCCATCACAGTTAACGGAACGACAGGCACTACGAGTTTCTTGAAGTACGCCAAGGATGCTCCCCGACCCTTGCCGACGGCGGGTGTCTTCCTGCTCTCTGTCCTCCTGGGATGGGCTGCACAGGTATCTCTATCCTTGTTGAACAGCATTCTCCATAAGCATATCAGTAACACTGTGACAGGCACGAAGGCGTACAGCATTACGACCGAAACCTTGGAGAGCGTGTTCATGTTGGCAGTCAATTCCTGAGAAAACGGAGTCAATACCAGGAATGCCTGTTTGGGTGAGATATGAAATACATATTCAGCAAGGACCCAGATGATAGCTACTGCTGCCGGTAGTGTGAGAACCGCCGGTAACCAATCTCGATGGAGAAAAAACAGGTAGACTGTTGTCATGAGCGAGAAAATTAGAACACCTCCGGCACCTGCAAGACAGTAGCTAATCGCCGCCATAAGACAGAAAACCGCCATGCGAATTGGGCTCCGGCGCAAAGGCACTTGCTCGAAGACAAACGAAAACAGCAGCCCTATGAACAAGGTCAGGCAAGCAGCGAGTGGATGGTAATAGTGATTGTATATTAGAAGGATCATGATAGCCGGAAAATAGTGCAAGACGGTTGAATGAGGATGGCCGGCGTAAACATAATGCTGTCTTGAAAGCTCACAGAGACACAAGGCAATCAGCACAACAAGCAACGCCCCCAGCCATGAGTAGTAGTACCACTGTGAGAGAAAACCGTACGCATAAAAAATCAATCCACCGGGGATGCCAAGCGAGTTTCTAAGAAACCGCCATCCGGTAGAGAACAGGGGGACATCAAGTATGATGGTACCAAAACCGTGATATATCAGGTGCGGCTCAACAAAGAGCCATATGTAGACGTAGCAGAACAAGAAAAATACCAGATTGAGCCAAACTTGGCTTTTCCTAAATAGCATTCTTCTATATTCCAAAACTGCTAATAGCCTACTCACGCTCTTGCCAAGGTTCTAATTTCTCGACCTTTGGAGTGGCTGCCGTGATAGGAACCTCAACTTCAATACAATCCTTATTACGGGCCGCACGGCCAAGCAAGGATTTTCTTGCCCTTACTCTGCCACTAATCAACTCAGGAACACTATACGTTTCCAGCAGTGAGTCATAGTATATAGGGTCTCGTTGCGGTAATACAAAAGGTTTGTGTGCCTTGCCATCGTCGTCAACATAGCTAATGTACGTCCTTGTGAAGAGGCCGTCTTGACGCTTGCTGCTGAACGCGATCCACCTGCTGTTACTCGACCAACTGTGCCACGATTCGGAATACTTGCTGTTAACGGCAAGGCTTTGATATCTGCCCGTAGAAAGGTCCATTATGTAGAGGTCGCTGCTGGGTTGATAAGCTGGAAAACAGCCATACTTACACATGCAGAAGAGCAGAAACCTGCCATTTGGCGAAATCCTCGGCAGCAATATGCTCAGACCGGTTTCTTCGGCAGCCAATAATGTCTCGACCTGCCCCCAGCTATTGTTCCGGACATCATAGCGTACGCGGCGAAGATCATATTTGAGCTTCTCGTAATTCTCGGGTGGTACTGTGTTCCGGTTTTGCCACAACACCGG
>Ga0209636_10003226_pt1 | contig 16616 bp, 14 predicted proteins | sample DeeMarSWOR152_54_FD_187464 | JGI IMG/M metagenome (GOLD analysis project Ga0209636, IMG submission 187464) | Marine sediment microbial communities from White Oak River estuary, North Carolina - WOR-1-52-54 (SPAdes) (version 2) | ecosystem: Environmental > Aquatic > Marine > Intertidal zone >...
GTCGGTTGGCATGGATTCACCGAGGGAAAAGACAGCGGCGTTTATCGTGTTGCTCCACTGGCCAGACTCAATGCCTCGGATGGAATGGCAACTCCTTTAGCTCAGGAACACCATGACAAGATGTATAAGACATTAGGCGCAAAACCTGTCCACAATACTTTAGCCTTCCACTGGGCGCGCCTCATCGAAGCCCTGCAAGCTGCCGAGGCAATGGTCCAGCTCCTCGAGAACAAAGATATAACAGACCCTAACATCCGCAATATCCCCACCGAAACACCTGATGAAGGAGTAGGGATTGTTGAAGCCCCACGAGGGACCCTTATTCATCATTACAAGACAGATGAGAAGGGAATCATGCAGGAAGCCAATCTCATCGTAGCCACAGTGCATAATGCCGCGGCTATCAACATGTCTATTGAAAAGGCAGCCAAAGCCTTCATCAAAGGCGGAAAAGTCTCAGAGGGACTGCTGAACATGGCTGAGATGGCTTTCAGACCTTACGACCCCTGCCACGCCTGCGGAACTCACGCTCTTCCCGGAGATATGCCACTCATCATCAATATCTATGACAAGGATAGAGAACTCATCAAGCGGCTTAAAAGAGATTAGGAAATAATGAGGGAGATCTCCCCCAAGTAAAAATGGAGAGGACGGTTCTCTTTTTTATTTTTCTTCATCTTTGTGATGTTTTATAACCTTTCCCTCAACGATGAATATCACATCTTCACAGATGTTGGTGGAAAGATCGGCTATACGTTCTAAACTATTAGAAATTCTTATCAAATGCATCGAACGCTCGATGACAGAAGGATTCGACATCATATGAGTAATTAATTCTCTGAAAACCTGGTCCTTAAGATCATCCATGATGTCGTCTCTTTCGCAAACACTCCTGGCCAATTTTGGATCTTCTTTGGTAAAGGAATCTATGCTGTCCTTTAACATCTCAGTGGAAATTTCTGCCATCTTCGGAATATCAATCAGAGGCTTAACAGGAGGTCTTTCGATCAGGAAGAGACTGCTTTCTACGATATTGACAGCCAGGTCAGCCATCCTTTCCAAGTCATTATTCATCTGGGCAATCATCATTATGGTTCTCAAATCTTTGGCTGTGGGTTGATATTTGGCTATTAGAGTTATGCAGAGTTCATCTAATTCTATTTCCGTATCATTCGCCATAGGTTCATCTTTTTCTGCGACTTCTTCGAGTAATCCTTTGTCCTTTTTTAATAATCCTTTTATGCTTTTGTCGATCATGTTTTCCACCAGTCCTGCATACTCAAAGAGACGTTTCTTAAGCGAAGTGATTTCTTGTTCTAACATCTTTGCCTCCTAAATATTCCAAGGGAAATGGCTTTTGTTTATTTTTCCTATACTTATTTTTATTTTTTTCCTCCCAGCCTTATTTTCAAAGGTTTCTTTAATCCAGGTTTTTATTTCATCCCTGACTTTTCTAAATACAGCCATAATCTCATCCTCAGTTCCACTGGATTGGGAGGGATCTTTGAATCCTTTATGGATTATAACTCCTCCAGGGAAAAAAGGGCAGGACTCTTTGGCTTGATCACACACTGTAATAACGTAGTCAAACCTGACATCGTGAAACTTATCTATACTCTTGGAACGCTGCTTGGATATGTCAAGACCGATTTCTTTCATAGCCTTGACAGCATGGGGATTTAACTCCGAAGGCTCAGTGCCAGCACTGTAAACATCATAATATTTACTATACAAGGACTTCATAATCCCCTCTGCCATCTGGGAGCGAGCAGAATTATGGGTACAGATGAACAGGATTTTTTTCTTCTCGGACATTTTACTTGTCTTCTCCCTTTTTAACATTAGCTTCTCCTTATCCGAATTTTCCGGTTAAATAATCCTCGGTTATCTTATTCTTGGGCACGGTGAATAACTCATCGGTAGGTGCATACTCAATCAGTTCTCCTAGGTACAAGAATGCCGTATGCTGAGAAACGCGTGCTGCCTGTTGCATGTTGTGGGTGACGATCACTATCGTATAATCCTTTTTTAAATCCTCCATGAGCTCCTCAATCTTTTTAGTGGAAATAGGGTCCAAACTGGCACAAGGTTCATCAAAGAGAATGACCTCAGGCTCGACAGTCAAACACCGGGCAATGCACAATCTTTGCTGCTGACCCCCAGAAAGTTCCAAGGCACTGTCCTGCAGTCTATCTTTGACTTCGTTCCATAGTGCCGCCTTCTTCAGCGATTCGACAACTTTGTCTTTAATGATGTCTTTATCCCTTATTCCGTTAATCCTCAGGCCATAACTCAAGTTATCAAAAATATTTTTTGGAAAAGGATTGGGCTTCTGAAAAACCATGCCCACCCGTCTTCTTATATTGACTACATCCACGCCATTCTCATAAATATTTTTTCCATCTAGAAAGATTTTTCCTTTAAAGCGTGTTCTGGGGATAAGATCGTTCATGCGATTGAAAAGCCGGATAAGAGTCGATTTTCCGCATCCAGAAGGACCGATAATAGCTGTCACCTTATTCTTGTATATATCCATAGTTATATTCTTAAGCGCTTGTGTTTTTCCGTAGAAGAAATTCACTTTCTCGACTTTAATCTTTACCTTGTTATTCATAAGTAGCCCTTTGTCTTTGGCGAATGATGATGGCCACCGCTGAAATTCCTAAAACCAACACCAGAAGAATTAGAGCACAGCCATAAGCGATCTGAGTCTGCTCTTCAGGATGTGTTCCTTCTGTCATTAGTGCGTAAATATGATAGGGCAAAGCCATGACCTCAGAGAAAATGGACTTGGGAAAACCTCGTGTATAGAATGTGGCTGCAGTGAAAAGAATTGGGGCTGTTTCTCCGGCAACTCTTCCGATGCTTAAGATGACCCCAGTCAGGATTCCAGGCGAGGCTGCAGGCAGGACGATGTTTTTAATCGTCTGCCAGTGGGTGGCTCCTACAGCAAGAGAAGCTTCTCTGTAAGATTGCGGTACAGCAAGCAGAGCTTCCTGTGAGGCAGATATAATCTGGGGAAGGACGAGGATACCAAGGGTCAAGCATCCGGAAAGAACAGATACTCCAAAGCCAAAAAATTTCACAAATATCCCGAAGCCGAACAACCCAAAGACAACTGAAGGAACTCCGGCTAAATTATTGATGCTCATTCTGATGATGTTCACCACAAAACTTTTTGGTGAATATTCAGTGAGATAAATGGCGCAAGCTATACCCAAGGGAAGGGCAAATACGATTGCACCGATAACCAGATAGAGTGTTCCCACGATAGCCGGACCAACACCACCAGCTGTCATGGCTTCCTTAGGAACTTCTGTTAAAAACTCCCAGGATATGACTCTAAATCCTCTTATAAATATGAAATAGATAATCGTGCCGAGAAAAAAAAGAGTGAGACCAATGCACAGGAACAGCATCCCAAACCCAAAATTTTGATTAAATTTCTTATTCATCTTCCTAAGCCTAATTTCAATCTAAACCTGCGGCTGATGAGTTCGGCCACGATATTAAATCCAAGAGTGATGAGAAACAGAATAAGGCCAATGGCAAATAAGGAATGGTAATGAGTGCTACCCATCACTGTTTCTCCCATCTCGGCTGCAATAGTGGCGGTCATAGGTCTTACAGGTTGAAAAAAAGTGCGCGGAATAACCGCCGCCCCCCCGCACACCATGAGCACGGTCATTGTTTCACCAACAGCTCGGCTCATTCCCAGGATAATCGCCGTGGAAATTCCTGAAGCAGAAGCAGGAATCACGACTCGAGTGAGAGTTTGCCATCTGTTTGCACCCACCGCAAAGGATGCCTCTTGAAAACTTCTGGGGACAAAGCTGAGAGCATCTTCCGAGATACTGCAAACAGTAGGGGTGGCCATAATCCCTAGGATTAAGCTCCCGGTAAAAGCGGTTAGCCCCACTGGAAGATTTAGGAGCTTCTGTAGGGATGGAGCGATGATGACTATTCCGAAAAGGCCATAAACGATCGAAGGGATACCTGCTAATAATTCTATGAGGGGTTTAAGTATGGCCCGCAGTCTCCTCCCAGCTAATTCATTGATGAAAAGAGCACTGCCCACACCTAAAGGTACACAGATGAGAACAGCACCAGCGGTAACCCAGAATGAACCCAGAATAAGAGGTAGTATGCCGAATTCGGGGGGTTCGTAAGTCGGATACCAGTATTTCCCAAAAATAAAATTCAAAAATTTAACCTCTTTGAAAGTTGGAAGCCCTTCTAAAAAGAGAGTGATTGTGATTCCGACCAGAAAAAGAAGTGAGGAAAAAGCCAGAAAGGTAAAAATTCCTTTATAAATTCGTTCTTTTATTCTTCTGACCTGCGCCTTCATCATGCTCTGAAAACTTACTTGAGTGCTACGAATCCAGCCTCGTCGGCTAATTTCTGGCCGTCACTGCTCAAAATAAAGTCAACAAACTGCTTGATTATACCTTCTGGTTCTCCTTTCGTGTACATGAAGAGTTTTCTCGCCAAGATATATGATCCATTCACCACATTCTCCTTAGTGGGTTCAACGCCATTGACTTTTAAACTCTTCACTTTAGGACTCAGATAACCTAAGCCGATATACCCGATAGCTCCAGGCGTACTGGCTACTGTCATGGCCACGGCATTATTAGATGCATTGAGAAGAGATTCAGGCCTCACTCTCTCCTTATCAAGGGCAAGATGGTTAAAAGCTTCGAAAGTACCACTTGCACTATCCCGTGAAATAACAACGATTTTTCCTTTCTTTTCCCCGACTTCAGACCAATTGGAAATTTTTCCTGTATAGATAGCCTTTATTTGTTCTCTTGTCAACTCATTGACTGGATTGGAAGGATGCACAACAACTGCAATTCCGTCCATGGCCACGACGTTCTCATACACCTGGACTCCCTTTTCCTCGGCTTTTGCCTTTTCTTTGTCCTTTATTGGCCTTGACGAATCACCGATGTCGCAGGTTCCATCGATTATGGAAGCGATCCCAACCCCAGAACCGCCGCCCTGAACAGAGATATCAATGTCAGGATACTTGTTCATGAAAGCCTCAGCACAAGCCTGAGCAATGGGGAGAACAGTGGTAGAACCTTTAATTGTTATGGCTTTCTTAGCAGCCAAAACGTGAGCACTAAAAATCAAGCTAATAATTAATGCTCCTGTCAACAGACCAAACATAAATTTGCTTTTCATGGTTGAATCCTCATCTAAAATTTAAACCAAAGAGTTAAATTGGCATAGATATCTTCGGAAGGCTTTTCACCTTCGTCAAGATCGTCATAGATAACATACTTGATATTAGGAATGAGCCATACATTCTTGGTCGCATTCCAGCTCACAGCTCCAATGATCAAATTAGAAACTGCATTATCAGCGAAAGGAATATAGGAAATCTTATATCCTTGGAAGCTAGTTTCAAATCCGTCGCCAAAGGCTCGATCATATCTTCCGATGAGTTCCAGATCTTTGGCTACTTTAATAACAGCAAAGACCGAGAAGATTTGATAATCATAATTTATACTGTCTTCGCCATCGATTTCTTGTTTGAAGTGCTTGTTGGAATACTGGACACCAGCTCTTCCCCAATTACCTTGGTAGGAAGCAAACCCTTGATAAACATAATAGCTCTTCTCATCTTTCTGATTTTCATAGTCACCATAGACTTCCAGATATAATCCTTCGACAGGTTTGAATCCCAATTGTCCATAAAATATTTTACCTTTGTCCGTCTCAGCTTTATTGGATGAACCGTTTCCAAACATTAGCTCATAAGAAATTGCTTTTTTGCTATCCAAATTGCCCTTCAGAGCGATCCCGAAATCTCTGGAAGACCTGAGTTTATACAAATCAAGGGGAGTTTTCTCTAAGACCCTATATCCCCAGATGCTTTCAATATTATCAAAAGTGGGGGGAGAAATGATCCCAACCTTTACATCTTGTCCGCTAAGCTTGAAATTCAAATAGGCATCCTTCACAAAAGCATTCAGAGTCGTGCTGGATTCAAAGTCTCCGGGCGAGTTCATCTCGAACCTGAGTCTCATCTTGATGTTCTCGGTCAGCTTGTTGTTGTAAGTGAAATAAATCCTTCGGAACCAAAAACCATGACGACCTTCAATATCTTTGTTGTGATGGCTGAGCACGGAGTAATACTCGTTAATCATGTAGCCTTTGATCTCCCCGCTTGGTGGCTTAAATTCTGCAAGCCCAAAAGTCGTAAGAAGACCAACTGCCAGCGCTTTCACTATTAACATGCTCAATTTTTTCATCGAATACTTCCTTTATTATTCTTGTTAAAATTTTTACGCTTGCCTTTCTCGGGATTTTGATTTCTGTATTTAAATTTCATACCTATTTATAGATTTATACTGTTAAAAAGAAATAAAAATTTGGTTAATTTTTGGTTAATTTTGCCAAAGGCTCAGCAAAATAGGCTTAATCAAAAAATCAGTCAGGCTTCTAATTTAGCTATTATAAGGGAAGCAGAATGGTGAAGGTAGTCCCTTTGCCAGGCATACTGTTTACGGATATATCGCCATTATGGAGGAGAGCGATATGTTTGACTATAGAAAGCCCTAATCCAGTTCCCCCGAGTCTCCGGGAGCGGGACTTATTAATGACATAAAATCTTTCAAAGATGCGATTTAAATGTTCTTCAGGAATACCAATTCCAGTATCTTGGATTTCAATTCTAGCGTTCCGATTTTCTTCCTTCAGCAAAATCTTAATCATTCCCTTCTTGGTATACTTTACAGCATTATCGATGATGTTAATAAACATCTGTTCTAGCTTAAAAGGATCTCCTTCGATAAGAGGAAAATCATCTTCAGCTCTTAGGTCCACTTCTATTTTCTTCTCTTTTAATTCCGGTTCAAATATTTTAAGAATATTCTCCATCAAATCTCTTAAGTTCACTTTTTCAGTTTGCAGTTTGAATCCTTTCTCTTCTAACTCAGACAGAAGGAGTAAATCCTTGACTATATTGATAAGTCTATCTGTATGTCTTTTGATGATTTCTAAATAATTTCGGCTCTTTTCATCCGCTTCTTCATTCAGGGTCTCAACATATCCTTTTATCGCTGTAAGAGGAGTCCTTAGCTCGTGAGAAACGTTGATCACGAAATCTTTTTTTATTTTTTCAATATCCTTTATTTTCGTTAAGTCATGAAGAGTAACTACAATCTCTTCTCTAGAGGGAAGAAATGTTGCACTGCAGAGAAAATTTCTTTCTTTCAATTCAATTTCCTCTATTAAATTTTTCCTCTCCTGGTTTACCTTCTTTATCAATTCCCCAAATCTTGGCTCTCTGAGGACTTCCCAGTAAGGTTTCTCTTCTACAGAATCAGATTCGATGATTTTTTTGAAACTTTCATTGCTAAAGAGGATTTTTCCATTCTTATCCAAGGCTATAAGTCCTTCCTCCATCGAAGAGAGAACACTGTTGAGTTCCTCTTTTTGCCGTGTTAGCTCGGCGAATAAAGTCTTTATCTGTTCAGTCATGAAATTGAGGCTTTCAGCAAGCTCTCTCAATTCATCTCGATTTTTTAAAAACACCTTGGTGTCAAAATCTCCAGCAGCAATCCTCCGTGAAGCACGGCTCATTTCCATTATTGGCTTGGATAAAGTCTGGGCAAAAACAAATGCGCCCGCTAAAGAGAAGAGGATGATGATGCCTACGATCTTCCAGATATTTGTTCTTAAATTTGAAAAAAGTCGATTGATATCTTTTATATAAAGACTTACTCTTACGACTCCTGCAATTCCCCCATTTCTTTCTATTGGTAGACCCACATAAAGCATCTCTTCTTTGACAGTCCTGCTGAAGCGTAATGATTGACCAACCTGTCCTGTCGTCAAAGCTCTGTATATTTCGGGTCTGAATTTATGGTTTTCCATTATTTTAGGGTTTTCATCGGAATCAGCGAGGACAACGCCTTCTTTATCGATTACTGTAATTCTGGTCTCGATATTTTTCCCAAATTCCTTCATAAAAGAGTCTAGTTCTTCGAAACGATTCTCTTCTAACAAAGGGATGGCTTTTAGTTTTAAGGAACTGCCCAGATTCTCAAGATTGCGTGATAAAGTGTCCAGGTAGAATGTCCTTATGGCTCTGAAAGAGAAAACAAGCACCAAAGCTGTAAGGGAGATGATTATTAAAAAATATCCTCCGAAGATTTTAAAGAATATGGAACGCTTCATTCTTCCAGCTTATATCCCACGCCTCTAATATTTTTAATGTATCTGGCGGCCTCACCCAACTTTTCCCTTAGGTGCTTGATATGCACATCAATTGTTCTATCCAGTACAGCCTTTTCCTTTCCCCACAGATAATCCAATATTTGGTCTCTGGTGAAAACCCAACCTTTCTTCGAAGCCAAAAGTTGTAAGATTTTAAATTCAGTCGAAGTCAATTCGATCCTCTGTCGTTTCAGGTAAACTTCGTACTTTTCTGGATGGATGCTCAGCTCATCACCTATCTCAATTTTTTTTACCTCTTCTTTTTGAGGCTGTCTTCTCAAAACCGCTTTTACCCTGGCGACCAACTCTTTAGGTGAAAAAGGCTTGGTAACGTAATCGTCTGCACCCAATTCCAAGCCTAAGACTTTATCTGTTTCCTCTCCTTTGGCTGTAAGCATAACTATAGGGATAGAGGCAAACTCATCTTTTCTCTTTAAATCTTTGCATATCTCGAATCCGTCCGCATCGGGCAGCATCAAATCAAGGATGATAAGATCAGGAACTTTAGAATCAATAAAATTAAAGAAACTCTCTGCGTCTAAAAATCCTTCAGCCCTGAAGCCAGCTTTTTTGAGATGCAAAGAGACAAGATCCAGAATATCAAGTTCATCATCTAGAATGGCGACTAATTCTTTCAATCGTGTTAATCCAAAAAAAATGGGCCCAAAACCGTCTGCTATGGTGCATTATACATGCCCATTCCGAAATATACAATGAGTCTAGAATTGAGAAAAAATGATTCTAAAAGGCAAACTGTCATTCTGGCAAGTTCTGCTATGTTTCTCGGTTGGAATGAATTTCCTTTTATTGTATAATTAATTTTAAATAAAATTCCTTTAGACCACATCAAATGAAATCTCCGTCTTTATCATTGAGGACAAAACTCATCTTGAGCTTTCTGGTTATTATTATAATTGGAGGTCTACTCACTTTAAGTTTTGGCTACAGATTAGTTAAGAACACCATCATCTCTCAAGCTCAAGCAAAAGTCAGACATGACCTGGCTTCTGCCTGGATGGTTTTCAATGAAAAGCTCAACAATATTAAGGAAATTGTCAATTTAACCGCTGCCAGAGAAAGCCTCCACGAAGCGCTGAAAAATAACCAGAAAGATATTCTCTTAAGATATCTCAGCCGAGTCAGAGAAGACTATGGATTAGACATTCTCACTTTAACTGATAAAAAAGGTGAAGTCATAATAAGAACTAAAAATCCTGAAGTTGTTGGAGATCAACAATCCCGGGATGAAATAATAAAAAAGGTTTTTAAAGAAGGACTAGTTGCCAGCTCTCAAATTGTTCCTCGAGAGGAACTCCTAAAGGAAGGAAAGGATCTGGCTGATCAAGCCTACATTGAATTTATCGAAACTCCTAAGGCAGCTCCCAGGCCTGAAAATAAGGAAACGAGTGGCCTTTTGCTGAAAGCCGCTTCTTCAGTCCTGGATGAGAAAGACACAATTCTCGGTATCCTTTACGGAGGAATACTGCTCAATCGCAACTATGAAATCGTCGACCGGGTGAAAGAAATCGTTTATAAAGAGGAAAAGTACAAGGGTAGAGAAATCGGGACTGCCACCATCTTTCAACATGATCTGCGTATCTCAACCAATGTAAAAAATGTTAAAGGAGAAAGAGCCATTGGCACGCGAGTCTCAAAGGAAGTCAGTCAAGCTGTACTTGAAGAAGGAAAGCCTTGGATTGATAGAGCCTTTGTTGTAAACGACTGGTACATCACGGCCTATGAGCCAATCAAAAATATAGAAAATGAAATCATCGGCATCCTCTATGTAGGAATGCTTGAAAGACCCTATATAGATATCACTACGCGAGTCATGTCGACTTTCATGTTTATGGCCTTGCTTTTCATTGTCCTCTTATTGGTCATTCTGTATTTCTCGACAACAAGAATTATCGATCCTCTCCAAAAAATGGTTGTGGCCACCCAAGAAATTGCCAAAGGTGATTTATCCCACAAAGTCGGAGTGCAGTCTAAAGACGAAATTGGTACTCTAGCTAACTCATTTAACCAAATGACGGAGAACTTGAAAATTGCTAATCAAAAGCTTATTGAATGGGGAAAAACTCTAGAAAAAAAAGTCGATGAGCGGACAAAAGAACTGACAGAAATGCAGTCTCATCTCATACAATCTGAAAAATTGGCTTCACTGGGAAAATTGGCAGCAGGCATCGCCCACGAAATCAACAATCCCCTTGGAGGCATCCTTATCTACAGTCACCTTCTGCTCGAGGAAACAAACAAGAACAGCCCTCACTATGAAAACCTGAAAAAGATCGTTAAGGAGACTTCCCGCTGCAAGGATATTGTTAAGGGATTGCTCGAGTTCGCTCGCCCTAAAGAACCAGAAACAGCTCAGGTCAATATCAACGATATCGTAGAAAATTCACTTGCTATCATGGAACGCCAAGCTCTGTTCCAAAATATAAAAATAAAAAAATCATACGCACCTGATATGCCCAGAATTGTTGCCGATAGTGCCCAGCTTCAACAAGTCTTCATGAACATTATTCTGAACGCCGCAGAAGCCATGGACGGAAACGGAACCCTCACTCTTAGCACCGCACTCGATGGAGATAAAACGCATATAGAAGTGAAATTTTCAGATACAGGCCACGGTATAAAAGAAGAGGACAAAAGAAGACTTTTTGAGCCCTTCTTCTCCACTAAAGAAGTCGGCAAAGGCACGGGCTTAGGACTCGCCATAAGTTACAGCATCGTTCAAAAACATAATGGAACGATCAAAGTGGAGAGTGAAGTTGGAAAAGGTTCCACTTTTGCTGTTACACTCCCTGTGATAAGAGAAAAAGAGAATGACTGAAAAAGCCAATATATTGATCATCGATGACGACGAATCCATCCGGGACTCCTGCAGTCAAGTGCTCAGAAAAGAAGGATATACAGCTAAAGCAGCCAAAGATGGAAATGAGGGTCTAAAGTTCTTCAAACAAGAATTCTTTCACCTTGTCCTCCTTGATTTAAAATTACCTGGCCTCGATGGAATGGAGATTCTCAGTAGGATAAAAGAAAAGTATCCAGATACTCCTGTTATTATCATCACCGGCTACGCTTCCATTGAATCTGCTGTTGAAGCCATGAAAAGAGGGGCCTTCAATTATTTAACCAAACCTTTCAGTCCTGATCAGGTTCGCATCGCCATAAAAAAAGCCCTAGACAGTCGCAAGATCTTCTTTGAAAACATCTATCTCCGCGAAGAATTAAAGAAGAAGAGCGAATTTGATATGGTCGTTGGAAAAAGCAAGGCCATGGAAAAGGTTTTAGACGTTGTAAAACGAGTGAGCTCTTCTGAGAGTACAGTTCTTATTACTGGAGAAAGCGGTACTGGCAAAGAACTTCTTGCGAGGGAAATTCACAATCACAGTCCAAGGAATAATGCACCTTTTGTTGTTGTTGACTGCGGGGCTCTAGTCGAAACCCTCTTCGAAAGTGAACTTTTTGGACACGTCAAAGGATCCTTCACCGGAGCACATGAAACAAAGCATGGACGATTCGAAGTGGCTAACGGGGGGACAATTTTCCTTGATGAAATCAGCAATATCAGTCTCAATATCCAGGCAAAACTCCTGAGAGTTATTCAGGAGCGAGAAATCACCAGGGTAGGAAGTGCCAGACCCATCAAAGTGGATGTCCGCATTCTGGCTGCTACGAATGAAAATTTAACCGAGTTGGTCAAGATAGGAAAGTTCAGAGAAGAGCTTTTCTATCGTCTGAGTGTTGTTCCCATTCATCTTCCTCCTCTTAGAGAGAGGAAAGATGATACTCCTCTCCTTGTTGACCATTTCCTGCAAAAATACAACAAAAGAGCCAGGAAAAAGATCTCAACTATCTCCACTGCAGTCAAAAAGGCTTTGATGGAATACGACTGGCCAGGAAACATAAGAGAATTGGAAAACACTATAGAAAGAGCTGTCGTGCTCTCTAAAGGAGATGAGATCGAATTAGAAGACCTGGTTTATCATGGAATCAGTTCTAGTTCCTCTCCCTTCCACCCAGAAGGAGGAAAGTACAAATCCCTCGATGAGCTAGAAAAAGAGTACATAAAGATTGTGCTTCAGGCTGAACGCGGAAACAAAAGCAAATCAGCCAAAATCCTTGGCATCGACCGCAAAACCCTCAATTCAAAAGTCAAGAAATATAAGATCCAATGAGAAAAATCCGGCTTTCAGAATCCCGTACAGCTGGAACAGGCAAGCGGAAATGATTTAATTCTTGACTTTTTCTGTCTTCCCGCATCAAACTAAAAACTCTAAACTTTTTGCTATGTCAAAATTGAACACCAAGTGGGGAAAAATTCCCCATAAATTTTCCCCTTTTCTCTATCAAAACTTACTTCCGCGGCAGAAGATTTCTAAGTTCATTTTTTTCAATAAATTACACAATTCTTACAACTTTCTTTCTTCAACCAAATTAGGCACATAATTTGCAGATAACTAAATCTGGATAAAGATAAAATAGGAGAAGCCCATTGATACTGAACAAGAAAAGGTTTATCCTTTTCTTCTTATGCTTGGCTCTTATTTCGTCTCTAGGTGCCCAAGAAAAAGCCAGTTCTCTCCATGCAAAGTGCCTTTCCTGTCATAAAATTGAATCTGTTTGTGAGGTCAAACATAAAATCGACGAGAGTCAATTCTTCGCTTCAGTTCATGCAGGCCTCGACTGTACAGAATGTCATTGGGTTAATCAGAGCGAGACTGATAAAAATATCCCTCATAAAAAGGATTTACCCGAAGTCAATTGCATTGCCAGGTGCCATCAAGAAGATCAGAAGACCCAACCTGGATCGAGTCCGCTTCATTATCCTGACAGTGTCCATGGCAAAGCCTATCTAGAGAGAAAGATACAAGATGTACCCAGATGCTGGGACTGCCACGGGAAGCACAACATTAAAAAGCCATCAAACCTCGAATCTACAGTCAACAGAAAAAACTTACCCTTAACCTGTTCTGTCTGCCACGAAGACATGAATGTCATCGTGAAATACAACATCCATTGCGAAAAACCCTACCAAGAATACATGAATAGTGTGCATGGCAAAGCCCTGTACAGAAAAGGGCTTCTCTTGTTTGCTGCTGTATGCACGGATTGCCATGGGATTCACGATATAAAAGGAGTAGGAGAGCCAAACCTTATGGCCAAAAGACCCGAGACCTGCGGAAAATGCCACATTTTAATTTTTGATGAATACAGGGAAAGCGTTCACGGTCAAGAAGCTCTAAAGGGAAATATCGATACGGCCCTCTGTGTGGATTGCCACGGAGAACACCAGATTATTTCTCCGTTGAATAGGGAGGCGCCAACTTCTCTAAAAAATATAAGCCATACCTGTGCTGGGTGCCACTCCCGTCCAGAAATAATGCAAAAATATGGTGTGCCCGAAGATCGGGTAGAATCATTCATCCAAAGCCTGCACGGGATTGCCACAGAATACGGCGATAAAGCCACAGCTAAATGTACAAGTTGTCATGGAATTCATGATATTCGTCCAGCTGAGAATCCCTTTTCCAGAGTGAATCCAGCCAATTTAGCCCAGACTTGCGGACAAGAAAAATGCCACCCAGGGATATCTGAAAAAATAGCTAACGCCAAGATTCACCTCGACATCAATCAAAAAAAATCTGGTCCTCCCTATTATGTCCAGCGAGTATTCCTCTGGATCGTGATCTTAGCGGTCCTGTTCACCATATTGTGGTTTGTCCCGGGATTCATAAAAAAAATAAAACTCCTAAAAAATAAAAAAGGACCAAAAAAATGAGAATAATCAAGCTTAATAAGGATAATCTGTTTCCTTTCCTGGCCATCATCTCAGAGCAGGCTAAGCTCTGGGCTCCGGTGAAGAAAGGCGAAAAGCATGTCTTTAAAATCGTCAATGACTTTTCTCAGATTGAAATGAATACCACCAGGACAATTCTCCCTCCCCGGAAAATCTTTCTTCCTCCATACTTCAGCATGTTCAATGTCTCCGAAAAAGGATACAAAGAAGATTTTTCCTACGTCACCAAGAAAATTCTCTTCGGGATCCATCCTTGTGATATTCACGCCTTCCTCATACAGGATAGTTTCTTCAAGCAAGCCTTTCAGGACCCGTATTACCTGAAAGCGAGAGAAAATACTCTTATCCTGGGACTCTCCTGCTGGCCCGATGAAAACTGTTTTGCAGAATCGACCAACACTCATGTCATCGAAGAGGGCTTTGACCTCTTTTTTACTGACCTCGAAGATTTCTTTCTCGTCTGGATTGGCTCAAGCCAGGGTGACGACTTAATCCGCCTCAAGCCTGGACTTTTCGATGAAAACTTGACGGATAAAGATATCCAGACCTATCTGAACTGGCAGACCGAAAGAGATAAAGCTTATCAGCAAAAAATCAACTTCATAGCTCTACCTGACCTGATGGAGCTCAAATACAATGATCCTCTCTGGGAGAAATTGGGTGAGGCCTGCTTGGCCTGCGGCTCCTGCACCAATGTCTGCCCAACCTGCAACTGCTACAACATCATGGATAAGCAATTCTTGGGCGGAAAAGATGGGAAAATCATCCGCCATTGGGATGCCTGCACCCTTGAAGAATATTCAGAAGTTGCCGGGGGAGAAAACTTCAGGGGAAAAAGGTCAGACAGGCTTAAACTCTGGTACACCCATAAGTTGCAAGCTTATATTTCCAAATACGGAAAACCAAGCTGTGTGGGATGCGGGCGCTGTGTTGTCACTTGCCCGGTTGGCATCAATGTTCTAACCGTTGCCAAGGCTCTCCTTGGAGAAGAGGTGGAAGCCTTCTGGTCTAGACTCAACAAAGAGGTGACAAAATGAACAGTAAGAATCTCACCCAGGAAAATCCTTTTATTCCGGAGCCAGCAAGAATCGTTCGCACCTATCCCCTCACCGAAGATGTAAAATTCTTCCAGGTTCGGATTGTAGATATGGAAAGGGCCCTCTCCTTCAAATACAATCCCGGCCAGTTTGCTATGATTTCAGTCTTAGGCGCTGGTGAGGCTCCGTTTTCCATATCATCCACATCATCGCGGCCAGGCTTGCTGGAATTCTGCATCCGTAAAGTCGGTAGCGTGACTAAAGCCCTTTTCCGACTCAAAGAAAATGACCTGATCGGAGTCAGGGGCCCCTACGGTAACGGCTTCCCGATAGAAAAAATGATTGGAAAGGATATCCTCATCGTGGTGGGGGGTCTTGGGGCAGCGCCGCTCCGCTCGGTCTTGCTGTACTGCCTCGATAACCGGGACCACTTCCGCAGAGTTTCCATGCTTCATGGAGCCAAGAGACCAGCAGAGATGATCTTCCGTGAAGAATTCTTAGCCTTGAAGGAAAGGGAAGACCTCGAATGTCATTTGGCTGTTGATGAGGATGACACAGGAATATGGACAGAAAACATTGGAGTTGTAACCACTCTTTTCCCTAAGCTCGAACAGATCGATCCAGCTAACATCTATGCGCTCGTCTGCGGTCCGCCTGTCATGTATAAATTCGTCATCAAAGAGTTTATCAAATTAAAAATTCCTAAGGACCAGATCTTGATGACTCTGGAGAGAAGGATGAAATGCGGCGTTGGAAAATGCGGTCACTGCGCTATCGACTATATCTATACCTGTTTGGACGGGCCTGTCTTCACTTATTGGGATGTTATCCACATGAGGGAGCTTATCTAAGGGGAGAAAAAAATGGAAAAAGACAAAAAAGAAAAATTGAAGATTGGCATCTATGAACTCACTGGCTGCGCCGGGGATGCTCTCCTTATCCTCGACTGCGAAAAAGAGCTTTTGGATATATTCAACGCCGCCGATATCCATTCCTTCCTGATGGCCAAAAGCGATAATATCGACGGAGAACTGGATATTGCCTTTGTCGAAGGTTCTGTTTCGACGGAAAAAGAAAAAAAGGAACTTCTGGACCTAAGAAAAAGGGCAAAAGTTGTAGTCGCTATCGGTATCTGTGCTTGCTTCGGAGGAATCCAAGCCGCCTTCCAGAGTCAAGAAGAGTGGAGGAAAAACTTCAAAGCAGTATATGGCGATGTCAAAATGACCCATACAAAGCCTGTTCAATCCAAACCCATCGATTCTTACATCAAAGTTGATTATTATCTTCCTGGCTGTCCCATCGGCAAAGAACAATTTCTCTCCACTTTCAACCGAATCCTGAGGGGAAATCCTCCCGAGCTCTATCGGTTCCCTGTCTGTGTGGAGTGCAAATGGAATGAGAACGACTGCCTTCTTAACAAAGGAATACCCTGCTTAGGCCCGATAACCTCAGCCGGATGTGGCTCCGTATGTATCAACCATAACCTTCCCTGCGTTGGCTGCTGGGGACCACTAGAGGGAGCAAACCTCTCTTCCGAATTT
>Ga0209636_10003227_pt1 | contig 16616 bp, 12 predicted proteins | sample DeeMarSWOR152_54_FD_187464 | JGI IMG/M metagenome (GOLD analysis project Ga0209636, IMG submission 187464) | Marine sediment microbial communities from White Oak River estuary, North Carolina - WOR-1-52-54 (SPAdes) (version 2) | ecosystem: Environmental > Aquatic > Marine > Intertidal zone >...
ATGGTTGAGAAGCTATCAAGAGGAGAGAAAATAAGGGGAGACATACTCGTTTGCCATGATCCACAACCCCTGGCTGCCATTTCTTATGTTGACAAAAAGAAAGTATGGAGGGCTCACATTGATCTATCGTCCCCGGGAAAAGAGCTCGTGGAATTTCTCTTGCCGTTTATTGAGCACTATGATGCTGCTGTATTCCATTTTGAAGATTTCGTCCTCGGGAAGTTGAAAGGGAAAACCCACATCTATTTAATTCCCGCAGCCATTAATTTCTTGTCTCCAAAGAATATGGAGCTCCCCTCTGAATTCTGCGCCTATGTCCTTAAGAGCTTCGGCATTGATAGAAATAAGCCCATCATTTTACAGATATCTCGTTTTGACCGCTTCAAGGACCCGAAAGGAGTGGTGGAAGCCTTTGAGAGTGCGCGGAGTGCATTGTTAAGGGAAGGCTTGGATTTGCAGCTTGTCTATGCGGGAAATATGGCAGGAGACGACCCTGAGGGAGAGAAGATCTTATCCGAACTGATACATGATCTAGGCGCCAAGAGGAGGATTCTCCATAGGAGAGAGTTCATTCCTCGGTCCGTGGTTTGGACAGTTGGAGAAGTGCCGCATATTTTCGTGATAAACCTGGGGGCGACTCCCGTGATCGATAATGCCCTCGTGGTGAACTCCCTGCAAAGGGCATCTACTATTGTTTTGCAGAAGTCTTTGAAGGAAGGGTTAGGCCTCACCATATTAGAGGCAATGTGTAAGGGAAAACCCGTTATCGTAGGGAATGTGGGAGGGCCAGCCCATCTGATAGAAGAAGACGGCCTCTATGGATATGGGGTGGGATATAAAGATGAAAGGGGGAACCTCGTTTACACCTCTGAAGAGACAGCGGGGGAAATTCTGAGATGTTTTGAGGCGCCCCAAAAGGCTTTGGAGATGGCAAAAAGGGCTCAAAGGAATGTAGCGACCAGCTATTCGGCTATCCGTCATCTCTTGGATTACCTCAGGCTCTTTAATGATCTTGTACGCTCGCCCAACTCTCTGAGGAGTTGAAACACGAGGAAATTGGGGGGATTGCGATGGTCGTAAAATTTTCCCTATCACCAGCCTACATTGCCCACTATCAGGGAGTACCTTTTGGGTTGGCCCTGATTTCCGGGTGCCAGAATTTTGTCAGCCCACCGGGATTCGATCACTATAGGCGGAAGCTCCTCAGGAAGATGAGAAAACGGGAAAACCTCGCGCGAATTTCAGAGCGAATAGATATCTATGACCAGTTCTTTCAGGGCTTCGGCTACGAGTGTCCCCTACCAAAACACTTGAGGAGAACCATCCATAGCGGATTTCCCAAGTACAACCTCATGGTAGACGCCCACTTCATGGCCGAGATGTGCGGAGGCATTCTCGTTGCCGTGGCCGATTATGACCGGTTTGAGGGCGCCTTGACTCTCGACATAGCCAGCGATGGCGAAATCTGTCGGGGCATGGGTGGGCGCGATATGACGACCAAGAAGGATGAGATCGTGTTAAGGGACGAACGAGAGATCGTCTGCATTCTCTGCCAGGGCCCAGACGAGAAAACCCGCATAAGCGACGATACGCGCAATGTCCTTTTTTACGCATATGGTGTCCCGGGCATCGAAGGGCGTTATCTCAGGGAGGGGCTGACCATCGCTGCCGATACCATGGCCCAGTTCGGAAATGGGACAGTTGAACATGTGGAGATTTTTTAACCCCTTTCTTTTCTTTCTTTAGAGTTAGCGACAGCGAAGTTTGTGCCGCCTTTATGAACAGGGTGATTTTTGTTTCTTCATTTCTATCGGTCACTCACCTCGTATGTAAAATTCAAGAATAGGCTTTGTCATTATGCAAGGCACAGATAATTCTGGTTAAGACAGAATCAAAACCCTCGGTTAGTTGAAAGGAGGTCTTGGATGAATCGAAGAGAAAAATTGCCGTTTTCGCAACTCCACCACATAGCAGTAGTCGTTAGAGATCTTGTGCAAGCCATCAAGCATTTTTCATCGATGGGCATAGGGCCTTTCGAGTCTTACCCTCCTATGAGAGAGTACGTGCGGGCTAACGTACCTGATGAGTCTGCCTTCTACAACATACAAATCAGGGTTGCCCAGATTGGACCCGTGGCTCTCCAGATAATACAGCCTCCAGAGGGAAGAACGATCTACGGTGATTTCTTGAAGAAGAGGGGTGAGGGGGTCTTTCATTTAGGATTTCGTGTTGACGATATAGAAAAGGAAGAGGCTTATCTCAAGCAATTGGGACTTAGAGTTCTCAGCAGTGGAAGGAGGGCAGACGGCAGCGGTTTTACCTATTTTGACACTGCAGCAATCGGTGGTATTCATCTATTGATACGGCAGAACCCGTCTGAGAAAAAGCAAAGTTCGTGAGTGCTATGACCTCGGCTGGCACCGATCACCGAAAGGACTGTTTCGAGGGTACCGAAGTGAAGGAACAATTTGTGTGCTTACGAAAAATATAATGTGATTTCGCAAGATCGGGGGCGGCCCATCAACCTTTTCTTAGCATTTCCACAACTCGATCCCGGTAGTCCTGGCTTTTCTCATCCACAGGTATCAGCTCGATTTCGGAAGCGGATGATGCTCCCAATCCAAGCTCCACGGCCCTTGAAATCTGTTCCTGTTCGAACACCTTCGACTTCATGATGCTCGCATTGCTCCCGAGTACCTTCAAAATGGCCACACCAACTGCATCGATGGCCACTCGGTCGGTTGAGGCAAGGAAGACATTACCCCGTGCCCGAGTTCCCGTTGCCGGGCCGCCATCCACAAAGGCATCGACTCCGTCAAGGATAACAAGACTAGGCCTAAAGGGCTCATTGATTTCCGCGATCATCTTCCGTTGATGGGGAGAGCCGTGAAGCTCCCGCATATAGTCATAACCATGCCGAGATGTGGGAACGACACCAACATGGAGCTTCAGGGACATGGTGAAGATCCCGCCAAACTGGTGTGTCTTGAGGCAGCATGTGGAAACCAGGCACTCCGCATCGAGGACGGGCCGCGCAATCCGGAACCCATTTCGCCAGTGACTCTTCCTGGGTTTGAACAAGGCCCATTCCCTGTCGTCGAGAGCGTCGAAGTCAATGACTTTGACGTCCATTGTGTCCATGAGGGGGAAAATCCCTTTTTTCTCAATGACTGCACGAGTAGGTGGGTAACTCCGTTCCCCGAGGCTGATGGATTTTGCCCCCATCGCCCAAAGCTCCTTCACGAGGGCTACCAGAGTGTCGTTGTGAGTAGATCCCGGGGTCGGATCAGCTGTGTTGAAATTGGGTTTCAAAAGGACATCCTTGCCCTTTACGGGATTCACTTCCAATGCCCGCAACGAGGCCTGTACCCCGCGCTCCCGATTATCCGTCTTCAACAATGACACACGACTCATGGTATCCGCCATAGCCATTCCTCCTCGATTTATCCCCAAGAATAATGCCGTTCCAGCAGCTCCGGCATAGCTCAAAAAATCCCTCCTGCTTATCCCACCCATTAGTTCTGCCCCGCAACAGCCCTTCATCTCCCTTTCCCGCTCCGTTTCTTCCCCCTAATAAGATTCGACAACCTTACCCTCATTATAACCAAAAAGGGACGTTCTTTTCTATTTAGCTAATTGAGAGAGAACCTTCTTTTTGAAATCCACCCCATCTCTCCGTCAGAGATTCTCTGGTCGAACGGAAATACTTCTTCTATGAGGAATATAAATTAGGATACAGAAATAGCTAAATAGAAAAGAACGTCCCTTTAGCGCCTCTCTCCCCCTTGATTCCCATCCCTCTTCGAGAGTATGTTTCCAAGGAGAGAACGCCCGTGTGGCCAACCGAAATTCTCATGCAGGGAGGATTTTCCATGATAAAATTCAACGGAATCAACCATTTGGCGATGGCAACAGGGGACATGGACCGGACTATCCGCTTCTGGAGGGACCTGCTGGGCATGAGGTTAGTAGCTGGTTTGGGAAAGCCCGGCTACAGGCACTACTTCTTCGAGATCTCGGAGAACGATCTCATCGCCTTCTTCGAGTGGCCCGGCGTCGAGGCCGTTTCCCATAAGGACCATGGCCGTCCCGTTACCGGGCCCTTCATCTTCGATCACGTCTCCTTTGGTGTGGAAACCGAGGAGGACCTGTGGGAGTTAAAGGATAAGCTCTCCGCTGCTGGCTTCCACGTTTCTGACGTCATTGACCACGGCTTTATCCACTCGATCTATGCCTTCGACCCCAATGGAATCCCCATCGAGTTCAGCCACAACGTGGAGGGCGTTGATGTCCGCACGGACCCACAGATGCAAGACTCTTCCCCTTCGGCTGTGACCCAAGAAGGGCCGGAGCCGAACTTCGGAAAATGGCCCCGAGTGGAACGCCCCACGCCACAAAAAGAATGGAAGGTCTACCCCGGCGCAGGGAGCGAGCTGTTTCACGGAATAAAGAAATCCGGATAGAAAAGGGGTTACGCCAATATCTCGGCGGCTTCCCTCATTAGCCTTCCAATGGGCATGCCCTGCGGGCACCTCCGCTCCGCCCGAGAATAGTCCATGGTCGACATGCGCTCCCGGGTCGGGCCCGGCAGCTTCGCAAATAGCGCTCGCGCCCGGTCGCATTCGCCATAGGTGTGGTACATGAGGTATCTCATCACTTCGCCTATGGGCACGTGATCAGAGTACGCCGGCTCGCAGATGCGGGTACAGCCCGCGCAATAACCCGGGGCTGTCTCACGTGCATAGTGCTCCAGCAGCCTCATATCTTCGGCCGAGAGCTTCGTCCTGTCCAGTGCCGCGGCGACATTGGACATCAGGATCGTCAGGTTCGGCATCTCCGAGCAGATGCTGGCGATCTTGGGGTTCTCCCAAACCGCCTTGAGCTTGGCCTGCTCTTCGGTAAATCCCCTTCTGCGGAATCGCTCGATGAGCCTTGAGGCGGCTTCATCCTCCTTCCCCACGCGAACCCATGAGGAGCCAGCTTGTGTCTTCATGGCAGTCAAGCCGATCCCCGCCTTTGCACAGGCATCCACCGCGGCCTTCATCTTATCGGCCTGCATGAGCCTGTAGTTGTAGGTCATCATGATGCCGTCGATCCAGCCCAGCTTGGCCGCGCCGAGCAAGCATTCCTCCATGTTGCTGTGGGTGCTAAATCCGAAAAACCTGATCTTTCCCGAGGCCTTGGCCTTTTCGGCCCAGACTTTCATTTCGTCATCGACCTCTCCTATGCCGCTTACGGCGTGCATGAAGAACAGGTCGATGTAATCGGTCTTCATCCTCTCAAAGGAACGATTCAGGTGCTTGGTCATCCCCCTCGAGCTGGACGCACCGGACTTGGTCACGAGGAAAACTTTCTTCCGTGCCTCGGGATATTTCTCAAAATATTTGCCGATGCCGATCTCGCTCTTGCCACCGACGTAGCTGGTGGCCGTGTCCCAGTAGGTAACGCCCGATTCGAGGGCCCGCCTCAATACGAGCTGGTTGGATTGGATGTCGAATATTCCCCCGAGGGACAAAATGGAGACGTCAACCCCTGTTTTCCCAAAGGGCCGCGTGGGGACCACGGGATTCTCGGTTTTCTTTTGGGCCAATTGACCGGGTTTCCCCGCCATGGCACCTGTCCCAGTCAGCAAGGAACTAATGCCTGCTGCTCCCGCGGCCTTCAGAAAATCCCGTCGTGAAAAACCTTTCCCATTCCCAGACATGTCCATTTCCTCCCTAAAGAAAACGATTTAGCCTAACCGCGTTATCCGGTATTCGAAAATGCCTCATTGCCTTTGGCCCGCCAACGGTAAAAGCAATGATCGTTCCCTGCTCCTGGACTCATTTTCCGGCGTCACCCGTATGGCCCTCTTGACCCTTACGGGACATTCATGCTCGCAAATGCCACAGCCGGTGCAGAGCTTCGGGTCCACAAAGGGGAGTTGGAGGTGGACCTGAATCCGGACGAAGCTCCCACGGGGCGGGGGGGATTGCCAAGGCCAGCTCGGGGCAATGGCCAGGGTATTGCCACTATTCTCCACGATTCGCCTGCGGTGGTCATCCGTCTCAATGCCAACCGTGCAGTAGTAATCGCCTGTGGCGAATTGACCCGGCTCAAGGGGATTTCCCTCAAACTCCACTCTCAGGGCATCGGCCCTTTTGACCAAAAGGACTCCACCCCTGACCGTGGTGAACTGTTTCCGTGTGAAGATGGCCTTAGGGCTGGTGGGGCAATTCTCCTGGCAGACAATGCATGGCCTGTCCATGGCCCAGGGCAAACAACGGCCACGATCGACGAAGGCCGTTCCCAGCCGTATCGGGCCCGTTGTGGCGTAGTCCTTGCGACCCAGTTTCTCGTCCAGGCTCATGGGACGGAGCGCCGCTGACGGACAGATCTGCCCGCACGCGATGCAGTTGAGCTGGCAACCGCTCGTTCCGACGCGGAAGTTCAGAGTTGGGGTCCAGAGGGCTTCCAGGCCGCCTTTGATTCCAGCAGGATGGATGATATTGGTCGGGCAGATGCGCATGCACTGGCCGCACCTGAGACACCGGGCGAGAAACCCTTCCTCAGGAAGCGCTCCTGGCGGGCGAATAACCTCCGGATGCCAGTTGGGTCCGGCCTCGCCGCTCAAGCGAAGCACCGGGATGGCTGATATGCCCGATATGAGAGCGATGACGAACCCTCTCCGAGAGATATCCGGGGAGGTGATTTCGCCCGATGCAGATGGGGACGTCTGGTAATCTACCAGGCCTTCTTTACAACTGGAACGACAGTTCATGCAGAGCACGCACTCGTTTATCCGTATCTCGCCGGAGGGCTGGCAAGCCCCCTCACAGTCGGCATCGCAGAGCTTGCAGGCCGTGCACTCGTCCCGGGTTTTGCCCATGCGCCATAGGGCAAATCGTCCCAGCACGCCCAGGAGGGCACCGAGGGGGCAGAGAAACCTGCAATAGAAACGCGGAATCCTGAGATTCAAGAAAACCGCAGCCAGAAAGATGGCTCCAATCAGCCAGGCACCTTCATAGTACCGCTGAATAGTCGAGAGCTTGTGTATCCCCGCATCGACCACCGGCAGCAACACGAGGTTTACCGACCGATAGACGAGGGCTATGGGGTCCAGTAGCCCAATTTGCAACGAGGCCGCGTTCATCCGATCCAAGGGAAGGAAAGAGCCCAGCCCCATCCAGATCCCAACTACGACCAAAAGGATGCCAATGGCCCTCCGGGGATTCGATATGAACCTCAGTATGGCGATGACCGCCAGGACGGCCAAAACCGCTATTACCGAAATCGACACAATCATGGAATGGCCATGAGTAACCCTTACGAGCTGGGCTATCGAGCTTCCCGCCGCTGCAGCCAGGAGGAATATAAGAAGGTAATATTTTATGCATTGGCCAGGGTGGTATTGATTGAGTGTGATCCTGTCGTGGGCTGGCCTCCGTCGCCTTCCCAGGAAGCCGATGAAATGGTGCAGAGAGCCGAACGGACAGACCCACCCACAGAAAAACCTTCCCAAAAGGATCGTCAACACCACCATAACCATTGCCCACAGCAGGCCTGAATAGAGAACACGGGTGGTCAGCATTGTTCCCAGGGCGATGAGGGGATCAATCTGGAGCAGCCAGTTGACGGGCCAACCGCGCAGTTGCCACCATTCCCTGCCGAGGGAACTTACGATGCAGAACCAGAGGAAAAGGCCCAAGAAGAGGGCCTGGCTTATTCGCCTTACCGTCACAATGGTCATTGGGCTCTCACAATGGCATCAACCAGTCGATTCCCGTATGGGGTTGAGCGATGCGTAGTCGGCCGTGCCCACCCCTGAGGCCTCCGCCTTGGATATATAGGGAAGCTGGGCAACGGTTTTTCCCAGTAAGGTCGCCCCGAAAGCATCAGCCGCCACCTGGTCGGTGCTCGCGATCATGGTGTTTGTCCGTTTTAGATCCGCCAACGATCCCCCTGTGGGACCGTTGGTCATCATGGCTGTCGTGGCGTCCAATATGACCAGTGTGGGGGTTACCATCATCGCCAGTTCCTTGATGGCGTTGTGGATGTCCTGATGGAATATGTTTCGCCGGCCGCCAAGCAAGCCATACCAATTCTTCATGGTCATCGAGGCGCCGCTCCGGTGATGGTCCTTAACGGGGGCTATTCCGATGACTTTGTTTATGCCCACAAACGGACTGTAGAGCAAGGGCCATCCCCTTATCAGGGTTGCGTCCTTAACTGTTGTGGGCTCGAACGAATCCTCCGTTGGCAGAAACACGCGTGCCCCAACAGACCTGGCGGCCTCGGCTATGCCGGTGAGATTGAAACAACTCTCCGGATCATTTATCGGATTGTCCGTAACCACCACTGATGCCGCCCCGGCCTTGAAGCAAAGATGGGCGACCTCGGCTGCCAACTGGGGGTTGGTCGTGGCAGATAGGATTGGCGGTGTTGCAAAGGCGGCGTTGACCTTGAGGAGCACCCGATCACCGGGTTTGATAAAGGCCTCTATGCCGCCAATAGCTTTCAGGGCCCGGTTGACGGTCTGGATTCGGTCCCCTCCGGTCACAATGCTCATCTTGGGGCCGAGGCCGGGCATGGAGAAATCAGGCAACATTACGAGCTCATCCTGCTCTTGCAACGGACCGGGGGGCGTGCCGTCATAGAGCCAATAGGCCAGGAAACAGGTCGCAGCAACCCCCGCGCCCGCCTTCGCCGTCCTCAGGAGGAACTCCCTCCGATTCATCGACTCGTCTCTCAACTCTCTTCTCACCCGCTGGCCCCAGATAGTTTCTGCATTAACCTGATGGCATGCTTCTCAGCCTGACCCCTGTCCTGAGCCGCATGAATCCCTGCAAGGAATTTTCCCTGGCTAAAAACAACTTCAAAGCTGTCAAGGATCTTTACCACCTTTGCCCCGGGAACCCCAATGTCTGACTCCACGTTCACCCCCCCGTTTGCAAGGAGAAAACCATGGTAGGCCGCGACAAGTTCGGAGGCCTCTGAGGGATTTTCCCGTATCGATAGGAATGCCGTCAACTGGGTATTTCCCAAAGCATAATCGGCCATGAAAACGTTGTCGAAGCGGTCAAAGCCGAAGGCATTGGAAATGAGGAAGGTGATCCCCTCTTCGTTGAGCCCTTCCCGGGGGAACAGTGCCAGCTCTTCAATATCTCCCCCTTGAACCTCGGTTTTCCCGATAAAGGTATGGGCGAACACCTGCATTGCCTCAGCCATCCTCTGCGTCGTTACCGCTGCAATGAGCTCCACGTAGTATCTCCCATGGAGGAAGAACAGCGCGTTTTCCGTCCGGTATGCAAATTCCGTAAACGTCGCCTTCTCAGCATCCGGGCGCCTTTGAACGCTGTAAACGGCAAAGGCCCGGCGGATAATTCCCATGTCATATATGAATACCTCCATCCAGGAGCTGGGATCGTTCGCCTCTGCAAACCGCTGGCAAAGGAGGCGTAAGAACCCCGCTGAAAGGTATAGCTCAGCCCTGCCGTTAATCTTGTCAGAGAGGTTTTCAGGCCCAAATATTTCAGGTGGATTCATGGGAACCATGCCCGCGGCCACCTCGATGAGGAATTCCTCAGATAGATCAGCTTTCGGAGCTGCGCGAATTCCCGCCTCGAGGGCACCCCTTACGAGGACGGCAGGGTTATAGTGGGACTGCTTGAGGAACACGCCGATTACAATTCCGGCCAAGACCAATAGGATCCCAAAACCTATAGAGGTCTCGCACTTCGTAGGCTGACTGACCACTGATATATCCTCGTTTGGAAGACGCTCCCATTCCCTCGATGATAAAACAATACCAGATTGCGAGAGAGAAAATCTACGTCTTCAGGATCCGTTCTATTGGATTCAATACCGCGTTACGGGGTCTTTTCCCCTCCCCCTTCCTCCTCCTTGACGAATCAAATTTCCCCGCTACATTTAAAGGAACGACAACCTCAGGTGGTTCTCAACCGGAAGCCTGTTTTATGAGGCTTTTCGCCTCGAGAGGATTTTTCAGATGAAAAAACCGGCAAGGAAAAAATACCCCTTGGTGGCGGAAATGACGGACGCTGAGTACATCCATGTGGTAAGGGAAATCTTCTCCACAATCACCGAGAAGTACGATTTCTTAAACCATCTCCTCAGCTTGCGACAAGATATTGCCTGGCGCCGCGCTGCTGCCAAGAAGATATACTTCTTTCAAACCCATCGGTTTCTGGATGTGGCTACCGGCACCGCCGACATGGCCATCGAAGCGGCCCAGGTGCATCCACGCATACGGGTAATCGGGATGGACTTCGTGCGGGAAATGATGGACGTGGGTCGCACCAAAATTGAAAGGAGGCACCTGTCAGATAGGATACGGCTTGTCATGAGCGGCGCCCTCCATTTGCCCTTCCATGACTACAGTTTCGACGTGGCCGGAATCGCCTTTGGCATCCGGAATATACCAAACAAAGTGCGCGTATTACAGGAGATGAATCGAGTAGTTGTACCCGGGGGTCAAGTGATGGTCTTGGAGATGACGGTTCCGCGTAACCGGCTCTTGAGGGGAATCTATCGAACCTACCTGAATCGCATGATGCCCACCCTCGCAAGGACATTCTCCCCAAATCCCGCCGCCTACTCTTACCTGGCGGATTCCATCGTGCATTTTCCTGAAGCAGAGGATTTCGTCGGACTCATGAATCAGGCCGGTATCAAAATGGTCAAGAATTTCCCCCTTACCCTGGGAATCACCCACCTCTACGTGGGAATTAAATCGACCTAACCGGAGCTTCTCCCTTTATGGAATATTGATCCCCAACTAGTCCCACTTGGCGACCCAGTCCGAAATCATCTGGGCGAGTTTCTCCCTTTGGTCTGCATTCAGGTTGTCTTGGAAACCCAGCATGAGCTCGAATGCCCGGTTGATGCGCTCGGTATCGCCCCGAAGCATTCCCTGAAGGAGGGAGGTCATATCGCGTATTTCTGGGGCCCCCTTTTTCCCCTCGGCCTTTATTTTCATCAGGGCCTCATTCTTCTCCCTCAGGCCATCCTGGAAGTTCTTTCGAATATCCATTTTGAGCCGCTCCAGCTGAACCTTCTGGTCCTCATTGAGGTCGAGCTTCGCCGCAGTCTTATCCACCATTTTAACGAAAACCTTTTCCGCCTTGGACATCGGCTCCATTCGGGGACAACAACCGATGATAAAAGCCCCCAAGAGGAAAACCATTGGTGTGTAAAATAGATGTTGACTGAACTTCATATCCGCTTCCTCCTTTCCGTTGCTTTCTAGAGAACTCATATTTACATATAGTCATATAATATATAAAATATCACATTCCCCCAAACATATTCGACCCGCGGGCTCTCCTTTGTCCTTTCGCTAACTGGAGTTTGCGGATAGGCCAGCAGAGTCCCTGTTCATAGGTGTTGGATTTGTCTGCGAGAAGGAGGGATGGCCCTGATGATAACGCTCATCTCGGGGGGCAAAGGGATCCTGGCACAAATCTTGCCCAAATCATATCTCAACATAGGCAATCGGCACTTATAACGTATCTCAACCCTCTGGTATTTGAATCACCCAAGGAGAACGGTCATGAACCTTTCCCGTAAGATGATCCCTTTATCCACGGCGCTTATCTGTCTTTTTACAACTTTGATGCTCCTGACAGATGTTCCGGCGACTGGGCAATCCCTGCCTCCGGATGTCGGGTTGATAACTCAGTTATCTGGCGATGTGGTGTACTGGAATGAGGGTTATCAGATGAAGCCAGCCAAAGCCAAAGCGTTCATGAAGATACGACAGGGCGATCACATTAAGCTAACCGGTGGGGCCATGGTTCGATTGATTTACTTTCGAAGCGGCCTGCAGGAGACCTGGCAAGGGCCAGCGGCCTTTATGGTCGGCGAGGAGAGGAGTCAAACAAGGGGGAAGAAAGAAACGCGGGTTCGGCCCGAAGTAATCGTTTTGCCGGCCGGGGCTACAAAAGGAGTCCGACACGTTCCCGCCCTCTTGCAACGAGCGGGAATCATCGGCTCGAGCGGCATGCTCGTCGTACGCGGTGATGCGGAAAGCTCAACGAAAGACTCCACAGTGAGTGCAGAAGGGCAGGCCGAAATCGAAGCGGCCAAAGAAGTTTGCGAAAGCCTCCAGAACCCATCCCTGGGAGACGACATCACGCTTGAGTTGAATCTGTTGGGCGTATTGGCGAAATATGGACAATTTGAGGAAATGGAAAAGGTCGTCAAAAAAGCGTTAGAGAAACAGCCTGACAACGAGGTTCTCACAAAGCTCCAGGAATGGGTGCGCAACCAGCACTAAAAGGCTGAAAATATATAATTAAAAACGAAATAGCTGCTGTTCTGGGCTAGAACTTGAGCACACCTATCTGATTGTGATAGGGCTTTCATTACAAGGCGGGGAATCATATGAGGAACACGAGATTGCGGCGGACTTCGGAGATGGTTCTCGCAATATTACTTCTTTGCTTATCGGTTGGTTGTACGGTGAAAACAACCGGAAAGAGAACCGTTCATTACAAGCTCTATGAAAATGCATCCCTAAAACATATTGGAACCTGGATCAAAACGGACATATATATACCCCGGGAGGCCATCGTCGCAGTCATGGCCAAAGGGGAGGTCTGGGACACCCGCAATCCAGCGAAATGGCGTTGGCAACCTTTCCCGCTTTTAGAGTTAAAGATCGGTAAAAATGGCATGAAAAGATTTCTTACTGCTGGCGGTGATATGAAAAATCCGGCAAACATGAATGTCTTCATGAGTGTAAACGATGGGTTTCTCTACTTCTCCATAAAAGGGTGGCGGCATCCGGAGAAGAAGGCTGGCAGTTTCATTGCCACAGTCATCCTATGGGATAAGGGGCATCAGGATCAGATCGCAGAAGACATCGAGGGACTTGTATCTACCCATCCTGGTGATCACCAATATCGTCATCTTGTGTCCTACATGGCAGTTTGCTTTCTTCACATGCGCGATTATGCGAGGGCAGAAATATTCTTGAAACGGCTGAGAGAAAGTGGCCAAGCAACGGCTAGGGTTTTTAGAATGTCTTCTCATTTTGAGCGCAGCCTGGGAAGATACGATAGGGCAAAGGCCTATGCGGAGGAGGCACTGAGGATTGCTAAACAGAGCGGTAATCAAATAATGGAGGGAGGAACCCTTTTATGCCTCTCAGGCGCGCTTTCCGGCCTGGGGCAGTATGAAGAGGCCATGAAAATGGCAATGCGATCCTTGGCACTAGCGGAATCAAAGCGGAGGCCGCCACACAGGGTTCTCAGTGCAATGGCCCACGTATCGATCGCAGGTATCCTTTTGAAAATGAACAACCCCTCTGAGTCCATTGGACATATTGAGGGTGCCTTGAGATTTTTTACTACCCGCGACCGATGGGGCGTTACGCCAATGTGCTATGTTATGCTTGGCATGTCGCACTGGCAATTAAATGAGATGAATGAGGCTAGGAAATCCTTCGAATCTGCCCTCACAGAAGCCAATAAGTGGGGGAGGCCCGAACCTACGCAAGTAGCTCACACCTTTCTGGGGAGGATTGCGGAAAGGGAGGGAGACGACCAGAAGGCCTTTGAGCACTACGCCGAGGCCATCAAGATCATCGAGGGCATGAGGAGTAAGCTCACGGACCCAAGCCTTAAGGCCCTCTTCATGGAAAAACATCTCGATGTGTACGAGTGGATGATCAGGCTTCTCCAAAGAAGGCAACGAGCCCCCGAGGCCCTCCATTACCTGGAACGTGCCAAGGCTAGGGCCATGCTGGACATGCTTGGGGAGAAGGCCTTCTCCTCCAAGGTCAAGGAGGAAAACGAACTGCTCGCCCAGGAGCGGTCTATCAGAAAGCGGATTGATAGCGTCTCCATGGAGATGGAAATGGAGGTGGTCTCTCCTGAGAGTCCTGGAAGGTCCGAAGAACAGATCTCGGAGATTCGGCAGCTGGAGTCCGAACACCGGGCCATTCTTGATAAGATTGAGAGGCGCAACCCGGAGCTTGCCTCACTTCTCACCATCAAGCCCTTAGGGGCAAAGGAGATCCAGGCGTTGCTCGATCCGGACACAGCGCTTCTGGAGTACTTCCTCGGCCGGGAGAGCCAACTGGTCTTTGTGGCCGCTCGGGAAAAGGTGCTGGCCGTGCCGCTGCATGCATCCCCTGGTACGCTCTTTAAGATGATCCAGGCCTTCAGGACCGATGCCGTGGAGGGGATCTCCCTGGAGCGGCTGGCCATGAAGGGCTATCAGAAGCCCCTCTCCGACCTGTATGACATCCTGATCCGGCCCATCGAGGGGGAGATTTCCGCAAAGAAACACCTGGTTATTGTCCCCCATGGGATGCTCCACTACCTCCCTTTCCATGCCCTGCTTTCAGAAAAGGGAGGCAAAACGGGCTATCTGATCGAGTCCTTTGCCATCAGCTATCTTCCCTCGGCCAGCGTGCTCAAGTACACCAGGGTGAAGAACAAAGGAAACCGCAAAGACCTCTTTGCCGTGGGCAACCCTGCAACGGGGCTTGACCCGCTTCCTGCGGCGGAGCAAGAGGCTCGAGAGGTCTCGGCCCTCTTTGACAGGAAATTGGTCCTCACGGGGCAGCAGGCTACCGAGACTTCTGTCAAGGATCAGAGTCCCAGCTACGACATGGTGCTTCTTTCCACCCACGGGGAGATGATCGAGTCCAATCCCCTCAAGTCCAACCTGAGGTTTGCCCCATCAAAAGGTGATGATGGGAGGCTTACGGTGGATGAGATCTTCGACATGGAGATTAAGGCAAATTTGGTGACGCTTTCGGCCTGCGAGACGGCCCTGGTGAGCGGTGAGGTGGAGGATTTTCCTCAAGGGGATGACCTCGTGGGGCTTACCCGGGCCTTCATCCATGCGGGGACCCCCAGCGTTGTTGCCTCCCTGTGGAAGGTATCCGATGACTCCACGGTAAAACTCATGCGGGCCTATTACCGGAACCTTCAGGGTATGTCCAAGGCCGAGGCACTGCGCACAGCACAGCTGGAGCTGATGAAATTGAGCCTTCGGTTCAATCTCGAAAGAGGCCGAACGGCGATCACACGATCATCCGGCTACCAGCCAGGGGTGACCATTGAGTGCTCTCATCCGTTTTTCTGGGCACCCTTCATTCTGGTGGGGGATTGGAAGTAATATCCCGGGGAAAAGCTTTATAACTGCCCTCCGTTCTCGGGCGCAAAACCAACCACCTCGAAGACTTCTACTTCTTCTTCACGGCCTTTAACGGTAACCCTCTGCCTCTGACGTGTCTTCACCCCCGGACCTGCAGCGGCAATGGTTTCAGCACTGACGACAATTGTCCATCCAAATTCTTTTGCCAAGCCCTCCAGACGTGATGCTATGTTTACCGTATCGCCGATCGCCGTGAATTCTAACCGCTTTGGTGAGCCTATGTTGCCTATCACCGCTTCGCCTGTGTGGAGACCAATACCGATATCGAACTCGGGCAGATTCCTATTGGGGAAGCGCTGGTGCATCCAATTACGAAACGTGCGGGCCGCCTCCACCACCTGCATCGCAGCAGCAAGTGCACGACGTGCATGGTCAGCATAAGCCACCGGTGACCCAAACAGCGCCATGACTGCGTCACCAATAAATTTGTCCACGGTGCCGCCTTGCTCAAGGATCGGCTCACACGCCCGACTGAGATAGTTATTGAGCATCTCAACAACTTCATGAGCGCTCAACCGCTCCGAGATTGTGGTGAAATTGCGAATATCCGAAAAGAGGACCGTCACCTGAAGGGCCTCTCCCCCCAAGTCCGGCCGGCGGCCCGTGGAGAGAAGTTTCTCCACCACCTCGTCGGAAACGTACCGCCCGAACATCTTCCTTAAGCGCGCCCGCTCCCGTTCTTCCCCCGTGAGCCTAAACCCGAGGGTCCCCAGATAAGCCAGGACGAGTGCCAAGTGGACGTTCGTGACGGGGAGAATCCAGCTAATCCCGAAAAGCAAGAAGGCCAAAAAGGCGCAGACCAGGCCAAACACGAGACCGATCCCCAGGCCCCCCCATGGACTCAGCCTAAAAAAAAGGATAACTCCGGCTGTGAGCACTACTATAATGTAGAGAATGCGGATCCAACTCGGCACGAGCCGGGGAAAATTCCCCGTAAGAATGGTCTCAACGATATTGGCATGAATTTCCGGCCCGCTCATCAGGCGCCCCCCCATACTCAAGAACCGTTGAGCATAGGGAGTCAAGTGCATATCCTGATTAGCCATGTTGTCTGCACCTATAATTACCACCTTGTCTTTGAGCTTTCGGATCTCAGGATCCACTTGTGCCTGAGGATCGAGCAGCCGGCTGAAGGAGATACGCGGGACGGTCCCGGGCGGGCCAACGAAACCAATTCGATGGGGGATAGGGGCATTGGAAACTTCCCATTTCTCAAACGACCACCTGGGGCTGTTGGTCTCCAAACCCTCGGCCCGCACCGAAAGCAAGGTGGCAAAGGTCAGGCTTGGCGGCGTTCCATCATCAAATAACGCCGGGACGAAGTGGCGAATTACGCCGTCTGCATCAGGAAAAAAATTGGTCAGACCCACGTCGGCCAGTCCCCGGGGGAGGACAAACAGGTGCTCATCGAGGGGCAAAATGAGCTGGCCTTTTCCTTGGTCAAT
>Ga0209636_10003228_pt1 | contig 16616 bp, 16 predicted proteins | sample DeeMarSWOR152_54_FD_187464 | JGI IMG/M metagenome (GOLD analysis project Ga0209636, IMG submission 187464) | Marine sediment microbial communities from White Oak River estuary, North Carolina - WOR-1-52-54 (SPAdes) (version 2) | ecosystem: Environmental > Aquatic > Marine > Intertidal zone >...
TCCAGAACACGCTCTATGAGAAGTAACCGTGATATACTGTCTGTAGCCTGAGAGGACAGGAGGGTTTCGAATCCCGGATAGTCAGACTTCAATATATCCTTTACTATCTTTGTGGCATCTTGAGATGAATATGCTTCCTGTAAACGTTCGCTCCTTAAATGATATCCTCCAGGGAGTATGAGGGCCATTACTTCCTCAAGCGTCAGGTTGTAAAATCTTCTGAAACGTATTATCCAATTAACATTCACCAAATCGATCTCAACACCTATGATTCGCAATGCCTCCTTCCTGTCTCTGCTATCCAGTTTCTCAGCAGCGGAAATGAGGGAGGTATAGTAGTAATGGTCAAAGGCTATTTCGACACGAAAGAGAGAACCTTCACGAATGATAGTCTGGCCATATTTATCTACTATATAAGCATAGGGTGTTGTCTCAAGTGCCTTCGCGACCTCTCCGATATTCTCCGCATTTATAATTAGGTCAATCGGGATATCGTGAAGGATGGGGTCTCTAAGAAGATAGAGAACAGCCGTATCCACTTCACGATGTCTGAATTTCCTGTCAAAAAATATACGGATAGCATTCTTCAGATTCTCAATTTCATACAGTGAGAGGAGGGCCTGGACTATAAAGAGGGTATCTCCCTGGACATACTTTTCTACCTCAGTAAATACGCGAATTTCATCCCTCAAAAGCTCCAGTTCCCCGAGTTTTAAATCACCTGTCTTGCGGTAAATATCATCGAGGATGCCATAAGGAGTATCGCGAAGGAAGCTGAGTGCTTCTTGAAGAGAGTATGCCCCAGCCATCTGCACAAGCAAGCTATCCGGGAGTAACTTACTTATACGTGCTCTGAGTTTCGCATTGATGAAGGCGTACTTTCGTATTGCGGTTGCCATCAGGTGCCTTTCCCGCCGTACTCTGTGTGGATAACGAGCTGGACTATATCCTTGATAAGATTATCGATTTTTTGCTGATTCCTGCCAAGAACCACTTCACCCTCTTCTTCTGCCTTTTTAAGTTTTTCATCCCGAAGGAGTTGGGCATTTTTCCTTGTGGTTTCGATTGCTGTGGAAATAACCTGATTTGCTTTTTTGCGGGCTTCTTCAACCTTCTGTGAAGCTTCTAACTCGACCTTCTGCTTTATCTCACGTACCTGCTCATGCGCCTTCTGAACTATCTGCTCTACTTTTTTTTCGGTTGAAATTATCTTCTCAACAATATCTTTCATCGAACAATTCTTGAGTCAAGAAAATTCAAATCCTAAAGTGGGGAAATTATCAGAAGATGTCAAGTCATTTTTTGAGGCCTGCCGCAGTCACATGGAGAGCGCCGTAAGGACGTATGAGGAGAGTTTTTACAGACCCTTTATCAAAAGCATCTTCCATCAAACCAGTGTATTCATCGAGGTGGTCAAAAGGAATGAATGCCTGAACTGTACCTGCAAATCCTCCACCATGTACCCTGCATGCACCTGAGTCACACCGCTTAAGAAAGTGCTCGGTGAGTGCAAGTGCAAGGGTTATTCCCTGACGGTGAGGATTCTTCAAGCTGAATGAGTTCTGAAGCCAGCGCATCGATGATTTCCCCGATTCAGAAACGAGAGAGAAAAACATCCTGTAATCTCCTGCCTCTAGGGCAGACACCTGCCCGACGACTCGCTCGTTTTCTGTAATAAAATGGAACATACGTAAAATGGCCCTATCTGAAACCTGCCTCCTGAGTCTGCCCAGATTCTCTAAAAGAATTTGCAGTGTAATCTCTCTGCACCCACTTTTTCTGAGAGCAGTGCAGACCTCTTTCATCTCCCGGGGAACTGCAGCATAGTCATCAGTAAGGTCTGCGTGGTCTGACCCGGTATCTACTACCGCGAGCTGATGCCCCGAGCGTGCAAAATCTGCTTTTACTTTTTTCACTACTGGACTGGAAAAGTCTCCAAAATCAATAGTGATAATTCCGCCAAATGCACATGTAATTTGATCCATGAGCCCGCAGGGTTTGTTGAAGAAGACATTCTCGGCAAACTGGCATATCTGTGCCAGCTCAAGCATCTTCACAGAGCCATTGTTGTAGAGCTCGTTCAAAACACTTGCGATGAGTACCTCTATGGAGGCGGATGAGCTCAATCCCGATCCTATTAATACGTCGCTCGTTATATACGCGTTGAAACCGCCGACCTTGTGCCCCTGTGCCTTGAATTTTGTAGCAATACCGCGAATAAGCGCGCTGGTTTTACCTTCTTCGTGTTCTAGTGGACCCGGCTCATTAATATTCACTTTAAAGGGTTCACTGAAACCCTCAGAGTAGACTGTGATCACATTGTCATCGGTTTGTGAAACAGCCGCGATGGAGTCCAGGTTTACGGAGGCAGAGAGCACCATCCCTCCACTGTGGTCTGTATGGTTTCCACCGATTTCTGTCCTTCCAGGTGCGCTGAAGAGGTGACCCACCTTTTCGCCAAATAGGCGGTCATGCTCGTTGATAATCCTCATGTATCTTGAAATCTGTCTCTGAACCTCGGCAGCTTCTTCCCCGTAGAGCTCGGCGAACAGCGAACGTGCTTCCCGGCTCTGAAGAACCTTTATCCCGTCAGAAAAAGCATCCATGAGAACTCCTTAAAAGGACAATATAGTGATACATCAATATATATTACTACTTCATAGCAGTTGTTTAACTATTTTTTTACTATGGCATCTCGATTGACATATGGACATTTTCATATTACTATTGGACTTATTTCAAACGGAGGGAATAAAGGATGGCAAAAATGTATTATGATGACGATGCAGACCTCTCACTGCTAAAAGGGAAGACGCTCGCTATTATAGGCTATGGAAGCCAGGGACATGCTCAGTCCCAAAATTTGAGAGACAGTGGACTGAATGTGATTATCGCTGAATTGGAAGGCACTGATAACTGGAAACTCGCAAAAGAGCATGGATTTAAGCCCCTGTCCGCTGAGGAAGCATCGGCGAAGGCGGATTTTATCCATATCCTCGTCCCGGACGAGCACCAGTCCCGGATTTTCACAGAATCGATCAAAAAAAACCTGAAACCTGGAAACACCCTTGTATTTTCACACGGCTTTAATATTCACTATGATCAGATTGTTCCACCCTCAGACATTGATGTAATAATGATCGCTCCAAAAGGTCCTGGACATCTGGTGAGGAGAATGTATACAGAGGGTAAAGGTGTACCAAGCCTCATCGCGGTATATCAGAATCATTCAGGGAAGGCAAAGGAGAATGCCCTCGCCTATGCAAAAGGAATAGGGGCAACCAGGGCAGGTGTACTGGAAACAACTTTCAAAGAGGAAACCGAAACAGACCTCTTTGGAGAGCAGGCAGTGCTCTGCGGCGGTGTTACCGCTCTCATACTCGCTGGATTTGACACTCTAGTTGAAGCGGGATATCAGCCAGAAATCGCTTACTTCGAAGTAATGCACGAGCTTAAACTCATCGTTGACCTTCTGAATGAAGGTGGGATGGAGTACATGCGCTACTCTGTAAGTAATACTGCCGAGTATGGGGACTACACGCGGGGACCCAAAATCATCGACGCACACGTTAGGGAAAACATGCACCGTATTCTTAAAGAAGTACAAACAGGTGAGTTTGCCCGCGAGTGGATTTTAGAGAATATGGCAAACAGGCCAGTGTATAACAAACTGAAACGACAGGGTGCAGAGCACCCCATAGAAAAAGTGGGAAAAGACCTCAGGGATATGATGAGCTGGCTGAAGAGAGGCTGAAACCGACCCTATCACCGCTCTTGAATTGATTTCCAGTGGAAAGGACTTCCTTCGAGAAGAACTTCCAACGAGAAGGAATTCCCGCGGGAATTTATTCCCGCGGGGAGGCAGGCTGTTGTCTTTCCGCCAATTGGTTTAGGCGCTGGCCCGCGTTTTTCTCCGTACAGCTTCAGCAATCACAATGGCGCCCATTCCAAATATTCCACATACGAGTAAAATTAAATACCCCACAACAGGTATGAACCTGACAAGGCTAATGATGAAGAGACCAAGGACAAATGCGCCGAACAGCACTGCCTTGCTTTCAGCACTTTTTTCTCTTCCGACTATTAATCTTCCGATCAAAAGGCTCACTGCTATCTGGCTCATATAAAGCGCCACAAGATATAAAAGCAGAGAAATTCCGGCAAGGGGCATTCCGATAACAGTCGCTGCAGCAATCAAAATGCCAATAGGTGTCGCAAAGAATATCAGAGCTCCCCATCCAGCGCAGGAACCTGGCTTTTCAGCAATTGAATCAGTGAGCGATCTCATCCACGCTGGTGTTATCAAAATAAATACAAGTCCTACCACAATAGCCATAAAGAACCCGATAATCTTACCAACTATTCCGGTAATCAGAATAAAAGGAAATGCCTTTCTCATCTTTTCCTTCCATTCAGGCACGCTGTGAGTAATTACACCTTTGATCTGTGCACCGGATAGGACTTCAGCCTCATTTTCACTTACATATTTAAGATTTCCTCCAATGAGAGCTGATTGCCCGATTATCAAGTTTTGTACTAAAATCCTCACATTTCCTTTAACGGTGCTGTTAATGGTAACATTCTGGCCAGCGCCAAGGATGTCTTTTTTCATTGGCCCGGCTATCGAGATGTTTCTTGCTCCAAAAAGCGTATCGCCTCCGACCTTTGCCGTATCCTTTATTTCCACATTCGCACCAAAAATTAAAAGATCCTCTGAAACATTACCGGTAATCTCAAGATTCTGCCCGAAAGCTTTCAGCGTACCTCCAACACTCCCAGTAACATGCACCTCCTGAGCCAGAATAACCGCATTGTCCCTCACTGCGCCGTTCACAGTTACCTTCTGTCCTGCAGCATATACATCCCCGTTCACAGTTCCGTCGATGGTTATATCACCCCCTGCAGTGTACAAATCTTCCTTTATCACTTCATCACTTTCTATCTTTACGGAATCCCCTGTGCGTGCGATAAATGCATACGCCCCTCGAGTAAAGACGCATATAAAAACAAGCATTAACAAAACCGTAAAATATCTATTCAATTTACCCTTTTGCATTTTGTCCTCTCCTTTTCTGTAAAAATTCTTCTACCTCCGAAGTCGTAGGGAGCGCAGGAATAACGCCCTTCCGAGTAACCGTCAAAGCTCCACAAGCATGGGCGAAACTGATTATATTATGAAACTCCTCCTTTTCAATATTGAAGATAGATATGCCTTTTTTGATCCGATGGAGCACCTGGAATAACAATCCACCGATAAATGCATCTCCGGCCCCGGTGGTATCAACCGCATCAACACTGTAGGCCGGGATTTCACCCACTGTTGATCCATCATTATAGAAACAGGATCTGGATCCCCTGGTTACAATAACCATCCGAGGTCCAAATTTTAGGATAATGTCGGTGCCCTTTACAAGATTGGATTCCCCGGTGACGAACTCTAACTCTTCATCTGTTATTTTTACAATATCAGCAAATTGAAGACCGTTTTCAATTTCGGATTTTGCATGCCGGAGATTGTCCCATAGAGATGGCCTGAGATTTGGATCAAAAGAAAGTATAGTATTTGTACCCTGGGCAATTTTGATCGCCCTTATTGTCGCACTTTTTAGAGGCTCACCTATAAGACTAATGGACCCGTAATGGAGGATCTTGCACTCACTAATATATCCTTCATCGAGTTCGTCCTGGCGTAGAGCAAGATCGGCTCCGCAGTGGTTTCTATAAAACATAAAATCAGGTTCCCCATTTTTTTTCACTGCGATAAATGCCAGTGTCGTATTTACCTTTCTATCCATCCGAAGACAGTCGGTGTTAACTCCCGCCCCTAAAAGTGTATTAAAGATCAGCTTACCAAATGAATCGTCGCCCACTTTTCCAATAAACCCTGCATCTCCGCCTAGCTTTGCAACCGCAGCAGTAACGTTTGCCGGAGCCCCACCGGGAGCAATGGTGAAACCGCTCGTATTCTCGATCGATACTCCTTTTTCCACAGATAAAAAATCTATGAGAGCCTCTCCAATGCTGATTATTTCAGGCATATACCCTCCTTAGAAGACTTATCCATCTAATGACACCCAAGTGCAAGAAGAAATCTTTCAAAAGTAATGATACTGACATTTTTTGGTTTCGATTTAATAGTATAATCGAGAGAAGTCGCACTGGAATACAGCCTGCGCAGTGTCTTTAATTCTACTTTTTTTAATACGGACCATACACGTGCAGCTTCCTTTTTTCTAAATCCCATCGATTTACTTATCTGAGAATATGCACTGCCACCCAGTTTCAATGCATATGCCTCAAGGAGCTTGCCAATTTCCCTGTTACAGAAATAGTTGATTTTTACGAGATCTTCACCGTTGTTTACAAGATATCGGAATATTTTTAATATCTCACCGGGGGGTATCACGAACAAAGCATTACAAAGATCAAAAACGGTATAGGTGTTGAGTTTTGAAACAATATTCTTCGCTTTTTCCAGGGTAAGAACTTCTCCACGGGCAAAATAATTTACAATACAGTTTATCTGATTTTGTAATTCATTCCTAGTGGTACCCGATACATCCACAATGTACTTTACTGCCTCTGGTTCTGCCTTTATTCCCTGGGCATCTAATTGCGCGACAATCCAACCCTCACTCTCAGTCTGAAACATCGGCCATAATATGCATGCCCTGCCATGCTTTTCCACTCCGCTCAGTATATCCTTCGGAGCAGATTTATTTTGGGTGAGCAAAACCAGGACAACATCACCTGAGGGGGACTCAAGATAAACGGAAATGAGCTTAAGGCTTTTTAACTTCTCAAAATCTTTCACAACAACGAGCTTCTTTTCCATAAAAAAGGAAAAAGTAGAGAGATTTTGTATGATGTCATCTGTAGCAGCCTCATCACCGTAATACACCGAAATGTTTACATTTTCCTTATCATCCCCTTTAAACAGATGAGCCTGGAGCCCTCTTATAAAATCATCTTTGGATCCTGTATCTTCCCCGAGGAGAAGGTATACCGGATATACGATCTCCTTCTTTAGCTCATCAAATAAAATCTCCTGCTTAACCATAATAAGAGGCCACCCTTTCTAACGAATTGTTCACTGATGAATAAAGGCTAAAAAATTATTTGATATTTAATCCAAGACGCTTAATAAGCTTGTAGAGATTGGACCGCTCCACCTTTAACATCTGTGCTGCTTTTGCAATGTTATATCCACCTGCACGGAGTGCATTGGTGATAAAATTTCTCTCAAAGTTCTCTAGCGCTTCCCTCAGGCTTAAAGAATCATCGATTAAGTAGTGACCCTTACGATGAGGTATATTACTTTTCACATCTTGGAGGTCAATCTCATCGCCCTTTGTGAGAATATTGAGTCTTTCCATTAGATTTTTCAGCTCTCTTATATTTCCTGGCCATGTGTAAACTTTATAAAGGAATGTAAAAGCCTCTTCTGAAAGGATTTTCTTTTTCTTATTATTCTCTCGTGCAAAGAAATCAAGGTAGTAATTAATGAGAGGTGGGATGTCTTCTCTTCTTTGTCTAAGCGGGGGAATATTAATAGGAACAACGTTTAAACGGTAATATAGATCCTCTCTGAAATTACCATTTTTTATCTCACTCATCAAATCCTTGTTTGTTGCCGCAATCACTCGTACATCAATTTTAATTTGCGTTACTCCCCCAACTCTTTCGAACTGCATCTCTTCAAGGACTCTCAAAACTTTTGACTGTGCTTCAAGGCTCATATCAGCTATTTCATCAAGAAATATTGTGCCGTTATTTGCAAGCTCGAACTTACCCCTTTTATCTTTCACCGCTCCGGTGAAAGCTCCCTTCTCATATCCGAAAAGTTCCGCTTCGATCAATGTCTGGGGGATTGCCGCACAGTTAACGGCAACAAAAGGAGCATTCTTCCTGCTGCTCAATTGATGAATTCTTCGTGCAATGACCTCCTTTCCAGTTCCATTTTCACCTGTAAGAAAAACCCGTGAGTTACTGGAGGCACAGCTTTTAATTATTGACTCTATTTCCATAAAAGCCTGAGAAACACCTTTCACCATGTAGTAGTGTTTCTGGCTCTGTTTCCTAAGTTCAATATTTTCCTTTTTAAGGCCCCGTATTTTAACAGCATGATCTACTAGATTAATGACTCTTTCGAGAGAAAGTGGTTTCTCGATAAAATCAAAAGCCCCCATTTTTGTCGCCCGTACTGCCGTATCAATCGTTCCATGTCCAGAAATAATAATAATCTGAATATCGTCGTACATTTTCTTGGTTTTATTAAGGACTTCCATGCCACCAATTTCCGGTAACCAAAGATCAAGCAGTATCACATCAATCGCGTTCTCATCCAGTATCTCAAGAGCACTCTTGCCATTATCAGCCAGGAGCACCTCATACCCTTCGTCCTCAAGCACATCTTTTAAAGTTTCGCGAATATTTTTTTCATCATCAACAATGAGTACTGTTCTCATGCCTTCAGAAACTCCACGAAAAATGTTGTATTACCGGGAACGCTTTCGAACCATATTCTTCCCTTATTCTCGTATATGATCCTCTCAACAATCGTAAGTCCAAGTCCTGTTCCTTTCCCATCTTTTGAAAAATATGGATTAAATATCCTGTCTTTGATATCATCTTCGATGCCTACACCATTGTCACTGATTGCTATAGTGTAATGATCCTCTTTTCCCGGACTTGTATATCCTTTGATCTGAATTTTTCCATTATCTGATACAGCATTGATACTGTTATAAATAATATTTAAGAGTGCCCTCCTCACCTGATACTTATCCAGCAGAATATATACACTCTTTTCTATATGGGAAATCGAAAACTCAATGTCCTTGTAGGTGTCGTTAAGGAAATTGTGGATATCCGTTAAAATTGTAATAATATCATTTCTTTCCAGCTTGCTGGAAGGAAACCGGGCAAAACTCGAAAACTCATTCACCATATAGGTAATATTACTCACTTCAGAAAGGATCGTATCAATGCACTTGGTAAGTACTTCTCTGTAATTGTCCTTCCCTTTATATAACTTAAGTATCCGCTCAGCCGAGAGCTTAATTGGAGTGAGGGGATTTTTTATCTCATGGGCAATTTTTCTTGCGATATCCTGCCATGCCGCGCTTCGCTCTGAGTACTTTACCAGCTCTTTGTTTAACCTGAGATCTTCTGTCATTCGGTTAAAAGAATCAATTAAAAGTTTCAACTCATCCTTTGCAGGAAATTCAACCTTATAATCAAGTTGATCATTTGCCACCCTTTGAGTACCTATAACAAGCTCTCGTATGGGTCTGGTTACATCCCTTGAAATGATAAGCCCAAGATAAAAACTGAGAAGAACAAAAGGCATTGTAACCACAATATAAAAAAGTATGACAACTCCTTTTATCGGCTCCCGTATTACTTTCATCGTCCGATAATTCTGCAGTCCTTTGAAAACCGAATCCGTATGATTCATAATAAAATCAGGAACCTTTTTTACAAGGACGATCCTCTCAGAATCCTGTCCCATAACAGGAATCAATAGATACTCATTTCCTTTGATGTTTACCCTTTTCCATACATCCAATTTCGTTTCAGAAAGGTCTAAAGAGTATATGTCCGAGGAGACAGCCTGAGATGATGAGAATACAGTCACCACGTCATTTGGTTCTGATTGAAGGAGGTACACGCCATCTATATTCTGAAACTTTATATTTTTCATGGTATCTGGAGAGCAGTCCGAGCAGAGATCGTACCATTCCCTTTCGGTCTCAACGGCTAATCTCTTATACAGCTCCTTTGTAATCTCTACTGCGTCAACAAGGGAATCCTCAATACCACTTACAAACCACATATTGATACTTTTGGAAATCCAGTTATTCGATATTATGGTGAGGGGTATCAATGGAATTGAAGTAATTATGAGAAAGAACAGGGTTAGCCTCAATCTGAACTTCGAACCTTCTCTATTTTTAACACGATCAGAGATTATTTGAATGAGGTAAAACAGTACTAAAGCAAACATGATAATGAAAAGGGCGAAAAAGAGATAGAGAAGTATGTTGTTTTTCGAAATCCTCTGGAACAGATCTATGGTTTCAACCCTGAAGCTGTAGTATACAATAGCCCCGAAATAAAGCAGGAAGAGGGTTACTATGGTAACTATTACGATATTCTCTTTTTTTAATAATAGCCGAAGTTTCATGTTCCTACGATTTCTTTACTGTAAAAACATCGGAATATAACCAGCTACTCTCATAGTTCCATGGATCAAAAAAGAAGAGAAAAATACCAAAAGGTGGGTAAAGTTTAATGGTTTGAATTTTTATTTTCACCCTAACAACCAACTTTTCTTCAGCTTTAATAGAAGCTACAGACATCGTTACAGGATTTACCACATCCTGTATCTTCGAAAGAACATCAGAGGAGCCTGGGGCAAGATATTCAGTGTCCCTATTTTTATCAAGAACTTTAAAACTGTTTTCCCACACATCATATGTGAGATTGAAGGTTTCGATCCTTTCTCTAATCACATCCTTTACTGATCCAAAAACTCCACCACTCTTTGCCAATTGAAAAGTTATAACCAGCCGTGCAGTAATCCCGTTTCGAATCGCATCAATCGTATTGTATGAAATATGACCCGTAAATGTAAAATAGGTGTCGATCTGTCCACCCTGATCGACAGTATTTTGAAATAGTACAGAAAGTTCCTCCCCCTGCAGTGTAGTAGGTGTAACCATAATAAGGAGAATTATCAACAGAAGTAGAACTTTACTTTTTTTCATGGATTATTTATCAAATTGCATGGAATAACCGAGCGAAATACTATCTTTATTTATGTCAAGAGAGAAACCCTTATTATTTTCTTTAGGAAAATATCTCGAATTATAATTCTGTGCAGATTTATACGCGTCTATTACACAGAATAGTCTGAGTCCGAAGTGAACACTAATATAGGAAACAATGAGTGCTCTGGTCCCCGTATTAATATCTCTCCAATTAACAGATATCAACCCGTCTTCAGTGGAAGAGTATTTGTTGTGTATATGAGAAATCAGCAGGATGAGTGAAACCTTATCAACAAGATCCGCAGCGATAAAGAGTGAACCTTTTGTATATTCCTGAACGTAAATCTGACCCACACCCATCATAAACCATGAAAGTAAACCCGCTATAAAGGGGTCTTTTTCCTTCGGATAGAATGGTGATTGGCTGGGGTTATCATAGTATGAAATATTCTCTGAAAACGCAATCTGGAAGAAAAAAAGGGCAATGAGAATTCCTAAAAGCCATCTGGTCCACTTATTTCTACCTAAAAAGCCCATCATTTTTCTGTTCCTCTCCTCATTACTTTTACTTTTCAGAATCGACGGTTGAACTCTATCTCATATGCATCATTCTCTGCACTATAACCTATGTCGGTATAAAAATCGTGCTCCAGCGATCTGTTGTATCTCAGGGATGTATTTACCGCATCGATCACATTTACAAAGTGGACAACGATAAAAGCGACGCCGAGGAATATTCCTATTTTTTGTTCATCCCTGTCTTGATGCTCTCTCGACTTAATATTCAAGCCGATATCGATTCCTCCCGTCACATTGAACTTTAACTCTACAAATGTCAGCAGAGTGCTGAGCAGAAGAGCCTCTTCAACAATAAAAAACGTAGCTCCCTTCAGAAAGGCACCAGAATACATCTGCCCAAGCCCAGGTACATACCAGGAAAGAGCACCTGCGAGTATTGGATCCTTCCGTGAATACGGATACTGTTCAGCTGAAAAAGAAAAAGATGGGAGCAATAACAGAAGGAATATCAAGCAGATACTGATAACTGTTTTCATGTTTTCACCTCTTTATCGATATCCGACTCTAGGAGTCCACAAATCTGTTCAACTGCTTCCTGTTCATCATCTCCGTAAGCAATTACCTTCAAAGTAACACCTTCAGCAGCAGCCAGCATCATAACTCCCATTATGCTCTTGGCATTCACACGTTCCTCACCTTTTTCGAGGAATATGTCCGAATGATACTCATTTGCCTTCTGAACAATAATAGCTGCCGGCCTCGCGTGAAGTCCAGTCTTGTTCTTTATGTTTATTTGACGCTCAATCATTTCCATTATATCTCATACATAGGCTTTTTCAAACTATATTCGTAATTAATAGATAATTTGTCACCAAGAACTAATTATCTCCAATGAGGGCTTATCGTGAGGTGAAGAGATTTGAAAAGTTGTTTATTCAATACTCCCCTTTTCCTTCCTCTCATCTTCTATCCATTTCATGAGTCTCTTGTTAAACTCTTTTGCAGTATTGTACCCTAATTTATTGAGCCGGAAGTTCATTGCAGCAGTTTCAATCAATATGGGGATGTTTCTGCCAGGTCGGACGGGAATAGTAAGGAGTGGTACCTCCACACCAAGGATTGTATATACCGATTCTGTTAAACCTAGTCTGTCATATTCTTTTTTTGCATCCCACTCTTCCAGGCTCACGACAAGCTGTATCTGTTTTTTATCCCTTATAGCACCAACTCCAAAGAGATGATTGATATTTATAATCCCGAGACCCCGTATTTCCATATGATGGCGTATCAACTTTGCACCGCTTCCAATGAGGAAGGTATCAGAAATTGACCTGATATCCACTACATCATCAGCAACGAGTCTGTGCCCCCTTTCAATCAACTCAAGTGCACACTCACTCTTTCCTACACCGCTTTTTCCGATTATAAGTATACCGACCCCAAATACTTCAACGAAAACACCATGGACACTGGTACTCGGTGCAAATGCATCTTCCAGAAGTTTCGTCAATCTTGTTGAAAGCAGATTCGTTGGAAGAGTGGACACAAGAATTGGCACACCGACTTTTTCAGCCATAGTCTTAAATACCTCTGGAGGTTCATTACCGTTCGAAAATACACAGCAGGTTACAGGATACTCAAAAAATTTTTTAATACTCGCAAGATCATTTTTTTTCACGATCTTCATCAGGTAGTGAGATTCCCCCCTGCCAAATACCTGTATCCTGTCGTAATCGAAGTAATCATAGTCGCCGGCCAAAGCCAGCCCAGGCCGGTTTATATCATATGTCGCTATTTCTTTCTTCAAAGTACTTTCACCTGTAATAATTCTGAGGTGGAGCACATCCTCCTCATGGGCAAGTTCCAGTAACTTATCAATTGTTATACATTTTACTTTCTCAGATCTACCCATTTTAAACTCTAAAAAAGTTATCTAAGCTGTTTCTTCAACTTGCTGGAGTGTAGCAGAAACCACCTCTGCTGCTGCTTCTTTTATTGGCATCACCCTCTTTGAAATCAATTTATCTCTATACCTGCGTATTTTCACTTCGATCTTATCAAAAAGCATATCGATAACACTAAAGATATCCTCGGTCCTGGCAAAAATATGGATGATTTTTTTCTTTACATTTATATTGACTTCTGCAGAGATAATGTGCCGCTCTTTTTTTAAAGTAAGCTTAAAGTCATATATATGATCGATATAATGGTCCAGCTTCTTCATGTTCTTTTCAATGTGCTGTCTCACATCAGGCATGATTTTCACATTTCTTCCTATAATATAAACATTCATCCCTATCTCCTCAGGTTTGAAGGTAAGATATTCAACGCTTTTCTATATTTTGAAACAGTCCTTCGTGCGATTTTGATCCCCCTTTTTGCAAGCAGATCAGCTATCTTCTGATCGCTGAGATGTTTCTTCATTCCTTCATTCTGGATTATATCTTTTATCATTTCTCTAATACTTGTTGCTGAGTATTCCCTGTTTCCATGCGCAGGTATTGGATTAGAGAAAAAATATTTCAACGGAAAGATACCAAAGGGTGTCTGTACATATTTTGAGGATGTGATCCTGCTTATCGTAGATTCATGAAGACCGACATCTTCGGATACATCCCTTAATGTCAGTGGTTTTAGATATTTCGGACCTTTTTCAAAAAAATCCTTCTGCTTTTCTAATATCATGCGCGTCACTCTTATAAGTGTACTTTCCCTTTGCTCAATTGAGTGGATAAAATTCTTTGCCCTCTGCACTTTGTCAGCAGCAAAATCCTTTATTCTCTTCTCAGTATCTTTACGCCTTAGAAGGTTTTCTAAGTAATTATTTACCTTGAGTCTTGGAATCGAATAATTACTCGAGAATACTTCCCATTTTCCATCTCTCTCCTCTATAATTACCTCGGGAATTATATATTTTATATCTTCTGAATAAAACTGTCTGCCGGGATAAGGCTCAAGCTTTGATATCAATGAAAAGGCTTCCTTCACTTTTGTTTCCGAGACTTTTAATTTTTTTGCTACTTCATCAAACTTTTTCAACTTTATACTGTTTAGATGACTTTCAGTAATCTTTTCAGCAAGAGGAAAGGATCCTCTATTCCTCAACTGTAGTAAAAGACATTCCTTTATATCCCTCGCACCAACTCCCGGTGGATCCAGACTCTGAATAATACGCACTATTTCATCAAGTTTTTCAGAAGGTACGTTCAATTCATTTGTGATATCTTGAATAGCCTCAGGAAGATATCCCTGAGGATCGAGATAACTGATAAGAACTTCAGCAATTTTAAACTCCTCCTCAGATATGTCGAGCAATCGTAACTGCCACAAGAGATATTCCTTTAATGTCTCCTCACGAGAAATTGCACCCTCAATAAACTCTCTCTTTTTATCCGCGCCAGAACTCTCATCAATCCGAATGAAGGACTTATCCTCAAAGAAATATTCATCTTCAAACCCTTCATCGTATTTATTGTTTTTTTCGTCAGCAGTAATTTCCTTCTCTACATTCCTTTCATAATCAATTTCTCTTTCCTCAACCTCAAGAGCAGGATTTTCCATCAGCTCTTCTGCAATTCTCTCACTTAATTCGATATTGGAAAGCTGCAGCATCTTGATTGCCTGCTGCAATTGTGGTGTCATTACCAGTTTCTGTGTTTGCTTTAAATGAATTTCCGGTTTAATTTCCAAAATAAAACTCCACAGCAGAGGATATAGAAAATATTTTACTCCTCTTTATGCTTTTTTTTCAACAATCATATTATCTATATAAAATATTCATAATGAAAGAACAAGTCATTTCAAATTGTAAAGTTCAGTCCAAGATATATTCGCCTCGCTTCTTCATTATTCACAAGATCTTCACTGCCACCGGAAACCAGTATCTCCCCTTCATTCATTATATATGCCCTATCGGTAATCCGCAACGTCTCTCTTACATTGTGGTCAGTTATCAGTATTCCCAACCCTCTTTTTTTCAGTCGCCTAATAATGCTTTGAATATCAAAGACTGCAATGGGATCGATACCGGCAAAGGGCTCATCCAGCAGTAAAAATTTTGGTTCAAGGGCCAAAGCACGTGTAATCTCTGTACGTCTCCTCTCCCCACCTGATAGTGTATAGGCTTTCTGTTTTCTCACTACCCCTATTCCAAGCTCATCAATAAGATCATTCATTCTCTCACGGCGCTCCGTCCTTTTTATTGGCATATTCTCAAGCACGGAAAGAATATTCTGCTCTACCGATAACTTCCTGAATACCGAAGCCTCCTGCGGGAGATAACCAATTCCCATACGAGCTCTCTTAAACATCGGCACATGGGTAATATCTTTATTATTCAGCAGAATATTTCCCATATCTGCTTTAATAAAACCAACTATCATGTAAAAAGTAGTTGTTTTTCCAGCACCATTGGGTCCTAGCAAACCAACCACCTCACCCTCGTTGATATAAAAACCCACTCCTTTTACCACTTTCCGATTATTAAAGATTTTAACAAGATTATTTACCCGCAAGGTGTTCAATCCACTTTCCCTCCGTCACCTTCTGGATACAATACCCTGTACTGTATTGAAATATATAATCCTCTTCGTCTGCTCATCATAACTGACCCTATTACAATAAATATAATTAGTTCTATCACTTACTACAATATCACCCGTAGATTCTAATTTCTTTTCATTTCTCATATAATGTGCAACAGAAGTGCTCATGGTAAAACTTTCAGTCAGTATGAGAACATCACCAAGGAGGAGAAAAACATCCTGATCTTTGAAATAGCGGACACCATTCGCCCTCATCACGAGGGCATCTTTCCCTTCCTGTTCCTCTTTCTGCAAATAAAGGACTTCTCCCTGAAAGGTCACATTCTCCAGGTCCATGAGATAGGTGAGTGAATTACAGTATACTATATCTCCTGATTCAAGGTGAAGGACCTCGACGTCAGAAGTAAACTCTGCTGTATCGTCTGAAATATCCAGCTTTGAAGCCTTTATTTCATAGGTCCCGTCACTATACACTACACCCTCTGAAAATAGAATTCTCTGGTCTTTTAATCTTCGAATCCTCTGCGCACTCACTGTACGTTTTTCATCCTTATATGTTGCATTACCTTCGATGATATAGGTGTCTTCTTTAAATAATGCCTCACCATAATCCCCTCGGATTTCGGAGAGTTGAGTGATATCCTGAACCCACACATTATTGAAAAACTCAGCCTTCTTTTTATCCCGAGAGTAATATATCTTAATCCTGTCAGCCTGGACTCTTCTATCTTCCTTTTTAAAATACGCATGACCCTTTGCATAAATTATCTCTCTCTCA
>Ga0209636_10003229_pt1 | contig 16613 bp, 18 predicted proteins | sample DeeMarSWOR152_54_FD_187464 | JGI IMG/M metagenome (GOLD analysis project Ga0209636, IMG submission 187464) | Marine sediment microbial communities from White Oak River estuary, North Carolina - WOR-1-52-54 (SPAdes) (version 2) | ecosystem: Environmental > Aquatic > Marine > Intertidal zone >...
ATAAGGCTGGTAGTCGCTTAAATCTGTGGAGCGGGAGACCGGACTCGAACCGGCGACAACCTGCTTGGAAGCTTAGCTAGAGACAAGCTAGTGATCGCTAGCTAGACCAACCGCTTGCCTCCTTTCGGGGTGGATTATAGTGGAGATTAGCACGGACGTCAAGAGGTCAAATTAGGGACTCCCCATTTCCTTAGTTGTGCTACCCTGTACCATCGGGGCTAAACAGTTCGTCGACAAAGTTCGACGTTAGGCAGTGCGTTCAGATAGCTCGCCTGAGCCGTGGAAATAGGCAAAGGATTGACGAGGTGCTAACCGCGCTGGGAAAAATATGGTGCTTGACCCGCAGAAGCATGTAATCAAAATCTGCTCTTCTGGTTGAGTTCAGACGCGGCGGTATGTAATGGTAGGGAGAGCTACGGTTTTCGAAAGTAACAATAAAATAAATTGTGTGATAGTCCTCACCTACCGCCAGTCATCCCCCGAATCTTCATCGACCAGCATGAAGCCCCCATTTTATTATTACCCGGCCTGAAAATCTATAACATTTTCATTTTTATAACGGTTGCTGAAATGCAGTTTTTATATTTTTTATATCTACTGGAGGGGGGGCTCCCCCCTCCCCGTCAGCTTCAATTCCGGAGGAGAAATTAGTGATATAACCAGGTAAACCATATATGGTAAACGATAGGGTAAACGACTATGGTAAACACTATGGTAAACCATACATCAGAAACCTACTTGAGGTATGCAAAGCTGCCAAGCCTAAATATACGACTTCTTCGCTGCACAATTTTGTCTTTTGTTCAGTAGATACGAAGCTTGGTATGTACAGAGAGTGCGCTTGCTACACTAAGAGCAGACGATGGGGGTAATCAATATAACGGTCTACGGTAGCGGTTCACTAGAAGCGTCTAGTTCATTCATGGCCCTCGAAGGAAAATAATTCCCTCAAAGTAATATCAAGAGCCATCGCTATGGCTGCAATATTCCTCAACGATGGATTCCGCTCTCCCCTCTCAATACCACCAAGATACGTGCGGTGGACACCTATTTTGAATGCCATCTCCTCCTGAGATAATCCCCTTGCCAATCGTAGCTCTCTAACTCTTTTCCCAAACTGACGTTCTACTTCCTTCATCTACTATCTCAGCCAAGCAAGATACTTGACTAAATCATATGTTGTTGTATACTATGAGTCTACAGACTATAAGTATCATTAAATAACCAAACGGAGGTCTATACGATGTGCAAGATAGGAATTGTAGGATTTCTACTCGTAGCACTTGTTCTGCTTAGCGGGTGTGTTCCTGCCACAACACCCCCGCCAGTGTCACCACCGGCTGTAGCACCGCCGCAAGAACCAGCACCAGAAAAAGAGGCGCCAGAGCCTTCACAAGAAGAGTTATGGTCTTGGGAAGAGCTATCGATGCAAGACATACGTAACCAAGTGACGATTCTTGAATGGCCGACTGAAGCCCACATCGGGGAGAATATAACGGTGAGAATAAAGACAGGGAGCGAGGAGTTCTGGGCTTGGCTTGAGCAGGAAGTAATTAATAGAAAGGAATATGATTCAATCTGGCTTGACCCTTATTATTCCTTATATCTCATGCCAGCAAGGGGGTTAATACCTTGTGCTGTAATTGGATTGGCAGAACCGGATGAGAATCATGAAGTCTGGTGGTATGGGCCTATACCTACATCGGCTGAGGGAGAACCGATTGAGCCTGGCACATGGAAACTGATTGTAGAGATAGGCGACCCATTAGGCTCAGTTGATACTATTGTTGAGCGCAACATCATAATTAAACGGTGAAACGGGGAATTAGATCTCTGGCTGAAAAACCTAGTGTTAGCCAGTGTGATGAATGTCCCCAGTTTCCTATATCCTCAAGGGCAATGGGCAACATAGCTCAGCGGAATATATTGTAATTTCCCCCTCTCGTAGTGCTGTTTTCTTTTGTCTTACCAGGGGCTGAGGGAAGCTGTTAGCATGTTCACAAGGTGGATGTTGAACAGGGTAACAAACTGGCTTTTAGCCCACTTCGGAATACGTAAGACAAAACAATTCGATGGATTGTTCAACAGCGCAGAGTTGATTGATTGTTAATTGTTCATTTTCCGATTACTAGTCAGTAGACTTGGGTTGCAGACGAGATAGCGGGAATTCCAAAGAAGTCGATAAAAAATTAGTGGCGCGTGGGCAGCATACCCTCAGTGCGGAACCACTGTACGTGGTCACGGATGGACTCTTGCCACGGCCTAGAAATGAAGCCAAGTTCCTCACGTGCCCGTGCTGAGCTCACCAGCGAGTTACTCCGCAGCACATCGATGGAGTAAGCAGTGAACACCGGTTTACGCCGGAGTAGTCGGTAATAGATGCTGGCTAGCACGCCGGCAGTGCGGGCTATCATGGTCGGTATCCGGTAGGTGGGAGCAGAATAGCCGATATCACGCGCTAGTTCCTCCATTAACTCTGGCACCTGCACCTGTGCGCCGGAGAAGATGTAGTGACGTCCCACCTGCCCCTTATCAGCGGCAAGAATGAGACCACGGGCGACATCACGTACATCAACGAAATCGTAAGCACCACTTACATAGGACTTCAGATGCCCGCTAGCAAAATCAAGTATGAGCTGTCCAATGTTGGAGATGCCATAGTCATAAGGGCCAATGACGCCTGTTGGGCAGCAGATTACAGCATCAAATCCACCCTTTCGCACTTCTTCAAGCAGAAGGATTGTGGCGTGGGCTTTGCTTCTGGCGTAGTCGCCTAGGACTCGGTTAGGGTCGAAGGGCTGTGACTCATCGATTACTGTACCGAGCGGCGGCTCAGCGATAGCGTGGATGGAACTGGTATAAACAAGCCGGCGAACACGGCTAGTGCGACAGGCGGCGATGACATTGCGCATGCCTCCCACGTTCACCCGCTCAAGCACGCTCGCCATACCCGGCATAATGGTGACGATACCAGCAAGGTGAAAAACAAGCTCGGCCCCGACGAACGCAGATTTGAGGCTTTCAAGTTCGGTAACGTCACCATGGACAGTTTCTATATCTAAGCCAGTGAGCGGGCGTCTGTCGTCATCAGGTAAAACTAGGGCTCGTACAACTACACCCCTAGCAAGCAGTTCGCGGACAAGAACGTTGCCAATATGTCCGGTTGCCCCAGTTACGATAACCACATCTCCACTTCTCCTGTTTTAATTGTAAGGATGTGAGAAATGGATTGTCAACGAAAAATGGTAGGCATTTCTCAAAGATGCAAACTACACTAGATGGCTTTTTGTTACATTTATAAGTATGCAGCGGATGTAAGTAAGAGTGTGGTCGTTGCCCCTCACCTATCATCTGAATTAAGCTGCTATGGAAACAGGAAGGGAACCCCTTCGGGGGCTACCTTCCTGTTTAAGTTTGACATCCATTACATGTCGATATGCGTGTAACTATGGTATGGTGTAGGTAAAATAGGTTGCCCATTTGTTACCCTTGGCACCAGGAGCAGGACTATCCTTGAAAAGAGTATCTATATCACCTGTTTGCGCCCATACGGTCTCGTACACATCGTCATCTAAGATTTCTGGGGTACCATTGTCATCCCAGATCTCAGCATGATAAGCGATATAGACTAAATCTCCAGTGGTGAACCCTGAAACCGCCTGACCATCCTCGTAGGGGAACTTGCCTGGCGAATGCTTCCGGGGTGCGTCTGTGCTAATATACACATGAGTTTCTACGATTACCCAAGGGGAATCTATTGCAGTGCAGGAAACAGTAATCGCTCCAGCGTCGTAGTCCACCTCAATGTCACCTACGTCAGTGGCTGTTAAAACATCACCACCGTCAGTAATCAAGTCAGCTGTTTCCACTACCGCGGCAAGGGCTGGAACACTAAACACCAGTACCATCGCAACTGCCAGAACTGCTGCAATCATTTTCTTCATCTCTCTATCCTCTCCTTTCTATTTAGCATTTGTCTTACGCCCGTCGACCTCGAGCATGCGGCTTGTCCTTTATTTATCTTTAATCTAGAAGCAAATCGTCCTCTGATACGTCAGTTCCCACCGGGTAGAAACGAACCTGAAGAAGCTTCAAGTTATTGTTATCGTATGCCCAGTATTCATTCTCGATGATGTTGTCAAAGATAGGAACGCGCACGTATACGATCTCATCAGCAACTCCATCACCATCCAGGTCAACTTCAACTTTGAAGACGATGGTCAAAAGCTCTGCGGTAACGTTCGTGAACTTGGACTTGCCTTTTTCGTGTAACGTGATATCCTGGCCAACCTGCTCAACGGAGGCGTAGCCGCCATCTGAGTCCAGCTTATTAAGAACACTCACGAGTTTTCCTGGTAGAAGACCAGCGAAAGTGCTGTCAGCGAGATCTGCGCAGGTGGTGATCTCTGACCAACCGCCTGGTTTACCGAGAGGCCGTACAAATACCGAATAGTCTGACATAGTATCAACATCTCCCATATCTTGACCGACAACATAAGGGTCGAGGCCCGGATCGGGCAGCTGTAGAAGAGCACCACCACCATCGGTGCCATTGGCATCCAAAACAGCGTAGTTATCTCCCTCGACCAGATTTATCTTGGATCTGCCAGAAAGGTTGACGAAGATGACATGACCATTGGAACTGTCCATTTCGGCGGTCTTAGGACTCTTAACGCCGATTATATTCAGGTTGTAGTGACTACCACTGGGAGCACCATTTCCAGTCTCCTCTTGTGAAGCAAAAACCACTCCAGATATCGATGCCATTAGGACAACTGCTAGAACTACTGCAATAACCTTCTTCATGTCTTTTTCACCTCCTTTCTTCTGATATTTACTAAAAATCCCTCGACCTAGGATCACGAATCTTCTCCATAAACTTCCTGGTTAGTATATGTATGACAAATATTGACAATCTCTATCTTCTGTCCGATAATTAAATATGGAAGGCAATGGAAGACTGGCGGCACGATTGTCAGGTCTGTTTACAAGCCTTCCCTGAGGCGGCCTTGGCATAGGTCGCCTCTGTTCCTTTAATTCTATTCTAGCCGATGGCAGTGCCCTCAGCAATATCTCTTTAGTAATAGATCGGCAGGATAAATTCTTACTAAAGTGCAAACTCTACTAAAGTACCGGGCTACTAACCTATTGAACAAAATAGCGGATTGTTCAATCTCCCGAGGAACGTCAAAGTAACGAAAGCATTGTTGTTTTCTGAAGATGTTAATAGAGTCCAGGTATTGAAAACCGGTTAAAAGCCTGTTTTCATAGCTAAATTTGGCACACCACCCTTGATTATTCGGCGTCTCTACAGGTATATCAGGTTGCCCATCCCGCCAACCGAGGGGGTAATAAGGCTAATCATCATGTTAAGATATTAAGGCCGGCTGGGGACTGAGCTAGTTCAGATAGGTTAGTGACACTAAGGTATTGAACGAGTACACCTACCTGACAGGCAGGGAGCAGAGATGTAGTATGTTGATACCGGATTTTGGGGGTGGGCCGAAAAATTTCACCAACTTTTGAACGCTACCGTGAGTATTATTGGTTCGTGAAATAGAATCTACCATTGGCGTGTTATATACAGTCATTATTTTATATAGTTGTGTCACGATTTACAAGTCCCCCTCCGCACTAAAGTAAAATAGGTCTGGCAGTAAAAGGCAACTTAATATTATTCCCCCTATTGAGGAGATTACTTAATCTCATAGCTGATAGTTTCCAGGGTAGGGCATTCGGGGTATTCTAAGCCGGGATCGGGTTCTGTCCAATAAAGACCGGCATCCGGTTGTAGTAAAACATCCACATTCCCAGCTACCGACCCGTAGAAATCGTTATTGGGTTGGAATTGAATGGTGCCTTCAATAGACATAAGGAGTACGTAAGCCTCCTCACCGGTCATGAGGTTTGGCTGGAAGGCAATGTCTCCGGCGGCAATAACACACCCCGGTCCGTAGAGATCGGTGCCAGGTTGAAAAGTTATATCGACCTCGGCATAGATAGTCTCTAAATTGAGCATTAAGGCGCTACCAGGCATGACCGTCAGGCTACCCTGAACATATAGAATCCCATTAAGCGCTGCCACCCCAGTGCCGGTAATGGTTAAATTTCCGCTAGTATGTCCTGGCCCTATAAGGTACGGGTTCTCCACGGTTCCAGAGGAGATATCAATAGTAGACCCGCTGATAACATCATCTACCCAGTAGAACTGGGAGAGTTCCACAACTGTGGGCCAGTCGTCCACCGGTGCTTGTATTGCATCGCCATAGATAGTCCCCTTATTATCCAGCTCTCCCTCGTATTGAACGTCCCCGTAGACCTCGCCATCAGGTCGAATGGTTACATCGCCCTTAGAAGTGATGGCGTTATTGAAAAAGTCAGGATACGTAGAGATATGTATATAGGATTCAATCATGGTACTGGAGTTGCTATCGGTAGTAGCTATGGAGGTTATCTTATAGATATCGTCACCCATATATTCTGTTGTAACGTCTACAGTTCTATCGTTTACTATAAAGCTGTCTTGTAAAACCTCTGTCTTGTATCCCTCTGGGTCGTTACCTAGTTCGCATAGGGCATAGTCCACGCCAGAATCGGCAGCATAAGTCTCCAGCGTGTTCCTCTGAACCACACGGTGATAGTTAAGGCTGGTGCTGGCTAGGTTCAATATAGGGACTATTATCAAACTCCCCAGTACCAATAGGATTAGAGCCATGACCAGGGCTTGGCCCGATTGTCCATTCTTAAGTAACTTCATTTTTACCTCCCCCCACCTTGGTTATAAGGAGCCGGGTCTTTGCTTAATTTGGTAACTTCTTTCAGCTACGGCTTCGCCGTTACAAGCTTTTACCGTAAGCTCGTAAGTATTGAAGCTCAAAGCACTAAAGGTAGTCTCACCTACATCGATATACTCAGCCACCGACCTCTCTCTAATCAGAATGTGTGAAGAGTCGTAAACTTGACGTATTATCTTGTCGCCGTCAAATAAGTAATTAACGCTGTAATTATTGTTCTCGTCGGTATCAACCGGGATGTCAAGAATTAGGGGAAAGCCGCTGGTACCATCTAAGGTTACATCCTCTGCCATCTGAACATCGCGTGAAATCGAGTAGCCGGCATTTTGCACCTGGCGCAAGACAACACTCCGCTCAGTAGTCCCTTGGGAATTTGTCACTATGGTCGTTATCGTCATACTCATAGCTACGATAATGATGCTCATTATCGCTAACCCGACTACGACCTCAATTAGGGTAAACCCTTTCTCCCTCCGTCGAATCAACTTACTTTCCCCACCCTGTAGTCTGACATCATTAGCAGTGGCTTGTCTTCACGGTTAATCACTACTGTTATACTTTGAAGTTCAAAATCGCTGTCCCCACCCGGACTGATAACAGCTTGGGGAGTGTTTATTTCAATGGTGTAGTTTTTCACAACCAGTTCATCAGGAATTTCGATTAACTGGTAGCATTTGTCAGGGTCAATGGGATCGTAATCTGCCGTCAGTATATAGTCTTGGGCCTTAATGTATTCCCATTGCGATTTAGCCAAGCTCTCAGCAATAACCCTTTCTTGGCTTATCCAGCCAGCTCTGAATGTAGTCGCCAGTCCGCTGAGGAGGCCAACGGCAATTATTCCCATTAGACCCAGGGCTACCACTATTTCAACTAATGAAAAACCTTTCTCGCTCTTCATCTAACCTGCCTTAACCATGGTACAAATTACCTATAAAGACGTGTGTCTTTACAAGCCCCACCCCTTGTCAAAATAGGCATCATTAGGGGTATAAATAGCCGTGGCAAGATAGCTGGCTTCTGCATAGAGCACTTTAGGATTGGCTGAATAACCCTTTATCTTTTCCGCGGCTTTACCGGATGGGATGGTCTCCTTCACCTGGCCACCCTGCTGACGGTGAATTTGAGCCATTTCTGAGGGGTTGACATCAAGCCTAAATTTGATGAGTATCTCCTCTGCACCAGCACTCCCGACCTCTGGCAGAGCCGCAAAAGCGGTATCAGGAAACAAGAGCATGGCAAGCAAAACAACAATGACGAAGGTCAAGGATGTCTTTTGCGTTTTCATCACTTGTTACACGCTCCTTCAGGCGATGGGGGCGCTGCTAGGTGAAGATATCTGCTATCAGTTTCAATCTACCACTGGGAGTAGCGCCAGGGAATCCCTAGAAGGTAATAGTTTCACATGGAAATTGGTACTAGTACTGAAGAGGGAGTGCATGAGAAAGTCACGCACTAGCCAGGCTGAAGGATGGAAGCGAACAAAAGCTTGAATTGTTACCCACGTTACCTCTTTTAACATTACATCTCTCATTGAGAGACGGTCTTTATTACACATTCTGATGAAATGTGCACTGCAGTTCCCAAGTTAAGGCTCTTAATAACGCACGTATCAGGGTTTTCTACAGGTGAAATCACGGCAGGGGAGTTCTCTATAGCGTGGCAGTCGCTATTGTTATTATCAGCACCGTACCATCTATCAACTGGAAAGTAACGTGAGTAACGCTCGATAGGGACTTGACACTGCTAGAGTGCCGGGCTACATTTGATTTAAACGGTGGAGAGTACTACACCTATGCCAAGATTGCGGCGAGAAACACGGAAATTCAAGAAGCGTGCCATAGAGTCATTGATGCTTGCTACGGAGTTATTCAATCGCCCACACGATAGGGGACGAATTGAGTCTGTGCTTATAATGCTGCAGCACGCCTTTGAAATGCTACTGAAGGGAGTCATCTTTCAAAAGAGAGGAAGAATACATGAAAAGGGGGAGGACATTTCTTACACGTTTGATAAATGTCTTTCCATTTCATTGAGCGATATCAACATTATCTCAGGAGACGATTTTCGCACGTTGTCTATTCTCGACTGCCTACGAGATTGCGCAATGCACAATCTCCTAGATGTATCGGAAAACGTTCTTTACCTCCACACACAAGCTGCTTTTACCATCTTTGATGACATTCTATTCAAGGTATTTTCGGAGCATCTAGCTGATTATCTTCCTGATAGAGTTCTACCAATCTCAACTAATCCTCCGCAGGACCTCCAAATGTTCCTAGACAGTGAATTCAATCAAATACGGAGCCTATTAAGCCCTGGCAAAAGGCGCCTAGCAGATGTAAGGGGTCGGTTAAGGTATCACATGATAGTCGAGTCCTGTGTTCAAGGGAATGCCAGACAACCAAGCGACAAAGAACTGACAAAGACGATAAGAGCAATTCAAAGAGGGCAGAACCGGAACATGCTTTTCCCTGGAGTTACTACTCTGCGTCTGGATACCGAGGGTCATGGATTGAGCTTTTCGGTTCGATTCACGAGGCAGGAGCATGCACCCCCGGTTCGGTTGGTACGCGAGCATGAAGCTGAAGCGAAGGAGGCGACTCTGGTACGTGAGGTGAATCTATTGGATCGATACTCAATGGGACTCCGAGATTTGTCTCACAAGCTCGGCATTACTCAGCCCATGGCAGTGGCTATGGTTTATCATCTTCACATTAAGGATGATCCAGATTGCTTCCGCGAATTCCGCATTGGTCGGACATCGCATAATCGCTACAGTCCAAAAGCTTTGGAACGCCTTCGCCAGGCCTTACAAACCGTTAAGCTAAAGAAGGTCTGGCGTGAATATCGGCATCACATTAAGTCGCGCAAAGCAAAGTCCGAGGGTATCTAGAACTTGCTGGCTATTTGTTCACCTTGACATCCTGATGAGGACTGTTTGGCAGAGTGCTATTACGCTTGGTTAAATTCCAGCAGAGGATTTTCCTAGTATTCTAGTGGCTTTTACCCTCTCATCGACGCACTTTCTCACTGACGTTGCCACGCTTCATAAAGTGACTGCGCGTGTTTACATGCCTCTTCAACACTGGTCAACAATGGGGTCTCGTCGACTCGCAGGCCCCCGACTCCTAGATCCTTCCATTTCCGCTCTCGAGTTACCCATATCTCTAACATAGATGAGGCCATTTCAGGGAATAGGACTCCGCAAATTAGCCCTGGTATGACCCATTGACCGACTCTACCAGCACATTGTTCTGGAGTTAAGAGGACGTCCTTGAATTTGTCAGAGGTGATCTCGGGATAGAAGTTCTCAAACGTCATCGTGTCTACAGACTGGCTCTGCTTTCGCCCCCTCTCCAAGTACTGTATCGTCTCACTGAACACAATCCTCCAAGGCTGCTCTCGATTCTGCAGCGCGTCCGAAGTGGCAGCCTCTGTCAGGATTTCTTCAGCAACTGACTTGTTGACCAAAGCCAGAGAACAACTAAGAAAAAACGCAGCTTTTGCCATAGGTACCACCGCAGCCCATTCGCAGACTTGCGGACCAAATGTCAGTCCCTTTTTGTGATACGGAAGTAGCGAAGCCAACTGTTGCCCCGCATACCGATGGAAAGCTATCCTGTGCCCCATCATTCACCTGCTACTACATTATAACAAAGTTCCAAAAACCTTATCTACCGGAGACTAATCACTGACTCCCGACAAGTTCAAACGGTGTATTCACTGATTGTACATTCTGACGGAATGTGACTCCTTCCTTTGCAGCCTTGTTATCAAGCAGAACAGTCTCATTCTAGAACAGTTGCTTCATCGTCCTAAGTGGTGTATCATACTTTCCGAAGGGTGCCAATTGTGGTCGGAGCGGCGACATGAAGCAGAATACACCGAATTTTGAACCCCAGTGCTGGCTAATATGTACGAGCCAAGATAATTTCCAAGTCGACCGACAGAATAACTTCTCTGTAGAAGGGTTCAGAGCTCGTAACAGAAGACTAGTGTCTGAAGTCAAGCCTGGCGACAAATTCGTTATTTACATCAATCAGCTACAGAGATTTGGGGCGACATTGCAAGCTACTGGCAAACCCTATACTGATGGGAAAACCAGAATATGGATAGAACAAGAAGAGATATGGCCATGCCGATTTCCAACCAAACCCATAGTCGTATTAGAAGATGACCAGCTTTTGGATGCTAAGAAGCTGGTGACACAGCTAAGTTTCATAACTGACGAACAGAAAAGGGTGAATTGGGGTCTGGCCTTTCATCAGAGTCTACGCAAGATTCCACTCGATGACTTCGAACTTATTGAATCCGAAATGCGAAAGCTCTTGGCATTAAGAGGCAAGGAGACGGAGGGTAGGCTTCTCACAGAAGAGCAAGCTAAGGAAGCGATAATGGAGCTTCCTCTGGAGAAGAAATCTCTACACGACCGCATCGGTGAAATGCTAGATACGCTGGGAAGTCGTATGGGGTATAACTCCTATACCAACTATCGTGTTACGCCCGAGCACGCTGTCGAACTCGATGTCGCTTGGCTCGACAAAAGGAGCCCCGAGATAGCAATCGAGGTGCAGATAGGTGGTAATTTAATCGAGGCTAAAGATAAGCTGGCACAAGCCAAGAAGTTTAACTACCGAAAAGTCATTATGGTGATTGAGCAAGCCCAGCTGCCACGGCTGAATGCTATTATCAGGTTTGATGAACTAGTGGACTGGATGGAAGCTTGGTCAATACAGGCTCTTAAGGAGCATTTGCCCTCCCTCTGGCAGTGCGTGGACTAATGGAATAGGACAGCAGAGCGATATAATACGGAGATGACGGAGCTAGTAAGAGAGGTAAGGCAGCTAGCCACTGACTTAGGAATATCAAATCAACAAATAGAGCCAGGCATACAGGCAGTTATGGGACGTATTCACGAGAACGGCGCTCTTAATGATGAAGCGCCATTGCCAGTCGAGTTTGATCGGAGAGGTGGCTCAACCCAACTGGCAAGGCAGATTCTTAAAACCATACCAATAAGACAGCGGTTAAAAAGATTGACTCCATGCTTACATGAGCTAGATAATATCTTCAGGCAGACGGAGGAAATACTTAGTCCAAGCACATTACGTAGGGCCCTTATAACAGGCCATTGCAGGCTCTGCCCAGTGCCCTAAATGGAACCTCTATGGTCTGCGTCATCAACCCAGCCCAAGTCCTTCAACCGGACTAGCACCATTGCGATGGGCAGCAATAGCTTCCTCAGCTTTAAGACCCCTCGTGTATCTACGGCTCATCTTCAATGACTCATGCCGTAGGAATAATTGGAGCAGAAATGAGTCTCTGGCTCCTCTTAGATACTGAAGGGCAGCAGTGTGGCGGAGTCTATGCACGCCACCAGGCCCATTGATACCGGCACGCCTTTTTAGTCTCGTAAACCAACTCACCAGTCCTTCCATAGAGAAGGGATTGCCTTCTTCAGTAACCCACAGCCGATCTGTTTTTGCCCTTGACTTCCTCTCTATGAGCCAAGCCCACAAGGCTTTTGCTACCTTTGGAGAGAATGGCGCGATTCCTATCTTGTTGCCTTTACCGACAACTCGCACGCGTCTGCTATCAAGGTCAAGGTCACTGAGCCTGAGGTTTACCATCTCAGCCCGGCGCAGACCTGAATCAATAAAAAGTAAGAGCATAGCTTTATTACGGATGCCGGTGAAGCGAGCGCCAGTCTTGATATCGAGGTCACATACCGCAAGGAGCTTTCTTAATTTATCAACGGTATAACCTTCAACAGGAGGTGCTGCTGGTGGTTTGAAGTGGATGGTAGCGAGAGGACTTGATTCAAGATAACCTTCCCCAAGCGCCCAGTTGAATAATCGCCGCAGTGCTCGATAGTAAGGCCATGCTGTGGATGGCTTTGCCTTTCTTACTCGCTTGGTGGCATTGCCAACAACATACTCATAAGCCCTAGACCCCACCCAAGATAGAAACTCTCTCACCCTGTGCGAGTCCAATGACCTAGCGTCATCTGGCCAACCTTTGTCCCAGGCATAGTCTAAGAGAGGATGAAGTAAATCCCTGTAATAGCCGATAGTGCGAACCGAACTTCCTTCAGCCTGAAGCGAGAATAGTAGACCATCGACGAGGTCTCGCAACCCAATTGCCTTGCCTTTGTGTCTCAACTTTCATTGCGGTCGGTCCGTGATTTTTAATTTCTTGCCTAGGCAGGTTGTCGTTGCCAGCTTTGCCCTAACTTTGCCACCTGAACCTAGGCTGGTAGTCGCTTAAATCTGTGGAGCGGGAGACCGGACTCGAACCGGCGACAACCTGCTTGGAAGGCAGGGACTCTGCCAACTGAGTTACTCCCGCCAGACTGTACCTATTTTAGCCTCAAATCAGCCCTTTGTCAAAGGAGGGCGCTTACTTCAAGGGAAAACTGACGAGGAAGGCAGGGTTATCCCAGCCGGTCGCCCTTCTTTAGCCCGGCATTTTTGATAAACTCAGCCGCACTGAGCTTGCCCGAGCCGGCGGGTTGGACTCGCTTGACCAGGATACTACCGCCCCGGCAGGCTACAGTAAACCCCTCCTCACTGATGGAAATAACCTCGCCCGGGGCACCTGCCGGAGCAGATTTTATAAGCTCAGAATCAAAGATTTTCAGTTTTTGTCCCTGCCAGGTGGTGCTTGCCCCCGGCTGAGGATTAGTGCCCCGGATCAGATTATAGACCTCCCCGGCAGGCTTGGTCCAGTCAAGGATGCTGTGCTGTTCCCGGCATAATGGCTCGTAGGTCGCCTGGCTATCGTCCTGAGGGATGTGGGATGCCTTGCCTGCCCTGACTAGCTGGATTGCCTCCACCAATGCCTCCACCCCCATCGGATATAATTTATTATAGAACAGGGAACCCACAGTATCATCGGGGTGGATATCGACTGCTTTCTGGAGCAGTATCGGGCCGGTATCAATACCCTGGTCAGGCCAGATTATGGTCAAGCCGGTCCTGGTCTCCCCCTGGATTATCGGCCAGTTTAAGGCGCTACCGCCTCTATGCCTGGGTAACAGCGATGGGTGATACATGATTGTCCCCAGCCGGGGACAGTCCAGTATGGCCCGAGGCACTATATCGGCAACGAAGCCCATCACCCCCAGGTCTGGCCGGTAGCTGGCGATAGTTTCATAAACGCCAGCCTCCTTCATATGGCGGGGCTGATGGACCGGAATGCCGTTCCTGTCGGCCAGCTCCTTGAGGGGTCCCGGCTGCTCAGGGTCGGCGCCGGGGGCAAACACGGCCACCACCTCTTCTCCCTTTTCCAGAATAGCTTCTAGGAGTTTAGACCCGAGTGAAGGATGAGCTATCAAGACTATGCGCATCGCCTTTTACCTTAGCGTAGAGTTCAGCGGCTTGGAACGAACTTCTTACCAGAGGTGCCGAGGCAACTTCAATAAATCCCATGTCCTTACCTGTATCCCGGTATTCGGCAAACTCCTCGGGGGAAACAAACCTGACCACAGGGTGGTGCTGGGGGGAAGGCTGCAGGTACTGACCGATAGTAAGCAGGTTACAATTAGCCTCCCTCAGGTCGGTCATAACCTCCACTACCTCCTCCCTGGTTTCGCCCAGGCCGAGCATTAGACCGGATTTGGTAACTATTTTCGGGTCTAGTTTTTTCACCCTAAAGAGAAGTTCCAGAGAACGGCTATAATCGGCTTCTGGTCTGACCCTGGGATAAAGACGGGGGACCGTTTCCACGTTATGGTTTATTACCTCGGGGCGGGCTGCCACTACCGCCTTAAGTGCTTCGGCAGAACCGCGGAAATCGGGAATAAGGACCTCAACCACCGCCCCATCCCTGTTTTCATGGAGCAGGTTAATTACCGTGACAAACTGGGAGGCGCCACCATCAACCAGGTCGTCTCTGGTGACCGAGGTTACGACGATATAGCTCAGGTTCAGCTTCTCGGCGGCTTCAAGTAAGTGCCGGGGCTCTGCCTCATCCACCGGCCGAGGGTGCCCCTTGTCTACGGCACAAAAAGTGCAGTGTCGGGTGCAGACATCTCCCAGAATCAGAAAGGTGGCTGTCTTTCGCGAGAAGCACTCTCCGATATTGGGACAATGGGCACTTTCGCAGATGGTATGCAGGTGCAGCCCATCTAAAAGCCGTTCCATGGTCAGCATAGTTTCGGGGTCAGCAGGCTTCTGGTTAAACCAGACCGGCAGCCTTCCTTTCATAAGTAGCTCCTTGACAGTATATCTGAGCCCCATTCCAGGCGGGAGTCAAAAACCTGTGAGAAATGAGCTAATAACCCTTCGGTTACTGTTGCCATCAATATGTCTTGAGACAGGAGCTCGGAGATGGATGTAGCTTTCCTATCGGAAAAGCCGCACGGGTTTATCAGTGAAAAATGTTCTAGCTCCGTGTTTACATTGAGGGCAAATCCGTGCATACTGACCCATCGGCTTATACCAAGCCCGATGGCAGCCACCTCCTTACCTCTGACCCAAACCCCGGCGTGGTTTCTATCTCTACGCCCCTTTATACCGAAGTCGCTTAGCGTTCTTATAATTACTTCTTCAAGGTCACGGAGGTACTGGTGAGCGTCCCGCCCCCGCTGCCTCAGGTCAATAATGGGATAAGCCACCAGTTGTCCCGGACCGTGGTAGGTAACATCGCCTCCCCGGTCGGCGAAGAATAAGGATACACCTTCGGCGGCTAACTGTGCCGGCGAAGCCAGGACATTTTCCAGTTTACCTGATTTCCCGATGGTGATAGTCGGCGGATGTTCCAGGAGGAGAAGGGTATCGGTTATCTCGTCGTTGACCCTCTGGCGGAGAAGCTCCCGCTGCAGATGATAGGCCTGGCTATATCCTATTACTCCCAGCTGATAAACAGTACAAAGCATTCCTTTATCAAGGTGTCATGCCGCCATTCTATCTATTCCGGGATAGGAAGTGTATCGTCTCACCGGTAACATCCAGAGCCGCCTCCCAAACTGCCTCGGACAGGGTAGGATGGGCATGCATGGTAGCCACGATTTCCTGAGGGGTCACCTCCAACTTCATAGCCAGGGCGGCTTCTGGTATAAGGCTGGTAGCCCGGGGACCAATGATATGGACACCTAATATCTGGCCATACTCCTGGTCTGAGATTATCTTCACCAGACCCCGCTGCTCGCCAAGAATGGCGGCCATGCCGCTGGCGGTGAAGGGAAACCGGCCAATTCGCACCTCATGTCCCTGGGCAGCGGCTTCCTCCTCGGTGAGACCCACGCTGGCTACTTCGGGCAGGGTGAAGATACATTGTGGGACTGCCTGATAATCTATCTGGGAATCTCGGCCCATAGCATTCTCGGCGGCTACTTTTCCCTCGGCAAAGCTAACATAGGCCAGCATCATGCCGCCAACAACATCACCAGCGGCGTAGATATCGGGCACACTGGTCTCCATACGCTCGTTGGTCTGAATCCTGCCCTTATCGGTGGCTACCCCGCATTTATCTAGCCCCAGGCCTTCTATATTTGGTTGCTGTCCTACCGATACGGCGACAGCCGCCGCCTTGAGCTTCTTTCCTGCTTTATTACCATCGGGGAGGACGACTATTTTGCCTCCCTTGGTATCGTCAATCCTGCTGACCGGTTCCCCGCAATATATCTCCACACCGTCTTCCTTAAGGGCCTGGCTAAGGATAGAGGCTAACTCAGCATCCTGGGCGGGGAGGATATGGGACATCATTTCTACTATACTTACTTTGCAGCCCAGCTTAGCCAGAATAGTAGCCATCTCCACCCCCACTACTCCACCGCCTATCATCACCAGACTCTCGGGGAGAGAGCTCAGGTTGAGC
>Ga0209636_10003230_pt1 | contig 16612 bp, 17 predicted proteins | sample DeeMarSWOR152_54_FD_187464 | JGI IMG/M metagenome (GOLD analysis project Ga0209636, IMG submission 187464) | Marine sediment microbial communities from White Oak River estuary, North Carolina - WOR-1-52-54 (SPAdes) (version 2) | ecosystem: Environmental > Aquatic > Marine > Intertidal zone >...
GCACCTTAGCTACCACCTCGACCAGTTAGACGAGCTCGTATCACATACGAACAATGGCAAATATACGCTTTCGAGTATTGGCATCGCGGCGGTGAAGCTGATGCATGGCGTCGAAGACTACTCGCCACCTCCCTCCCCCTCGTCATCAACGGGCGTCTTCGACGTTCTCGCCAAAACATCCATCATCGGTATCATTCTGGCATTACTGGCCGCAAGCCTCTTCCTCACGGGGTTTATACAGTCCGCAGGAGGCGAACGAAGCGAAATACCCAATATCGCCGTCACGATTCCTCCCAACCAAACATATACCTATAACCTGACCATTCTCTATAACGAAGACGGCCCATTGCTGGAGCGTGTAACGGACGGCTCTTATTTGAGGGAACGGCGACCCCTCATTCAAACGCTGACGCTGTGGGAAGAAGGGGCCTTCGCGTTTTTCTTCACCTTTCAGGAGACCTTTTCCACACAGATGAGAATCTACGATTCATCAGGGACGGTAATGGACGATCGGGGTGAATTGGGTCAGGGCGGAACGCAAGCTGGGATCGGAACCTGGGCCATCACGCAGTCCGGAACCTATCGCGTAGAGATCGAGAACACCGGCGCCCAAGAGATTACCGGGATCATAGACCTACACATCACATGGGACCTCTATATGAAGCCCTATTATGGCTATGGCATCGCTGGGCTGATCCTTGTATCCTTATACCCAACCTTGATGGTAGTGAAACAGATTTTGAGTAAAGCTAGCTAGCTGGTTCCTTCTTCAGAGACCACACTCGTCCGCTTCTTATCTGACGCGATTTGCAGTGTTTGATTTCTGACCTATCCTGCCTTCGTTTATGAACCGTGCATTGGTATACTCCATTATCTCTGCTAGCTAGCAGTGCAGTCCAATCGATCGTTTCCTCTTTTTGTAGCTGTTTAGGGATGAAGGAGTTACCCAAATGTGGCCGATATCCCATCACCAACTTCGTGGGTCAAGACGACCACGATCAACGCGATCACCAAGTGTTCGGCAATCACTTTCCAGGGATTCTCGGCGCCGTCTTTCGCGATGGCGTAGCTGAGAAGAGCAAGCAGTAAGAAGCCATAGCCTATGCCGATCAGGATTGCCGTTGATAGTTCAAACAGTACCACAGGGATCAGAAACGTCAACGCGAAGAGAAACTTGGCGACGAACGTGGCGAGGGTTGATTCCCACACCTCTTTCGCCGTGTGCACGTTCTCAGCCTCTTCCGAAACATGTATGCCCAGGGCGTCGGAACACGCGTCCGCTATGGCGATGGTCAGGACACCGCCCATCACGACGAGCTTCGAGCCCGAAAAGGAATGTAAGCCCACCATTAATCCCAGCGTCGTGATAATGGCTGAGGTGAGACCAAAGCATAGTCCAGTGACAATCGACTCTTTCAACGCGATAACCCCAAAGGGATCAATACTCGCATCCCTGCTCTCTTTTAGGAATTATGTTCGCCTTTACGTTACGTGGTGTCGAAAAAGATGGTGATCTATGAGGCGATTCGCTACGCGCCAAAGAATTGTCAACAAGACAAGAGAAGTTCAGGGAAGGGCGTTATGATGCTGAAGATAACCCGTGTTTGAAGTACGCTAGGCGCTACGTTCTAGGGTTTAGCGTAGGTAAATAGACGTGTACACAAGAGGACTTACTAACTAGCTTGATGGCATCGTACAGCTGGCGAAAGACTTGAGCAAGTCCTCGGAAGAAAGGAGGCGTTTGCGATAATCGGTAAAGCAAGAGAGAAAACCGATTTGGCACGAGTAAAGAAACAAATGACGAAAAGAAAACCGATCGAGAAGTTTGATGAGTTCAAGACGTTTATGAAGAAACTACATGAAGCTCCCTTCGCTTCGCGCCTATTTACGATAACATATCGCTAAGATATTTCGAGAGATGGACGCAGCCGATCTCGGTTACGTCATGGTCTGTCAACCAGATTTTGTAACGACCCCCGCGTACTTTCTGAAGGTCAGGTTAAAATGCATAAAGACTTTGATGCAGGGAAACGACTATTGCGATACCCCTTACTGCTTTACTGAGTGAAGGAAACGCTAGCGACGATTCAACACGCCATAAATCGCTGGCCTTCGCGGGCTATCTCATGAGTTGAGGATTCCCCGATCCTGAGCTAGCCGTTATTGCTTATTTTAATAGGGCTTCGAGGCGTTGGTTCACGGTGTCCCAGTTGACGACGTGCCAGAAGGCCTCGACAAACTTGCCTCGTGTGTTCTGGTAGTCCAGGTAGTAGGCGTGTTCCCACACGTCGAGAACCATGAGAATCCGGAACATGGGGTAGACGTTGGTGTTATGCTTCTCGATCTGCATGATGATCGGGCGATCGGTTTGGAGGCAGTAGCTGAGGGCAGCCCATCCCGAGCCCTCCACGCTGGCCGCGGCCTGCGAGAACTCCTGTTTGAACCGAACGAAGCTCCCAAACTCCTTCTCGATGGCGTCGCCCACGACGCCGCCGGGTTCGCCGCCGCCTTTGCCCGCGGGCGCTAAATTCGGCCAGAACAAGGAGTGTAAGAGATGTCCGCCAATGTTAAAGGAGAGGGCTTTTAACGTGGATTTCATATCGAGGTCCCTCCCGTCCTTTCGCGCGCCGTCAAGCTGCTCCAGAATGGCGTTGGCGCCAGTCACGTAGCCTTGATGATGACGGTCATGATGAATGGTCAACTGCTCCTTGGATATATGGGGCGTCAAGGCGTCATAAGGGTACGGCAGTTCCGGGAGACGGTAAAACTTATTCTCCATCTGTTTGTCACCTCACACATATTACTTTCTATATTCAAATAAGGGTGGTGATGGGAACTTAAAGTTTGCTTTACTAGGTACATCGTGAACGGAATGTGGAGGACGACCTGTTTACGGCTGCGAAAGTCGGTTCTCGCTATAAACGACTTGAATTGACGGCGCCGGAAACGCTGTTTCGTCAGCCCCCGAACGGGATATCTACATGGAATGTAGCTATCGCGACTGCGAGTTCAATTTCGCCTTCGCGGCTCTGAAATGGGCATTATAGGTTCGTTTACCCTCTTTGTCGACCACGAAAGTAATTCCGTGAGGAAACGTCACGCCCATTAAGCGCCTCCAAGCTTGGCTGAAATCGTCCTCTTTATCGTTAAACCAGCACAGCACGTACCGACCAGACGCGCCCTCCTCCGTCGAGAGGTAATCGATGTCCCCCATGAGCGGGAAGAAATCGATTACATCCCCTCTAAACGCGGCCGCCTCCACCCGTGACACCACAAGCTGCCGCGCTTTGATGACGGCCAAGGCCCTTCGTTCAGGTGTCTCGCGTCGCTCTCGATAAAACACTACGACGGGCTTCTCCCATACCAAGTCCAACTACTCATCACCCATATTTTACTACCCCTGAAGCCGATTTAAGCCTTAACAAGCCGCTGATACGATGCGGAACAGGGCGTTACAAGGGGATAAAGGGGGCACGATTGGGGGAATACTATTGCTAACTAGCTTTAGCTATTTAAAAAAACCCGAATTATACAATAGGCCTTACATTATTGTATTTTAAGAGAATAAAATCCTTCAGCAAGCTAGCACCTATTCTTGAAACCACGAAAGCGCGGGGTCAGTGCATCGTAAAGCTTAAAGATTAAGAAGAATAAGTTGTAGTTCGAGGAAAAATCCTTGAAAACTAATGAAAAAACGGTGTTAACGCTAGTACTTATCTTGATGCTTTCGTCACTCTCTATGATTGTTGGAACCTTAGTTTTTGCACAACAGCCATTATACGGCGGAATATTCATTCGCCCAACGGATGAAGACCCACCCCACTTAAACCCCGTCAGGACAACTGAGCATACGCTTCATATCCTCGCAGGACAGATCTATAGTTCTCTACTACGTCAATACCCCAATATGACCATAGGACCCTATCTAGCAGAGAGTTGGACTGTTTCAGACGATGGATTAAATGTCACTTTCAATCTGAGAGACGATGTACAGTGGAGCGACGGTACTGCTTTTACATCAGCTGATGTCAAGTTTACTGTGGAAGAATTATGGCTCAACGCTACAATTTGTCCTTACGGCCCCTCCATATTCGCAAAAATAGACAGCGTCTCGACTCCAGACGAACACACAGCAGTTATGCATCTAACTGATCCATACGTACCTTTGTTTAACTATCTTGGAACCACTCAGTATTGTGCAATCCTACCCAAACATATCTGGGAAACTGGTGATGTGTTTGAGAACTCCCATAACATGGAGGACCCAATAGGAACAGGCCCCTTCTTACTTGAAGAATGGGTACTCGGAGACCATATTACTTTAGTCAGAAATCCGCTTTATTTTGAAGCAGGCAAACCCTATCTTGATAAAGTGATTTACAAGATCATCCCTGGCCTTGACCCCGCATACGCCGCGGCCTTTGAAGCGGGGGAGATCGATATGTCAGGAGTCCCTACTGGAAAACTCGAGGAATGGACCGCAAATCCTGATTTCAACGTCTTTGAAGAGCCTAATGCTAACTTAGCTATCGGCGCTGTTATCATCAATATGAATCATTCGATTATTGGGGGACAAGATGCTACAGGAATACAGGTGCGACAAGCGCTCTATCACACAATAAACAAAACGTGGGTTCTCGATGTGTTATATGAAGGGATTGGAAGTATTGCGAAAGGCCCATTCAATAGTCGACAGACAATGGCATATAATCCTGATCTCCCTGAGTATGAATTCGATTTAGATCTAGCCAACCAGCTTTTAGATGATGCTGGTTATCTGGTGGGACTCGATGGTTGGCGCTTCGAATTGTATTACCCATTACGGGGATCAGCAACGGGTGTTGCTGGTCCTGACTTTGCTGAGTGGTGGGCCGAGCAACTAGAGCAGGTAAGCATAAAACTCAACTATGAGGGCCTTGACGTCGGCGCGTGGTATGCCAAATGGAGTGCGAGAGAATTTGATGTCATTATTGAGACAAGTTATCATGGTCCAGATCCCTCGGTCACCACGGCTCGATTCTTCATTTCGTCGAATATTAAACCAGGAACCGTGTACACGAATACCGCTGGCTACAACAATTCGCGGGTCGATGAACTCTTCGACTACTGTCAAATAGAATCAGACTATGATCTACGAAAAGCCGCCTTTTTTGAAATACAAGATATTCTGATTGAGGAAGTCCCCAACCTATGGGTTTATGAGACTGCAACAAACTGGGCGGTTAGAGATACTTTTCACGGGTTCCCCGACAGCGCTTATTCAGCAGCGCAAGTCATTGCGGACACATGGTGGGAAGGAGGATATTCACAGTCGCCTGAAGACCTACAACAAGCCATCGACGACGCTCAAACTCAACTTGACGACTTAGCGGGTCAAATGTATGATGTGACTCAAGCCAATGCGAAACTCGAGGAGGCAAGAACCGCTCTTGCAGCGAATGACTATAGTACTGCTGCTAGTTTAATTCAAGAAGCCCTCACGTTGCCTGCACCGCCCTACTGGCTGTATGGATTAGGTGTGGTCCTTATCATCGGTGTCGTCGGAGCTTTCATCTGGAACCGTAGACGAAGTTGACTTAGCTTCTAACTCTAATCTCCTTTTTTTATATGTATCAAAAGCGGGCGGAGTTTACCGTTCTTTCAGTCGAGGATTTAAGGCATCAATGAGCCCGTCGCCTATTAGATTGATTCCTAGAACGGTTAAGAAGATTGCGGCCCCCGAGAATATAGCGATATGCCATGACCGCCAAATGTTACGTTGAGCTCTTCCCAGTAACTGTCCCCAACTAATTGCCCCAGGGTCGCCTAATCCAAGAAAGCTCAGCGCAGCCTCCATGAGTATCGCGTCACCGACTTGAAGCGTCGAAGAGACGATAGCAGGAGGTAACGCGTTCGGTAAAATTTCCGAAAAAATGATTCTGAACGATGAAAAGCCTAACGATCGCGCGGCTTCAATGAATGGCATCTCCTTCAACGCTAAAAACTCACCTCGAACCAATCGCGCCGTTCCGGGCCAGCTTAATAATCCAATAATCAAAATAATATTGACAACGCCGGAGCCAAACACTGCAACCGTGATCAAGAGCAGAAAAAAGCGAGGAATCATTTGTAGTATCTCGGTACCTCGCATCAATACTTCGTCTATTTTCCCCCCAAAATATCCTGAAATCGCTCCAATACCAAGCCCTACCAATGCAGATATGATGGCAGCGAGAAACCCGACCGTTAAACTTACTATTGATCCATGAATCACGCGTGAGAGCACATCACGACCCACATTATCGGTACCGAAGGGATGCTCCCAGGATGGAGGAAGGTACGTGTGAAACAGATATTTAAAAGGGTCGTAAGGGGCTATTACTGGTGCAAAGACGGCTTGGAACAGGAATATTATCACTAAGCCCGCGCCTATAACCGCTGCTCGATTTTTTTTGTATCGTCGCCAGAATTCCTTCATTCTATTCCTTCGTTGACTTTGCGTTTCACGTCACCTATTGGTATCTCACTCGTGGATCATAAAGGGCATAAACGATGTCTGTGATGAAGTTGGCTATGATAATGGAGAGGGCGATGAAGATGTACATGCCCATAAGAATAGGATAGTCCCGGTCTAAAACGGCTTCATATACAAGTCGGCCTATTCCAGGCCACGAAAACACGATTTCTGTCATAGTGGCTCCTGCAATAATGGTGCCTAAACTGATACCTGTAATTGTGATGACGGGGCGTAACGCATTCCTGAGAGCGTGTTTTAACAGAAGTCGACGTTCCGAGACGCCTTTGGCTTTGGCAGTGATGATATAATCCTGAGAAAGGACCTCGATCATACTCGTTCGTGTTAGACGGGCAGTAACTGCCATACGAAGCAAGCAGATGGTTAACGCGGGGAGAAACAGGTGTCGTAACACGTCAAAAACATACGCTATACCTGTATAGGTATGCCTGAGATCCGTCATTCCTCCTGTTGGAAACCAACCTAAATAAAATGCGAAAAGGAGTAAGATGATTTGGGCTAACCAAAAGATGGGAAGCGACCGAGCGAATAGACTGAAGGATGTGGCAAGGTTATCGGTGAGGGAATAGGGTTTTCTGGCGGAGATTATACCCAAAAAGAGTCCGATCACAATCGAAAGCGTTACTGCCGTTCCCATTAACAGCAGAGTCGCAGAGAGCCGACTAAAAATAAGCTCAAGAACAGGGCGATCATATTTTATTGATTTTCCAAAATCACCGCGAAAAATATTTGAAAGAAATATGACAAGTTGTTCAGGAAGGGATTTATCCAATCCGTATTTCTCGGTCATAGCTTGAATATACTCTGGTGAGGCTTCCATGGTGCCGGTGAGCAGGGTGATTGGGTCACCAGGCGCTAGATGAATGAGGGAAAAGTTGATCAGAATAACCGCGAGGATGGTGGGAATAACGAGGATAATTCTTCGTATGAGGTATCCTTTCCACGATATTCCCTGTGACAAAATGTTTTCCTCACGTTTGGTTTGAAAAAGGAGGAGGGTTTAATGCTGGTAAACGGGTTTTATGCAGCGTATCTGATTTGCTAAGACGCCAATTTGCTCGATTTCCGCTTCAATAACATCACCATCCTTCAGCCAACATTGTTCGCCTTTACGTGCGCGTTCCATGGCCGTCCCAAAGCACGTCCCGGTAGCAATAATGTCACCGGGCTCTAACGTCACTAACTGTGATATGTATTGTACTAATTCGGTTGCCGTGAAGAGCATATCACGAGTATTTCCGTCTTGGCGTAGTTCATCATTCACTTTAAGGCGCATGTCAAGTTCTTGTGGATTAGTAACTTCGGTTTGAATGCAAGGACCAAAGACGCTGAAATTTTCCTGCGCCTTCATGCCATACCAGTCGGGACCGATTGCTGCGCGCTCGTAGAGGAAGAGGCGGTCGCAGATATCGTTGAAAACAGTATAGCCTCCAATGTGGTCTTCAGCATGCTCATGCGGGATGAATCTTCCTTTCTTTCCAATAACGATACCTAATTCAATTTCATAATCTAAGTTATCGATAGTGTCAGGGACAACAATATCCTGATTTGGGCCAACAATTCCAAGTCCGGGGTTCTTTGAAAAGAGTAGGGGGCGTTTCGGTTTTTCACTCGGGCCATGCGTCTTGTAGTTCCCTGCCAATGCGATGATCTTGGGAACATCATCAAGAGGGGACAGTAAGTTTACCTCCGAGAGATCAAAATACAGGTTTCCAGCAGCGTCATCATGATGCATCGCAAAAGCGATCACTTGCTGAATTTCGTCCTGTTGGTGGGATAACGCCATCAGCTCCTCGACGCTGTTAACAAGCGAGGCACCTGACTGCTGAGTGTATCGCGCATAGCTTTGATTGAGATCGAGAACCTTATTATTGATGAGAAGGCCAATCACTGGGACGCCTTTGGTTGGAGTAAGAAATCGGACGATCTTCATGTTTATCATTACAAAATCGTTCGTTGGAAATTTAAGGCTTTCCAATAGACTGACTAACTATTGGAGCCGGCGTCGAGTAATTTCTTAAATACGTAAACAGCACCTATCAATATACTTCAAGACAATCCGTATGGAGAGATAATCTAAGTGGAATACATCGTTGAAAAAGAACGAGAAACGCCTGTTATCTCTGAAACAGATGTCATTGTTGCTGGAGGTGGAGTCGCAGGCGTTGCAGCAGCTGTAGCAGCAGCGAGAAACGGAGCGAAAGTGCAATTAATCGAGCGATATGGCCAATTGGGTGGATTAGCAACTGGTGGCTTGGTGACATTACTTCTGGGGTATGGACGATATGAACTTGGGATTAACCGTGAGATTGGTGAATATCTTCTCCAAAACCATTTTGGCATAGTCGAGTCAGCAGGGAAACGTGTTTGGCTTGATGGCATGGGATTGACGAGTCTAAAGCGCGTCAAATATGATGGAGAGGAACTGAAATATCTTTTAAACGAGATGGTTTTGAGGGAGAACATTGAGCTTCTTTTCCATTCTCTCATTGTCGATGTTGTCAAAGAAAAGAGTAGGGTCCGAGGACTAGTTCTCGAAGGAAAATCGGGTCGACAGGCCGTCTTGGGAAAATGCGTCATTGATGCAACGGGTGATGGCGATGTACTAGCTAGAGCGGGAGCAAAACACATCTCGGAGATGCACCCCTGGGGAGTAAGTCTCTGTCATCGATTTGGAAACGTCGATCTTGATAAATCGTTCACGTTTCAAAGAGAGAACGAGGATCAATGTAATGCTATTCGCGCTGAGTTGGAAACGCTGCTTGGGTTCAAGTTTTGGTGGGGCCCCTCATCGCTTCCAAAGGTCACATTGAGTATGGCACCCCACATTCTGGGGTATAACGTCTTGGATGTACACGATTTAACACGAGCCGAGATTCAATCTCGGAGAATTATTAAAACAGCCTTCACGTTTCTACGAGAACATATGCCGGGATTCGAAGACGCCTTCATACTTGAAACTGCGCCTCAACTTGGGGTCCGTGCAGGACGACGGTTAGTCGGTGAATATGCGTTATCAAAAGAAGAAATAGTTAAGGGTGTTCGATTTAATGACGCAGTGATCCGAAGCATCTATGATGTGCCGTATGGTTGTCTTCTGCCTCAAAGAATCGATAGCCTCTTGGTTGCCGGGAGATGCGTATCAGGAACTGAAGAGGGGCGAGAAGAACTACGGTTAATCTGTCCATGTATCGCAACGGGTCAAGCGGCAGGAACTGCTGCGACACTTTCTGTACTAGAGAACGTTCAACCTCGCAGCTTAGATATTACACGGTTACAGACCGCGCTACAAGGAGGTACCATACCGTGACTCGACGTATAGTCATATCCATTACGAATAGAGCCAGCAAGCGACGGTGTGCCCTAGCTCCACTTCAACGGTTTGTGGCTGCTCCCGAGCACAGATAGGTTTCGCGTGGGGGCACCGTGTGTGAAAGCGACAGCCTGATGGCGGTGTAATTGGTGACGGCAGGTCGCCTTTGAGGATTATTCTCTGTTTCATTCGGGCTTTCTGAGGATTCGGAATGGGGGTGGCTGAGAGTATGGCATTTGTGTAGGGGTGTTTTGGATCCTCATATAATTGCTTTGTTCCTGCTCGTTCGACGATCTGGCCTAGATACATGATTGCGACTCTGTGACTGATTGATCGAACGACGCTGAGGTCGTGGGTGACAAATAAGTAACTTATACTTAATCGGTCTTGTATAGCCTGCATTAATTTGAGAATCTCCGCTCGGACTGAGACGTCTAGCGAAGCCACGGGTTCATCGGCAAAAACGAAGGTGGGCCATAATGCGATGGCGCGGGCGCAAACGATTCGCTGTCGTTGACCACCACTAAACTCGTGAGGATACCGGTCTAGATACATTACGGGAGGCGTTAACTGCACCATCTCGAGGAGTTCCATTGCCCGTGCCTCCAATTCGTCTTTGCTACATCGCTTATGCACGAGAAGGGGATCGCCCAATATCTGTCGAATCGTCTTCCGAGGATTCAACGATGCCGTGGGGTCTTGGAAGATCATCTGCATTTTCGGTCGGATAGGTCGCATCTGTTGTTGATTTAGACGAGTAATCTCGTCTCCTTCGAGACGTATGCTTCCCGAGGTGGGTTCAATAAGGCGTAAAATCAATCTGCCCAGCGTCGTTTTCCCACAGCCGCTCTCGCCTACAAGAGCTACGGTCTCCTTCTTTTGAATATCCAAGTTAACACCATCGACGGCATGTACAACTCTGTGGTCTCGTGATAAGAACCCCTTTCTCACAGGAAAGTGCTTGGTGAGTTCTCTTACCTCAATGAGGCTCATAGACTTCCCTACCTGTATAGCCAGCAAGCGACGGTGTGCCCTGGCTCCACTTCAACGGTTTGTGGCTGCTCCCGAGCACAGATTGGCATGGCTTGTTCACAACGAGGATGAAACCGACAACCGCTAGGAGGATCAATAAGGCTTGGTACCGTTCCTCCAATAGTCTTTAACGTTTCTTTAAATTCTTCGATGCTTAACGTTGATTGTAAGAGGCCACGGGTATAGGGATGCTTGGGTTTTTTAAACAGTGGGAGCACTCCCGCCGCCTCAATGGTTTGTCCTGCATACATCACAACGACGGTATCACAGGTTTCGGCGATGATGCCAAGATCATGAGTGATCAACAGCAAAGAAATCCCCATCTCCTGCCTTAATCGATTAATAAGATCAAGAATCTGAGCTTGAATCGTGACATCGAGTGCCGTGGTCGGTTCATCAGCAATGAGCAGGGTAGGTCTTGTCGCGAGAGCCATCGCGATACAGACACGTTGCCTCATGCCTCCGCTTAATTCAAAAGGATACAAGCGAGCGACGTTATGAGGGGAGGGCAACCCGACGCGTTCAAGGTACTCGTATGCCCGCTTAGTCACTTCTGAAGAGGATAAGTGTTCATGAACCAGAACAGCCTCGGCGATTTGATCTCCGACCTTCATGAGAGGATTCAGATACGTGAATGGGTCCTGAAAAATCATTGAGACTTCTTTGCCACGAATCTGACGAATCTCACCTTCATTCATGCTTAATAAGTCTCGGCCTAGCAGGTGGATGGAGCCTTCAATAGTTTTTCCTGGAATAGGCACCAACCGCATGATCGATAGAGCGGTACAGCTTTTTCCACAACCAGATTCACCGACGATTCCGACTGCTTCCCCCCTGCCCACGGAGAAAGTGACCCCATCGACCGCTTTAACGATGCCATCTGAAGTGTAGAAATACGTCTTTACACCTTGCACCGCGAGAACTGGTGTCGCGGTTGCATCAGCATTTGGCCTTTGGGTCAACGAAAGCCCCCCTTTGTCCGGTCTTACACGATTTGTTTGCTTGTGAATTATGTGCGTTCCTGCTGGTTAAAGTAACTGATGACTTTATCGCCAAACAGTTGAATAGACTCCGCGGTTTGCTCCAACGTGTGCTCTTGACCGACAAAGGAACAGAGTATTCCCGTAATGCCTAGTTTCTCATATTTTTCAACCAGTTCAATACAATCGGAGGGGGTTCCAACAATACATCGGTTCTCTATGGTATGGGCATAATCGGTTGCATATTTATCATGTTGCATGGGATGCCCTTCTCGTACGGCAAAGGACTGTTTATATTGTTCTGACACGATTCGGTTAATCTCCTCCCGGGCGTTTTCTTTGGTGTCACACCACGTATTGCGCATAATGGGAATTTCAGCTTGATAAGGATCTTTCCCAAGCTGTGTGAGTGCAGCACGGTATATGTCGACGAATTCTTTGAATCGTTGGATGGGGGTACTGATTCCGCCCACAAATGCGTCTCCCATTCGTGCTGCTCTCTCGATAGCTGGTTTCACTTGGCCACCAATCCAGATCTTGGGGCCTCCAGGGGTTAAGGGTTTGACTGGCAGGCGCCCCTTCACTTGAAAGTATTTGCCTCGGAACGTGATATCATTGCCTGTCCACAGTTGTTTCATGATGATTAATTCTTCCTCAAACATGTCGCGGCGTTTTCTAATATTGAGACCATATAGGTCAAATTCGGATTTCACGTATCCTAGCCCAATGCCGAGGGCGAATTTTCCTCCAGTTATATGGTCTAAGATTGCAGCTTCCGATGCCATTCGGACGGGATGATGAAAAGGCAGTAATGCAACATCTGTGGCGTAACGGAATTGGGGAAAATCACCGACAAATCGGGTTAACCAGAGTAATGGTGAGGCCATTGAATATGGAAGGTGGTGTTCTCCACAGGTTAATCCGTCGAAGTGATGTGCCGCTGCAATTTTTGCGAGATGGAGCGCTCGTTCAGGAGGCCACCCAAGATTAATCGTAAAAAACATTAGAAGATCACTGACTACTTGTCAATCTTTTAAAATTTAAGAGTTTCTAATAAATGCACGCATGTAGTGGACAAAGAACTGGCTAGAAAAAACAACGAAACCCCTCACTGAATCTGATTTTTACGAACACCGTTTCAACAAGCTAGCTTATCGAGGTAGTGGATTCAACGCGGTTTTCACTGATAACTAATAGAGACGGAAGGGACATAATCTGTCCAATTCTGAAATATCACCACTCATTCGAGAACACATATACTTCCTCCCCACGAGCTTAGCCGAGTGCAATAAGCTTAATTATCATATATAGACCATAACAGACGTATTACGGGGGCATAAAGTATGATTGTTGGAATCGATCACGCTGAAATCTCAGTAAAAGATTTTGATACAACCGTTAAATTCTATGAAAAACTTGGATTTAAACAGATAAGCATCTTCAAACAAGGAGGAAGGACTCACCAGATTCAGATGACTTCGGGAAGTGTAAACCTCGACATCGTGAAAGTGGCTGAAGGAGAGACCCCTAAAGTGGAACACCTTGCGTTTCTGGTTGATGATGTGGACCAGACCGTAACAGAATTGAAACAAATGGGCATCACAGTTGTTTTAGACCCGATAACAAGTGAACGGTCGGGGAGAAGACTCGCCGCATTTAAAGACCTCAATGGCATATTGCATCAACTCGCCAAACCTCAGTAGCAAAACTTGCTAACTACTCTACCCTTATTTCCATGGGGCTCTCGCGACCTCAATTCACATTGATGCGTCGTAAGGGTATGAGTTGAATTATTGCAGTAGACTGTTTCGTTCGCTTGCTAGCTAAGGTACTCATGAAGGTTCAGGAAAGAGGAAATCCGTAGCCTTTTCCCGTTGTATACGCGTGATTTTGTTGTGGGCGCCGAGAGCTAGCGCCCTAGCGATGGCTAGCGTGTTCAACGAAGACGAGGCTCCCCCTCTCCCCCCTAGCCTAAAGGCCGCTATAAATACGGCTTCAACGCAATGTTCTACCCCAACGATCCGCGGTCAAGGGGATGGAGGGTGGAGGGACGACTGCACAAGCTCTTCAAGGGCGTCGTGAAGCATGAACTGCTCAGACAGGACTACACCGTGTACATGGAGCCCCGGGCGCCGCCCGTGAAGCGGCTGGAGTGGGGGCCGTATCGCCCCGACGTTCTGGGCATCGCATCCGACCACGCCGTGTTCAAGGTCGCCCTAGCTGAGTGTGAGACCGCGCCGAGCCGGAGCCGAGTACGGGCGAAGACCGCCACGATCCGGCAAACCCTCACCCTGCAGAAGCAATTGTATGAACGACACGTAATCCGGCCCTTGCTGATTATTCCGCCGAGGAAACTGGATAGGATAAACTCGTCGGCCATCCGCCGCTTTTGGGAGATATGGATCGTCAGTCGACGGGGCACCCTCGCCCACAAAATTCCCCGGACGGCAAAGACGTGACGGAGGGACGGGTGAATGAAGAACAAGCGGAGCTTCAGAGCACTATATCAGGAGTATATGCAGCTCCTGAAGCGGGAGACAGGGTTTCGAGACACGTTAATGGATATGGAGCATCAGAAGGCATTCGACCTCTTGTGTGAGGAAGTTTGGCCCTACGATGAAGACCTCATGGCGAAGGCGGGGGGCCCCGGCGTCATGGATGCGTTAAATCTCTTGGCAAACATTCACATCAAACACAGCACCGAAGAGCTCAGGAAAAAACTGGCGGAATTAGAACGCAAAATCAAAGCCCTGCGATCCCGATCCCCTTGAGTACACGCCGCCGGCTACGTCAGCCGGATAGGGCGCGGGCGATGCGGGGCGGGCGGGGAGTAGACGGGATGGTTAAGATCCGCTTTCACGCGCCGATTCAGACGAAACACCGAGTACAGATCCCCGCGTGGCTGCTGCTCCGCCATCAGATCCGGGTGGGCGACCTCCTCCACGTGAACATGGAAGACGCGGGGGTGGCGTTTGATACGCGGTTGGGAACGGATTTTCGCGTCACGATTCCCCAATGGGAGTACCAAGCGATTGACGGGTACTGGCTGCGGCAACCCGTTGTAGAGGTGACGCTGGAGTTCGAGGAGCGCCCCGACGCACAGTTCGCCCAAGCGGCCCTGGAAAAGATCTAGGAAAGATAGGCGTCCCCTCCCCCCACCACGCACTCCTTCCGTGCCTTCATCCACAGGGCCCTAGCTAGCTAGACCCCATCCTCGAAATCACGTATATCGTACCCGTCGACGGCGAGATTCTGTCAGGTAACACCTTACAGGTGCTAACGCCGTATGTTGTCGCTCTCGTGGTAGTAGTTGGAGCCATCGGCTTCCTCCCCAAGAACCGCCTTCTCTAACCCCTTCATTCTTTTTATTAGTCGGGAAACGCCAGTTAAGCCTCGTCGTCACCATGAGGCCGTATCAAAATAATTGTTCTCCGTGCCTCCGCTCACCCGTATATGGTGCTCTGTTCCTTTTTGAGGACAAGATCAAGGTCGGATATTCATCCTAAAAGGAAGAGAGGAGCCTCCTCAGTAAAACGTCGGGGAGAGGCCCCTGAGGACGAAACTTCGTGGAGACAGACGGGGGATAAACAACATCAATTAAATAGGAAAAGCGAGTTACTTGAGTACTGAGACACTTGTTATGCTATTAGCTGGTTGCAGACGGTTAGCTTGGTCTAGTTAAAGAGGGTGCGAAGGAGGTGAGAGAGTGGATCAGAAGGTGAAGGTGACCCCTCGGGACGACGGTGCGGTCATATCCATTGAAGGATATAATATCGTTGTCACGGTTACGCCCACGGAAGAGGCGGCTCCACGGATCACCGTTGCGTCGATTGAGGCGAGGCTGGAGGAGCACCTTCAAGAACTTGAGGTGAGAGCGGAAGAGGAGGGCATCGTCGTCAAACCGAAGGGCTTCTTGGGTCGCGAAAAGTTTGCGGCAATAGCCGCGGTCATCGAAGAGCTGGGGGGACGATACGTCAGCGCGGGCAAGGAGTCCCGATTCCTCATTCCTGAGGAGAAGTAAGACGAGATCACCGTTGAACGCGTCAGCGGGCCAAAATACACTAGCCCGAAGAACATGGCCCCTGATCCCGTAATACACCTTCTACGACTTGATTCCGTGGAGTAGAGAGCATCCCCTCTCGGAGTTACTCCGTGTCTTCGGGTTTGAGGAGGACTCGGAGGGCGCTCAGTACGTCATGACTCGGCATTCCCGCTAAGGCGTCTCGGTTATGTTCGAGCCACTCAGCAAGCCTCTGAGAGACAGCTTTGTTGACGCCTCGTTCCGTCAGGTATGCTGCCTGAGCAGCGACGGTATCAACCTTCTCCACGACGACGTCGATGGGCTTGAGGTTCGTCACCACGTTGTGGAGGAGGGGTTTATCGAGGGTGAGTTTCCTCCCGAGGGCGATCCGGCCATAACTGCACTGTCCCTTGATGACGGTCTTCACCATCGCGCCCTCCATGTTGAACCGCGCTAGGTGTTGGCGTATCAGGGGCAGGTGGATGGCTTCATCGAAGCGATTGGCCTCATACGTGACGCAGACCATGGGCCGCGCCGGCTCGACATCGATGAACTCGCCCCGGCCCGTCGCCGTGTCGACGAGGTAGAAGCCCTTCTCCTTGGCGGGCGTGATACGTTCGTCTCCTGTATCCAGATTCACCTCGATTTGTTCACCTTGGTCGAAGGACCAGTACTCGGGGGAGCCCGGGTTGAAGAGGCCCGCCTCCTCGTATCGCAGGTGCCAGTGCCCCATCAAAACGTAGTCGAGGCCC
>Ga0209636_10003231_pt1 | contig 16611 bp, 17 predicted proteins | sample DeeMarSWOR152_54_FD_187464 | JGI IMG/M metagenome (GOLD analysis project Ga0209636, IMG submission 187464) | Marine sediment microbial communities from White Oak River estuary, North Carolina - WOR-1-52-54 (SPAdes) (version 2) | ecosystem: Environmental > Aquatic > Marine > Intertidal zone >...
AGAACTTCTGGACTTCCTCGGACTACGTCGTATCACGATCAGCCTGAGCGCGAGGAGGAAGAACACCAATATTGAGAAAGGACCCACTTCCACAGGACAGCCTATCTGCGGGCTAGTCGGCCACACTCTCGTGCATGGATTGGTCGATTATCCTGAAGTCCTCGAAGCGGTAGCCTTGCTCTTCCAGGCGAGTCACGATTTCCGAAAACACGTCCTCGGGGAGTGTCGGGGTTCGACTGAGAATCCACCCGTACTGCCGGGTGGGGTGTCCGACCACGGCATAGCTGTAGTCTGGTGCGAGATCGATCACCCAGTAGGGAGCGGAGAACAGCCAGAACCACAAAAAGTGTACGAAGCTGACTTGCAGTTTCGCCGGGTCTTCCGGGTCGGGAATCCATGCGCGTCCACGTGCCACGTCGGGATTCCCATCGGCGTCGTAGCATGTGTTGACGACCTGGACCTGTCCGTTCTCCAGCAGGGTGTACTCCGCAGTGGTTCCCTGAACGCACTGGCGTTCGAAGGACGTCGGAATGCTGGCAATTGCGTACCACTTCCCCATGTACCGCTCCACGTCGAGCGACTCGACCACTTGCAGCGTCTGTTCAGCAGCGCCTCCGAGCAGCGCCGTGCCAACCAGTATCATGACGACTACACCTCCTATTCGCATAGCCTATCCCCTCCCGTGATCCCAGCCTACGGACAACTGCGGGTAGAAGCAAACACGGGCGGTCAAGCGAGGTTCGGGTGAGCACAAGTAAGCTGGCTGTATTGCTAGCGGTTTACCACGCGGTACAGCCGGCTTGTGTGCCGTTCGATTGCTTCGTTTGGGCACATTTCGTGGCAGCAGTAGCAGCGGATGCATTTTTGCTTGGCGATGCAGGCGTGCTTTCCCTCAATGATGGTGATCGCGCCTACGGGGCAGGCATCGCGGCAGACGCCGCAGGCGACACAGCGGTTCTTTCTCACCCGCGGAGGAAGCGAGAGCGCATTTTTGAACACAGGCAGGAGCATCTTCTGCCACCTGCTGATGCCGGTACCAGCTAGGAAGGTGGAGGGAAGCGCAAAATCGGGGACGCGCAAATCGACTTTGTCAGTACCGACGAGGTCGATCTCGTCGAGATGATTCGGATGTAGGTCTCGTCTTTCTGCTTCGATGAGGAGAGGGTTGTTCTCTCGGGGCAGGCCGATGATCTCGCTGGCGACGACGTCCAAAGCCAGGGGATTTGTCGCGGCGAGGAGCAGGCCGACCTGTCTTGGCACTCCCCCGCTTGGGCCTTCTCCTTCCATGCCCACAACGGCGTCGATGATGGAAAGCCGCGGGGAGACGCAGGCGGCGAGATCGAGCAGCGCGCCTGAGAAATGGTCCTTCTCGCGCAGTTTGGCGTGATAGCCGGGCTTGGTGAGGCCGGGGATGACGCCGAACAGATTCTTGACGGCGCCGGTGATGCCGGTGAGGACGTGCGTCTTCAACTTACACAGGTTGAACACGGCGTCGGCTTCGAGGATCGGTGTGATGACCTCGAAGCGCTTGACCAGTTTCCCCTCGGGGAAGGAAACGGCCTCGTAGGTCGTGTTCCAATTGAGCCGGGCGCCGGTCTTTTCGGCGGCGGTGGCCATCTCGCAGGTGAGATAGACCCGATCGAGGGTCTTCTCGTTGTAGCGATATCCCGAGCCGGGGCTGTCGGCGATGACGGCGATCGCTCCCGCTTCCTTCACCACCTGCGCCACCGCGGCCACGACCGCTGGGTGCGTCGTTATTGCCTTCTCCGGCGGTGCCGCTTGAAGCAGATTGGGTTTGAGAACGATCGTCTCCCCCGGGGAAGCAAACCGGCTCATTCCGCCCATCATCGCCAGCAGGTCGGCCAACCGTTCCTCGACGTGGTCGTAGCCCGGGCACGTGATAACGTAGACGCGGTGATCCATCGGCCCTCCTTGCCGGGTTCTTTCTCCTTGGCTCATTGAGCAGATATAATACCGCGAAAGGAGCGTGAACGATGGTCTTGGATTTTAACGCGGATGAGATCTTCGAAATAGCGGAACAGATCGAGCGAAACGGCGCTTCCTTCTACCGGGGAGCAGCGAAGCTTGATTTTGACGAGGGAGCCAAGCGGAAGCTTCTTGAGCTAGCGGAGATGGAGGATGCCCACGAGAAGACTTTTGCTGCCATGCGACAGGAGCTTTCCGGGCAGGAGGTGGCATCGACGGTCTTCGACCCACACGGCGAGGTGGCGAACTACTTAAAAGCGATGGCCGATAGCTACGTGTTCCAAAAGAGCGTTGCCCCCGAGGATCTCCTCCCGGGCAAGTCGATCGAGGAGGTTCTCAAGATCGCCATCGGTCTGGAGAAGGATTCGATCGTCTTCTACCTCGGCATCAAGGAGGCCGTCCCCGAGAAGTACGGCAAGGACAAAATCGAAGGGATCATCAAGGAAGAGATGTCCCACGTTACGCTTTTGACCAACGAGCTAAGGGGCCTAAGGAAATAACGCCAACCCAAGGCAGACTTCTCTGTGATCTCTATGAGGAAGCCAGGAAGCCATGAGAAGTCAAGGGTCTTAATCCATTCCTGCTCTCCTGGCTTCCTAATAGGTGAAAAGCCCTTCAAATCCCGAACAGGTAGAGGATGCCTCCCACGGCGAGGCCAAAGGCGAGGTTGAATCCCTTCACGCGCAGCGAATCGCGCACGGATACCGACAGGAGGGGGAGCATTCCGTGACCGTCCTGAACGAACGAACTGACGAAGAGGACCGAAAATGGGATGAGACCGGAGGCGAACATCATCACGAAGATCATGTGCGGCCCGGACTCGGGGATTATCCCCAGTAACCCAGCAAAGAGGAACACCCACAGCATGTGGGCCTGAAGGAACGTGCGGACCGTATCCTGACTGGGGAGGAAGGAGAGGACAAGAAGGGCTGCGAATGTCCACAAGAAGACGCGCAGGGTATGCTGCCGCAGGATGTGCCCGATCACGTGTTCACGAAAATAGTGCTCCGAGCTCGACAGGCCAAGAAGGGTTCCCAGCGTAAGAAGAACGACCAGGGTGATTCGCATCCATCCCCACCCCTCCGGTCCAACGGCCCCCAGGCAAGTCACAATGAGCAGGAGGATCATCAAAAAAAGGAAGCCGAGACGAAGTGCGCTTGGATGTCGCAGATTTTGGATCAGGTTCTGAAGGCGGCTGCCCTCCAGCTCCTCGGGGTGGACTTCGTGCCGGTCGCACGCCTCGCAGGGAGCGATTCGAAGGCGCCCCGCGATCCAGTCGGAGAGAGCGCCGAATACGATTCCAGAGAGGAAGAGCCCTGCGAACAGGAGGAGGGCTTTTTCAGGGAAGAGGGAGAGCATCACGTAGGCCTCGTCCCCGGAGGTGGCGATCATCCCCCCCACCAGCGCCCCGAACCCGATCAGGCCGTGTACATACATCGAGACGTTCATGAACGCCCCGAGACACCCCGGAGTCGAGCCGAGGAACGAGGAGAGGAAGTATTCTCGCCACTTGCGGCCTCGCAGGGCCGCCGTCATTCTCCCGCACGAGCGCACGTTCAGCCAATCGACGAAGATCATCATCGAGAAGACGAACAGGGTGATCGTCACCGCCTCACGTAAGACCGAAAGGACGCGCACTGTTGCCTCCGGTTACCCCCTGTGGTCGAACTCCTGGAAAGGAGCTCGTGTCGTTTTGCATCGGCGAAGGCCGGCCACTACTCGGCATCACCAATGAGAATTCATCCGATTATACTCGTGATCCCGCGGGCGATCAGGGCCACCACGAGAGCAACAACCGTGGTCGAGGCGATGACAAGGCCGGTCTTTCCTCGACCGAGTTCGCGCGACAGAACCGCAATGGTGGCCACACACGGAATGTAGAACAGGACAAACAGGGTAAAGGTCATCATCTGCCCGGCGGTGAGAACTGCAGCGACCTGCGTCGTGCCCAGCGCTTGGAAGAGCATGAGGAGGGACAATTCCTTGCGGAATACCCCGAAGATCAGGGTCACCCCAAGGCTAAGTGGGAGGCCGAGGGCCCAGGTGATGGGAGAGAAGGCGAGGTTCAGATAGCGGTCCCAGTGCGCGTACTCAAGCAGGCTCAACGCGAGGCTTCCACCAACCAGAAGTGGCCAAGCCACGACGATGAATTCGCGGACGCGCAACCACACCTTCGCGCCGATGACGTGAAGAGAAGGGATTTTGTAGGAAGGAATCTCGAGGATCAGTCCCGGCGTCACTCTGGGAAAGAGCTTGGTCAAGACCTTGCCCGCAATGGCGATCACGGCGAGATTGATCACGTAGAGGAGGAAGGCGAGCTGCGGCCCGAGGAAGTAGCCGACAAGACCGAAGATAATCGTGGTGCGGGCAACGCAAGGGATCATCACGGCCAACATGGCGGTGATGAAGCGATCGCGCCTGGAATCGAGGATCCGGGTCGCCATCACCGCCGGCACACTGCACCCATAGCCGAGGATGAACGGGATGATGGACTTTCCGTGCAGGCCGATCTTGTGCATGAACACGTCCATCAGGTAGCCGGCACGAGGGAGATAGCCGACGTCTTCCAGTATGGCAAGGCCGATCAGGAAAGGAACAAGGTAGGGAAGGACGATCCCGATTGCACCGGCCACTCCTTGGATAATCCCTTTGAGGACAAAGAAGGCGAAGCTCTCCGCCGGGACGAACCCAGCAATCACGTCGATCGAGCGATCGAACAGGGCCATCATCGGCGCCTCGATCAGCGATCCGAGGTGAAAGACCGCGTTGAAGAAGGCGTACATGATAACCGCGAAAAGGATGTATCCGAACACTCGGTGCATCAGGAGTGCGTCGAGCCGGTCGCGCAGGCCGACGATCGGCTGACCAATCGTCGCCACGGCCTCGAACAGCTTCATCGCTAGGTGGTGGCGCTCCGCGGAAAGGATCCCCTCACCGCTTTCACCCCGCAGCGTGCCCAGTCTTGTTGTCAACCTTTCTGCATCCTGGTAGAGCCCGAGGGACGTTTGTTTTACTTCCTTCGAGAAGTAAGGATCTGCTTCGAGGAGTTTTATCGCCAAGAGCCGACTGGGAAGCGCAAGTCGCCGCGCCGCGCCCCTTTCGAGCTTCTCCGTCAGCTCTCCGATAACCCCTTCTACATCGGCACTGTAGGTGGGAGAGGGAACGATTGGCTTTGCCCGCGCGACCTTTACCGCCTGGGTGGCCGCCTCCTTCACCCCGAGGCCGCGCACGGCCACTGCGCTGACGACGGGGACCCCGAGCTCTTTTGAGAGGCTCTCGGTGTCGACCGTGATCCCCTTTCGCCGTGCCTCGTCCTCCATGTTCAGGCACACAACGAGCGGGATTCCCATCTCGAGAAGCTGCAAGGTGAGCTCGAGACTGCGAGAAAGAAGCGAGGCGTCAATCACGTTCAGCACGGCGTCGACCTGGCCCGAGACAAGGAAGTTGCGGGTCTCGGTCTCCGCTTTGTCGAGTGAAGTCAGGGAGTAGGTTCCAGGAAGGTCGATCACCTCAGCGTGGCTCCCTCCGATCAACGCTTCGCTCTTCAAATACTCCACGGTTGTCCCGGGAAGATTGGAGGTGTGCGCTTTGTAGCCGACCAGATGATTGAAGATCGTGCTTTTGCCGCAGTTAGGCTGGCCCGCGAGGGCGATGCGAAGCAAGCGTTTCTCCTTCTTCTAAGAGCAATGCTGAGCCGATCCCCGTCGTTTCGTAGCTGCCCAACGTCTGTCGTCTTTTGATGGGTTCGTTTTTTGGGATGTTGGTAGAAGTGGCCAAGATCAGCGGCGATGGGAATGGGAAACTCACCGGTGTTGGTCCTTCCTTGTGGGCAGCTTGCCGCGGGTGCTCTTCTTGTTTCCACGCTTCTTGCGGCACGCCTCACAATATCCGGTTAGTTCTAGCTTGGCTCCGGCAACTTCAAAACCAGCGGTTTCGCCCAGTGCTTCAATGGCACTGGCTGAAGGGATCTCCACCACTTTTCCACAGCCAAGACAGACGCAGTGATAGTGTTTTTCCCGCTGGACTTCATAATGGCAGTGATCGTCTCCAAGAGCATCTACCTCCACGATGCCCAACTCCTTGAGGAGGCCCATTGCGCGGTAGACGGTGGACAGGCTTATCTTCGGATTCTCCTCCTTGGCCAACAAGAAGATCTCACTTGCGTCTAAGTGCGCGTTGTCGCTGATGATGCGTAGCAGAAGTTTTCGTTCTGGCGTGATCCTCCCCCCGGCTTCCCGTACTACCTTGATTGCCTTTGACGTATCCATTGACATCACCTTCGGTCACAAGGGGTCCACGATGACCTTCCGAGCCACGCCCCGGCCGAGGGCGATCCGGCTTCCATGGACTTCGATGAGAAGCGGGCCACGAAATGCCCCTGCTCCTTGCAGTGAGATAACGTCGCCGGGATGGATTCCCATCTGCTCCAGGTGGCGACACAGACCCCGCCCGCCGCGTATCTCAATTACGCGTGCGCGTTTGCCAGCGGCTACCTGATCGAGGGTCATTTGCTTCCTTTTTAAATCTTTCCTGGCCTGATCTCGCCCCCGCTCTATTGCAAATAATTTGCAATTGCAATGGGGAGTCTACCATCACCTTGCCCTCGTGTCAACAACACACTTGGGACATGTGTCAGAAAATTGTTGCCAACTTGGCAGTGGTAATCACGGCGTCCTCGGCTATAATCGAGGTATGAAAAAGGTCGTGCTGCTGATTGGGATGGGGCTACTGCTCTCTGGGCTGCTCTTTCTCATCGGCTGCTGCCCCGGTGGCGTCTGTCCCGTTTAGCAAGTATTTGGGTCGCGCAGCGATGAGGGGCTAGTCGAACGTTTTTTCTTGGCCAGTTCGCCATCACCATTTTTGATACACAAAACCCAGACAGTTATCGCATTGGTGCCACGAAATGTCCCCCATGGTGTATGATCAATGGCCGCGGTTCCGATGGACGCGATCTTCAAATGGTGAGATAGGAACGACGTGGTGAAAAACGATAACACACTGACAAGACTCGGCATTGCAGCAGGCATAGCGCTGGCAATCTTGTTATTGGAAGCAATTGGGGGTGTTCTGTCTCACAGTCTAGCGCTTCTCTCCGATGCCGGGCACATCCTTGCCGATGTTTTTGCGTTGGGAATGAGCTGGTTTGCCCTCCGGTTGGCCAAGCGCCCAGCCAATGAAAAAGCGACCTTTGGCTACCATCGCGTGGGAATTCTAGTGGCCCTGGTGAACGGCGTCTCCTTGGTTGTTATGGCCGCGCTGATTGTCCGCGAGGCCTACGGACGCTTCGTTTCCCCGGTGGAGATCAACACGATCCAGCTCCTCACTGTTGCCTCCCTTGGTCTGGTGGCCAACCTGGTAATGGTTGGGCTGCTCCACAAAGGGCACCACGAAAGCCTCACCGTGAAGAGTGCGTGGCTTCACGTCATCGGGGATAGCCTGGCCTCTGTTGGAGTGATTGCATCTGGACTTGTGCTCATGGTAACTGGCTGGCGTTACGTCGACCCGATTGTGAGCATCATGATCGCTTGCCTTATCTTCTTTGGCGGTTGGCGCTTGGTCCGCGATGCCGCAAGGATCTTGCTTGAGTTTCCACCCCGTTCTCTGCGGGCTGCCGATTTGGAAGCGGAGATCCTTGCGGTGGATGGAGTGAAGGAGGTCCACGATCTGCACCTATGGGCGATCACCCCTCAATTTCCGTGCCTCTCGGCACATTTGCTCGTTGAGGAACAATCTCTCTCACAGGCGCACGGGGTCATGAAAAAAGTGGAGAAAACGTTGAAACGGATGGGAGTTGCCCACACGACACTCCAAGTAGAATGCATCGGCTGTGGGTCCGAGAGCACCTTTTGTACCCAAGAACAAGCCGGGGAAGACTAACACGGTGACCGACACGGCCACGCCTGAATCTCCCGCCTTTCACGGCGCAAATGACAAGAGAGGCATTTGTTGAACACCGTCTTCTGTGAAGGATCATCCACAACAAGCTGGATATCGTCCTGTCGAGTGCTATGATAGTCTGTCAACACAAGGAGGGACTGTGAGCGACACCAAGATGACAGGGCGATTGCCCTATCTAGCAACGGTCTTTCTCGCTGCATTTTTTTTGATCGGGGGGTTGTCCACGGCGGGTCAGAGCACGCAGCTTGTCGAGTTCTACGAAACGGGATGCCCCCACTGTGCCCGATTGCACCAGTTCCTGGAATCCATCTCCCCCAAGTATCCGCAACTTGAGATCGTTCGCTACGAGATTCACGACCCCGAGGGGCAGAACCTCTTGGATAAGCTGCTTGTCGCATACAGCGCCGAGCTTGGATCCGTTCCCATTGTCTTTATCGGAAACGTCGCCATGGTCGAGAATACGTTCTACGGATTGCAGGACGAACCGATGGAGATCACAGGTCGGGCTGCTGAGCTGAAGCTGGAGGAGGCGATACGGCTGGCGATTGCGCAAGACGCTCCTTCCCCGATACAAAAAGCGGAAACGGTTAAGGGTACAGGCCTAGCGGAGAAGCTCACCATCCCCGCTGTCGTGCTCGCCGCAGCGGCCGACTCCGTCAATCCGTGTACGTTTGCTGTCCTAGTGCTCCTGCTCGGAACACTGCTTGTCGCGGGTAAGCGGGGGAAGGTCCTACAAGCGGGGCTTGCTTTCACTGCGGCCATCTATATCTCATATTTTCTGATGGGCCTTGGAATCTTCTCGGCCATCCAAGCGGCTGGGGTGCAGCGACCGTTCATCTTAGCCGTCTCTGGTCTGGCAATTCTGCTTGGCCTTTGGAACATGAAGGACTACTTCGCCTACGGCAAGTGGTTCACCATCGAGGTTCCGCAGCGCTGGCGGCCCACCGTGAAGCGAATTACCTCATCGGTGGTCACGGTGCCGGGGGCGTTTGCTGTTGGGGTTCTGGACTCTTTGTTTTTGCTTCCCTGCTCTTCTGGGCCCTACATCGCGATTCTTGCGCTACTGTCTAAGACCACCACCCGAACCCAAGGGATTGCCCTTCTTCTCTTCTACAATCTGATCTTCATTCTGCCGCTTCTTTTGATCACGGTGGGGGTACACTTTGGGTATACGACAACAGCACGTGCGGAGCGGTGGCGCTCGGCCCGCTTGGGGAAACTCCACCTCGCTTCCGGCGCGGTGATGCTTCTGCTGGGTGTGGGCATGATCGTGGTCCTCCACTTGGGCTACCTGTAATCGTTTCCCGGGAGGAAACAATGAACAGACTTATGATGACTACTTGCATGGTGGCAACCTTTCTCGCATTAGCCATCGTTGCGATCGCCTTTCCTCAGGTCGAGACAAAGTCAGAGACGGCTCAACCGGCAATCGTCGTCTTCTACGAAGAGGGCTGTCCAGACTGCGTTCGAATGGACGAGCTTCTCGAAGAGCTTCTTACCGAACACCCCAATCTCACGGTCGCAAGATATGAGATCAACGCGCCTGGAGCCTTAGGCCTCAAGGCAGGGCTCTCCGCAGCCTACGGGATCGAAGGTACGAACGTCCCGATCATTTTGGTGGGGGAAGAGGCAATCATCGGGGCCGGGCGAGCCGAGGAGATGCGCCTGCGCGCTGCTATCGAAAACTGCCTTGCTCTCGGTTGTTCCTCACCGCTTGCACGCGTGGAAGAATCCCGCATCCCCTGGAGGGATGTCGGAGTTCTAACGGGCTTTGTGGCTCTGTTTCTTCTCTTCTTCTTTTTGCAGGGGGGTTGAGGGCCGGGGTCACAAACGAGATCTGTCGGCCTCAAATCCGATGACTTGCTCCAAGAGCCTATACATCCTACACTAGTTAAGGTGTGTAGGGGATGAACAAAGCAAAGGATCAGCAATTCTCGGGGCTGAGCAATGAGGAACTCATTGGGCTTCTCCAGCGGGCTAAGGAGGAAGGGGCTTCCTGTGACCTTTCATCACTGCAAGAGGAGATCGTCAAACGAAATGTGGGGCTGGTGAAGTCGATTGCTGCGGAGTTCCTCAACTCGGGTGAACTGCTCGATGATCTGATTCAGGCTGGCTACATCGGGCTACTGAACGCGGTGGCCAACTTCGATCTGGCACGAAACACCCGCTTTTCGACCTACGCCACCTACCTAATCAAAGGGGAGATTCGGCACTACATCCGCGACAAACACGCGATGGTTCGAATTCCGCAATGGGTGCAGATGACAAATCGAAAGGTGAAGGAGGTAGAGGAAGCCTTCTTTCAGGAGGAGGGGCGTCCTCCCACAATCGACGAACTCGCTGCGCGGCTTGACATCAGCGAGTCCCAGCTTGTCGAGCTTCTCCGCGGGCGCGAGGTGATGACCTATGTCTCAATCGACCAGGAGCGGCGCAGCACAGACCCAAACCCTCCTCCCCCCGAGATGGAGCATCTGAGTCCCCGTGAAGCGGAGGGTTTTTCCTCCGAATTACGCATGCGGATTCTCGTCGCCATCGAACAACTGGCAGAGATTCAACAGCAGGTCATCAAGGGGCTCTTCTACCAAGGGAAAAGTCAAGCAGAGATCGGGAAAGAGCTTGGAATCTCACAACGCCAGATCTCAAGGATGAAGGAACAAATCCTTCAGGCCATGAAGCAGCAACTTGTCGGCCCCTCCAACGGGGGAACTGAATAACGGAGGTGCTAGGTATAATCGAGCTATGGGTGAAACGGGGGTTAGAGAAGAGGGTATGCTTAATCTGTTAAACCTAATCGGAAAGGCGATTGAGAACCTTCAGCAAAGCATCGAGTTGTTCGAGGCCTCGCGACGTGAAGCGGGGCTGAAGCAGCTTTCTTCCGTCATCGCAGAGATCGATTGCTACCTCGAGCAGATCGATGAGGATCCGTTGTTAAGAATTGCCACTGTCGATAGCGCCGGCTTGAGTGAGCGTCTCGTGGGTGTCAAAGGAGAACTTGCCTCAGTGATTGAGAGCTTCGCTTCACACGCCCTCTGATTTGTCTTTACCTTGCTGGTGGGGTGGAATCACCCAAGAGCTAAAATACCGACAGACTACCACTAACTGCCTTTATCTAGGTTCTTTATCTACGTATGCTAGAAGCGGCAATAATAGAAATCCACTCTCACTGGTACTCAAGATGACGAACCATGATGCATCCAATGGCCCGCGTTCGTTTATGCAGACGTTGGAGTAATCGCTATTCTATCCGGTGATCCTAGAAAGTAGCCCTCGCCCAGTTTCCTGGAAGAACAGCCTTTTCAACGGAGCGCTTAGCCTTCTCGTCAACGACTTGCCAGTAGTGGACTAGGGCTGCGTCACCTCCGTAACGTAGTTCCCGTCCGCGCGTCGAAGCGTAATCGTGGTGGTTTGGGCCGGCTGGACGCTGACACCGGTCAGTTCAAGTGGAGGAGCCGTCTCGATGATCACGCCGTAGACACCTGCTGGAAGCCGCGGCCCTGGCGCACCGAGCAGGCCCACAAAGACCACTTCACCTTGCTCGTTATACACTTGGTATTGGATCGCTGCCGCAACTTGAAGCGCCTGGCGCAGCTGTTGGCTGTCACTAGCATCGACGTAGTCTCCTCCTGCCACTTCAGCGATCTCTTGCAACTGTTCCCGAGCTTCCTGATACCGAGCGACGTCGTATCCCACTATGTGCACCTGCAAGTCGTAGCCTGCAGCGACCAGAGCTCGGGCAGCAGCGATCGGGTCACCCTCGCACGTCTCCATTCCGTCGCTCACAAGAATCAGCATCTTGGATCCTGAAGTCGCTGCGAAATCCTCCCGGGCTTTTCCAAGCACGTAGGCAAGTGGGGTTAATCCACCGAATCCAATTCCTTGGATCTGAGCCTTCATCGCGGCGCGATTGAGCGGTCCGATCGGCGTAACGACCGTGGATCTCTCGCATCCCGCGAAAGTCCTTAACCCAACGTTCGTTCCGGCCGCTATGTCATCAACGAGTTCTTTTAGGATTTGCTTGGCCACGACGATCTTGCTGGCGCCCTCAAAGCCCTCGTTCATGCTCGCCGAAGTATCAAGGATGAGCAACAGGTTCTCGACCGGACGCTCGCGTCCAGCCAAGATCGCAAGTTCTCCCAACGGCAATACCTCAAGCATGCCAAAGGCTTCACTAGGCTCGACGTGGATTACCGGTCCCATTGCTCCCACCGCGTCGATGCTTGGCCCCGGGCACGGAGAGCCGTCTTCATCTGCTGGCACATCGCTGATCCGGACAAAACGGAACTCTTCTGCACCACTGACGAACGGTGCAATGTCAATTGCTCCTGGGTAGTCACGAACTTCGCCCACATGGACGAAGTGGATCCCATCGGAGCTGATCTCCACCAATCCAGGTTTGTCATCCGTGATGTAGATGAATAGATCATTCCCCGGAACGTCACTCAACCGGTTGTCTACGAACTCCACGATTAGGTAGCCGCGATCGTCGAGGTGGCTTACGCGAAAGCCGAGGGAGACGGCGCAGGTATCGCACCCGTAGAGGCGTTTACCTCCGCTTCTTCCGCAGTCGGGTGGACCGAGAGCGGCGCTTGGATCCCCCATCGCCCCTCTGACACAGCTGGCCGCGCAGTACGCAACGGCGCGGTCGGCGAAGGAAATGTCGCCATCGGGAAAGGTCACCCCCCAATACGTTGTGGGTTCGGCAAGCGCGAGGGGCGCCACTACGACAATTGAGGCACCGATAATTACGCTCATGAGGATTCTTGCAGCGCGCGGACTTACGTTCATTCTGACACCTCCAGCCTCTTTGATCCTGTGCCTCCGTTTTTAGCGTCTCACAGTATCCTCCATCATAGAACGATTCGTCTCAAAAGACAAGTGGACTGCGGTTTGAGACCTGTGAGCCATCAATCTACTTAGCTGGAGTGGTTTTCTCTTCCTCGGAAAGCTTTTTGACACCCTGCGTACGGTCCGCTAACATGAGGTCGTTGCCGAGGTGGCGGAATTGGCAGACGCGCATGGTTGAGGGCCATGTGGGCTTAAAACGCCCGTGCGGGTTCAAGTCCCGCCCTCGGCACCAACCTTAGCTACTCTGGAGCAGGTCTATTTATGCGAATCCTTTTGGATGTCATGGGAGGAGATCTCCCTTCGCGTGAACTTGTGAAGGGGGGAATCATTGCCGGGCGCCGGCACGGATTGAACATCCTCTTTGTTGGTGACCAAAAGACCATCCAGGAAGCGCTTTCAGAGCACAACGAGCGTGAAGGCGACCGCTTCTCTATCCTCCCGGCTTCGCAAACGGTTGGGATGGATGAGCCGCCCGTCCAGGCGGTGCGCGGTAAACGAGACTCCTCACTCATTAAGGGACTGATTGCTCTGCGGGAGGGCGAGGCTGACGCGTTTGTCTCTCCAGGAAACACCGGTGCGGTGGTGGTTGGATCGATTTTTACCCTCGGCCGCATCGCTGGGATCACACGACCCGGAATCCTCGCTTCCATTCCCACTGTCTCCGGAAGAGAGATCCTGGTCATCGACGTGGGGGCAAACGTCGATTGCGCTCCCAAACACCTCGTCCATTTCGCCTTGATGGGTGCAAGCTACGCGCGCGACGTGCTTGAGATTCCCCACCCCAAAATCGGGCTGTTAAACATTGGGACAGAGAAGTCGAAGGGGAACAAGCTGAACTATCGAGCTTTCGAGATTCTGGAATCCAGTCCCCTACCGTTCGCAGGCAACATCGAGGCCCATCACTTGCTTACCGGGCGCCCGGTTGATGTGGTTGTCTGCGACGGGTTTGTGGGGAATGTCTTCATAAAGGCACTTGAGGAAGGGAGTGCAGTCGTGACGGGCCTGATAAAAGGATCGATTCAAAAAAGCTTCCGCGGCAAGTTGGGAGGGCTTCTCCTGCGTCCGATGTTAACTTCTCTGCGAGAGAGGATCTCCAGTCGGCGCCTCGGCGGGGCACCGCTTCTTGGGGTGAATGGTGTGGTGGTGATCGCTCACGGCCGCTCCGACGCCGAAGCGATCGAGGGAGCGATCATTGTCGCCTCTCGTGCTGCAGATGCCGATCTGAATAAGCAACTTGAGCGAGGGATCAGCGGGTGGAGCAAGAATGGGGGCTAGGATTGTTGGGACGGGAAGTTACCTTCCCTCAAAGTGCTTGACGAACGTTGATCTTGAACGGATGGTCGATACGTCAGACGAGTGGATCGTTCAGCGCACCGGCATCCGCACGCGCTATCACCTGACCGAAGGAGAGGAACCGGCTGTGATGGGAGTTGAGGCGGGCCGGAATGCCCTCGCTCAGGCTGGCGTGCTCCCTGATGCGGTCGACTTGCTGATCGTGGCAGTAACTTTCCCTGACATGATCTGTCCGGGGTCCGCGCCGTTTATCGCTGCCGGCCTCGGACTCGATCAAGCGCCATTCTTCGACCTCAAAGCGGGCTGTTCAGGCTTTGTCTATGGCCTTGTCGTGGCCGACGGGCTAATTGGCGCCGGACTCTATCATCGTGTTCTGTTGGTGGGAAGCGAGGCCCTTTCCCGTGTCATCGACTGGACCGATCGCAAGACCTGCGTCCTGTTCGGTGACGGAGCGGGTGCTGTTCTGCTTGAGCCGGCTTCGCCTGGGGAAGGGATCCTGGGGAGCGCGCTACACGGGGACAACGACAGGGCCCTTCTTCTCCGCCTTCCTGCCGGCGGCACGGTAAACCCGGCGAGCCAAGAGACCGTAGAGGCGCGCGGGCATTATCTAAAGATGGAAGGAGCAGGGGTTTATCGCAGTGCTGTCCCCATGATGGAGCGATCCACTCACGAGGCGCTTGCCGCGGCTGGCCTGCGTCTTGCCGACGTCAACTGGTTGATTCCCCATCAGGCGAATATCCGTATTGTTGATTCACTGGTTCATCGCCTGAAGTTCGATCGACAGAGGGTGATCGTCAATCTGGACCGTGTGGCCAACACCTCCACTGCCTCTATCCCCATCGCTCTCGACGAGGCACTCCGATCGGGAAAGATGGCGCGAGGCGACATCGTGGTATTCACTGCCTTCGGGGCCGGTGCCACCTACGGAGCGGTGGTGATGAAGGTTTGAGGATGGGGTTTGCTTCGTGGAAGGGCCAAGCGTCGTAACGAGGGGGAAAGTCGCGTTTCTCTTTCCTGGACAGGGGAGGGTTCCAGAGATGGTTCCTCCTTCCTCAAAGGTGGGTGAGCGCCTGTTCGCGTTGGCCGAGCGGATGGAACTTCCTCTACCTAAGTGGATTACGACAGGGCGGTTGGACATTCTCCGGCGGACCGACATTGCTCAGCCAGCGATTCTGATCGACAGTCTGGCCAAAGCGGAGGTGCTCCAAGCGAACGGGTTGAAGCCCAACATAGTCGCGGGCCACAGCTTGGGGGAGTACGTGGCTCTTGTGTGTAGCAACGTTCTCACCCCTGAAGAGGCCTTCTCGATCGTGGCCGAGCGTGGGCGACTGATGGCTCGCGTTGATGGCGCCATGGCGGCGATTGTTAAACTCCCCCTCGAGGAGGTAGCGTCAATCTGCCAGCGGATTGAGCCGCGAGTGGTCATCGCCAATCTTAACGGCCCAACGCAAGTGGTCGTCTCCGGAGAGAGGAAAGGAGTCGAGCAAGCGGTGGAACTAGCGCAAGCGGCTGGAGGTCGAGGGATCCCTTTACAGGTGTCCGGTCCGTTTCACTCCCCACTGATGGGTGACGCACAGGCCGCCTTGGCCTCAATGATCGAGTCGATCACGTTCAAGATCCCATCTGTTCCCGTGATCTCCAGCGTGAGCGGAAGCCCGGAGATGGATCCGGCCCGGTTGAAGGAGCTTCTATTGACACAGATCACCGCTTGTGTACGGTGGGTAGACGTGGTAGAAAATCTGGTGATTGAAGAGGTGACCGATGCGGTGGAGGTAGGGGTGGGGAATGCCCTCACCGGCCTTGGCCGACGGATCACCTCGCAGGTGCGGTTTATGACATTCGAGGAGGCGCTCGATGGGTGAGTTTGATGGCCGGGTTGCGATCGTCACAGGCGGGGCAATGGGGATTGGGAAAGCGATCACGACTCTCTTGCACCGTGAGGACTGTTTGGTCGCCGTCCTTGATCGCGACGAGGCGGCCGGAAGGGAGGTTGAAGAGGAACTTAGTCAGTGTCGGTATTATCGTGTGGATGTCTCTGACGCCTTACAGGTAAAGGAGGCTGTTAAGTCGATCTTTGAGAAGCACGGCCGCATCGACTTTCTTGTAAACAACGCCGGGATCACGCGCGACCAGTTGATCCTGCGAATGAATGAGGAGGATTGGGATCGCGTGATGGAGGTGAATCTGAAGGGGGCCTACAACTGCACTCACGCCTGCCTGCGCTATATGCTGAAAAGCGAGGCAGGGGCAATTGTGAACATCGCATCGGTTGTTGGAGACACGGGGAATGTGGGACAGGCCAACTATGCCGCCTCCAAAGCCGGCCTTATCGGCCTTTGCCGAAGCGTCGCCAAGGAGGTTGCATCCCGCGGGATCCGAGTAAACGTAGTATCCCCGGGGTTCATCCGTACCCGAATGACAGAGACCCTGAGTGAGGAGATCCGCGCTACGTACCTAACCCACATCCCGTTGGGGCGGGACGGAACACCTGAAGAGGTGGCTCAAGTTGTTTCGTTCTTGCTTTCGAACCGGGCTTCCTATATAACAGGGCAAGTTATCCATGTTAATGGAGGACTTTACCCCTAAAAC